>Ga0210393_10000450_pt1 | contig 37092 bp, 34 predicted proteins | sample IncBWC27OmetaG_FD_160068 | JGI IMG/M metagenome (GOLD analysis project Ga0210393, IMG submission 160068) | Forest soil microbial communities from Barre Woods Harvard Forest LTER site, Petersham, Massachusetts, United States - Inc-BW-C-27-O ...
CGGAATGGAGCTTCCAAGACGGCGCAATGCGAAGATCTCTGCGCATTCCAACCCGGCTTTGCGCCAATGACTTCGATACGTTGGTCAGTGCGGCTTTGGCAGGGGCCGGGCTCGTCCGAGTGCCATCCTGGCAGGTTGCGCATTGTCTCGCTGACGGACGGCTTAGGATTGTGCTCGAGGCCTACCAGAGGCCGCCCACGCCATTGAGCATCCTAACTCCGCGCACCCGACTGCTTCTGCCGAAGGTGCGCGCCTTCGTAGATTTTTTGCAGCAGCACTGGATGCGTCCGCTACAAGACGGTCGCCGCGAGTAGCGACTAACGCATTTTCAAGATGATGACCTGATCGCTGGTTGGATTGGTGGTCTTACGTAGATTTGCAACTTGCGTCGCGGTGACTGCTGGCGCTTGATTGCCCCAGCGATTGCGCATGAAGGTGATGACGTCGGCGGCATCCTGGTCTGACAGTTGCTGCCGGAATTGCGGCATGCGGTAGGCCTCAGGCGTACCCTTGGCGACGAGTGGTACCGAACCGTTCAGCAACACATTGATGAGCGAAGACGCATTCTCGTCAAGCACGACGGGGTTGCCGGCGAGAGCCGGCATATAAGAGGTGAAACCCTTGGCGTCGAAACCATGACAGCTCGCGCAATCGCTCGCGTAGATGGCAGCACCAGGTTGCGTTGTGGGACTGTTGCGTAACGCGTCCGTTGTCGCATTGTCATAGGCGACCGCCTGCTGCGCGGATCTCGCCGGCAACGATTTCAAGTAGACTGCGATGGCGTCGATATCGCTGTCCGAAAAGTAAGACGTGGAGTTGCTGATAACATCGGTCATCGATCCGAACGCAGAACCGACTCGGTTGTGGCCATACTTGAGAAACTCGCCGATGTCCTTGGTCGACCAGGTGCCGAGGCCGGTCCGCATGTCGCCGCAAAGACTTGGCGCATACCAGGCGTCGAGCTCCGCTCCGGCGAGAAACTTCGCGCTGCTGTCATCGAGCGCCTTCTCCTGCATACCGATGCCGCGCGGGGTGTGGCAGGCGCCGCAATGGCCAGGGCCTTGGACCAGATAGGCGCCGCGATTCCACAGCGCGTCATGGCCGGGCTTTGCGACATAGCTGACGCTCGGCGCGAAGAAGAAATTCCAGAACGCGAGCGGCCAGCGCACGCTGAGTAGTGCCGGAATCTCACTCTTCAGATTCGCCTGATGGACGGATGGCACTTGCTTCATGAAAAAGCGGTAGAGCGCCACTACGTCCGCGTCGGCAAGTTTGACGTAGGACGGATAAGGCATCGCCGGATAGAGGTGGTGGCCGTCCTTGGCGATGCCATGCCGCACCGCGAGATCAAAATCGGCAAGACTGTATCTACCGATGCCGGTCTCGGGATCCGGCGTGATGTTGGTCGAGTAAATAGCGCCGAGCGGCGTTCCCATCTTGAGGCCGCCGGCGAACCCCTTGCCGCCAGGAATCGAGTGGCAAGCGACGCAATCGCCGACCCGCGCCAGATACTCGTCGCCATCACCGGGCGGACTGACGCTTGCGGGGTCCCGCAGGGTGGACTGGTGCCCTGACGCCAGAACGAGGCAAACGAATATCCCGCCTGCGCACAGCAATGTCGCCCCGCATGAAAGGACCGCCCTTGAAACTACCGTCAAGTCTTTCAGCTCCTGAGCAAATGCCGCTCCCCGTTTGGGCCTAGCGCCCGGGGACCATCAAGCTGCCCCGAGGGGCAAGTTGCGAGCGCATCGCGCTATGACGATCCGCTGAGATCGGTATCCATAATCGGTAGCGTACGTATGCGCTTGCCCGTTGCGGCGAAGATCGCATTGGTCACCGCGGGGGCGATGGGCGGGACGCCAGGCTCGCCCGCGCCACCCCAGACATCTCCGCCGCTTGGGACCAGGTGCACATCGATCCTCGGCGCTTCCGCTAGACGCACCATGCGATAACTGTCGAAATTGCCTTGTACCGCGGCGCCATCCTTGATCGTGATCTTGCCGTACAAGGCGGCACTCAAGCCAAAGATCACGGCGCCCTCAGCCTGCTCGGTGACGGTCTGCGGATTTACCATGTGACGGGTATCGAGCGCGACGGTGACCCGATTGACCTTCACTTCGCCGTTCGGCTTCACCGTAACTTCGGCGACCTGTGCGCAGAGGCTGTCCGTAAAAGTGCAAATCGCGATGCCGCGTCCGCTGCCTCTTGGCAGCGGCTTGCCCCAGTCGCCCTTCTCGGCGGCGGTATCCAGCACCTTGAGCCAGTCCGGCTTGCCCGCGAGAAGCTTGCGCCGCATGTGATAGGGATCGAGACGGCTCGCTGACGCGATCTCGTCGAGGAAGCTTTCGATGGCGAAAGTATGCTGATTGGCGCCGGGCGCGCGATAGAACCATACCGGCAAGTGGGTATTCCGCGTGAGCACTTCCACGCGTGTGTTCGGCACCTTGTAGCCGTTACTCTCCAGACCGTCGACGGCTGGCGGCTCAGCTTTGTCGGGCGGAAACGGAATGCCAACCGACTTGAAGATCGACGAGGTTACGACACGCATCGACCACGCGGTCGGCATTCCGTCGGAGCCGGTCACGGCCTTGCAAGCGACCACCGCGTGCGGACGGAACCTGTCCTGGCGGGTGTCTTCCTCCCGCGTCCAGATCAGCTTGACTGGACGTTTGACGACCTTCGCGATGGCGATGGCTTGCACGATTTCATCGTTTGCATCGCGACGGCCGAAGCCTCCCCCGAGGAACGCGTTGTGAATGTGGACTTGCTCCGGCTTCAGGCCGGAGGCGCGTGCCGCCGCGCCGAGGGCCATCTCTGCGTCCTGCGTTCCCACCCAGACATCGAGCCGGTCGGGCTGCAGATTCACGGTCGCATTCATCGGCTCCATTGGCGTGTGCGACAGATACGGCGTCTCATAGATCGCCTCGAACGTGCGGGCTGCGCCCGACATCGCCTTGTCAACGTCACCGTCGTTGCGCGCCACCACCATGCGATCCGTCAACGCCGCGCGGAATTGCCTGGAGAGCTGCTCGCTATCGACATGCCCTGCGGCGCCAACATCCCATTCCGGCTGAAGACGGGACAACGCCCGTTTGGCTCGCCAGAAGCTGTCGGTCGCGACAACCGCCACCGCATCCTCAAGTTTGACCACGCGGACAATGCCCGGCACGCCGGAAAGCACGGACTCGTCGACACGCTTGAGCTTGCCCCCGCGCACGGGACAAGCGTTGATGGCGGCAAAAACCATACCTGGAACCTGTGCATCGATTCCGAACTTGGCCGATCCGTCAGTCTTGTGCACCAAGTCGACACGCGGCACTCGGCGGGGAAGAAAAGTGAACTGAGCGGGTGTCTTGATTGTGGGCTCTCTGGCGAGCCTGACCTTCGCGGCGCCAGCGGCGAGCTCGCCGTAACGCAGCGTGTGGCCTGAAGGCCGATGAGTCACCACGCTCTGCGCCGCCGCGCATTCTGACGCCGGAACGTGCCAACGCGCCGCCGCCGCGGCAATGATGCGCTCACGGGCGCTGGCGCCCACCTGCTGCATCATCTTTTGCGACTCGCGAACAGACATGCTGCCGTGCGAGTACATGTTACCGTAGACCCGGTGCTCTCGGACGCTGCGGTTCGACGAGGCATACTCGATGCGCACCTTCGACCAGTCGCATTGCAACTCTTCGGTAATCATCATTGGCAGCGCCGTCATGCTGCCCTGCCCCATCTCCGAACGTTGATAGCGGATTAAAATCGAATCATCCGGATCGATGGCGATCCAGGCATCGATTTCATGCGGCGCATATTCGTTGTCGTTCCAGGGTTGCGCGGAGATGGCCGCGGCGTCAGCGCTGCCCCGCACAGTGCCGATGCCGATCATCAACCCGCCGGCGACGGAGACGCCCGTGAGAATGAAGTCACGACGGTTCACGGTTGCAGCTATACCGGTTCCGCGCATCGCGACCTCTTCAGCTCTTCATCATGTCCGCGGCGCGATGAATGGCGCGACGCAGACGTTCATAGGTACCGCAACGGCAGATATTGGTGATATTCGCGTCGATGTCGGCATCCGTGGGCTTGGAATACTTCTTTAAGAACGTAACCACGGCCATGATCTGCCCAGACTGGCAGTAACCGCATTGCGGAACACCTTCTTCAATCCACGCGCGCTGCACCGGATGAGTGTTGTCTGGGGAAAGGCCCTCAATAGTGACAATCTTGGCGCCATCAAGAGCGCCGATCGGCACCGAGCAAGACCGCATGGCGGTGCCGTTGACATGCACCGTGCAAGCGCCGCACTGCGCGATACCGCAGCCAAATTTTGTGCCGGTCAAACCGATCACGTCGCGTAGCACCCAGAGAAGCGGCGTATCGGGCTCGATGTTGATTTGCCGGGATGCTCCGTTGACCTCGATGGTGATCACTGTCGCCTTTTCCCCGCCTTGAAGATCGATGCCGGCGCTCGTGGCGCTCGGACGACTGCTGAAGTGCGGTTGACTGACCCTGCGGGCCCTAGGCGTTCGCCGGCTTCTTCACAGTCTCATAGGCAAGAACCGCTGCAACAATCAGCAGCACGAATGTCATCACGCTCCATGAGAACGGGTTCATTCCGGCGTTCTGCACAATCTCTTTGAAGGCCGAATGCTCTTTCCCGAACATGATGATCAGGCCGAGCACGATGTAAGCGAGCGGCGCGGCATTGAGATACTTCGACCACGTGGCGTGCACGAAGGGCACGGCGAACGGCACCGCAATCGCAATCAGGCCAATCAGAGAGAAGAAGCCGTGGCTCCCGCCAGTCGCCAGGCTGTCGAGATTCCTGAAGTCAATTCCGATGAGGTTCCAGAAGGTGTACGAGACCCTTCCGCCACCGGTATCGACGCCCGCCACTGGGAAGAAGAACCATGCGATCCAGACCAGCACCGCGCTGCCTAGCGCGACTGCTCCCATGCGCGCGGCGAGCGCGCCGATCCCCTGCTTGGCCAGTTCGGCGGCCTCCTTGCCGCGCTCCTGCGCCACGCCGCTAAGCTGCTTCAGATGCTCCGTGGCGAGTTGCTGGGCATCCACCACCTTGACGGCGGTGACCGAGCCCGTACTGTCGAGATCGACATCTACAGTCATGTTCACCGCGGGAGCGACCGGCGACTTCCAGATGCCCTCGAGCGTGAATTGCTTTTGCTGACCATTGACAACCAGCAATCCAGGGCTTGCATCCGGCACTTTCACGATCGTGCCTCTCATTCTCGGGCCAGCGTCACTCATTGTTATTCTCCACGGTCAGGATTAATTGAGGTTGCTGTTGAACCGGCAACTCCAACCTCGGTACGCCGGTCCTTGAATTTCCGGGAATTTTAACCGCCGGATGCCACGGGTGACAATCGGGGAGCAGTGCACAATGAACGAAAATACCCGCAGAACATGGGCGGCTCTCGCGCTGAGTTCCGCGCCTTTTTGGTGATATCCTCCGCCACGCTGTTTTCCCGGGCCACGGGATGACATTGCTTCCAACGCGCCACTGCCGCATGCAGAGCGAGGTAGCTCAAGATGCACACATTCTCGTTGCGATGCCTGCTTTTGGCTGTGCCGATGGGCAGTGTGCTCGCGCAGACGCCGGCGCTGCAAATGAATGTTGTTTACGTATGCGCGGACGGACAAAGCTTCAAGGTCTTTTCGTGCGACAACACCACGGGCGCCTGCGATTATCAGAACTACAAGAAGGGGGAGGCATTCCAGCGAGGCGAAGCACTCCGCGTACAACTGACTGCTTTGCTCCCGGCAAAATGTCACGTACAAACGCCAGCCGAAGCGCAGGCCGACCCTCACCGCGGCGAGATTCCACCTGCGCCTTCGCCATTTAGGGCGCGCGCGAGCGTTGGCAGCAACGGTTCGGGATCCGCAGCTGCCGTGAATCTGCAGAATGGGCCCGGGGGATTCAAGGTCGGCGACACGGTGCGGGTTTTGAGTGACGGCTGGCAGGAAGCGAAAGTCATGCAGCTGCACGGCAGCTTCTACGTAGTCCAGCTCTCCAACGGGATTACTGTTTCGAAACAGTGGCCCACGGAAGTGCGGCGACTCGGAAAACTCACGGCGGAGGATCATGCCGCCGGACAGTATGACCGGGGCGATCGGGTGCAAGTGCTGGTGAACGGCAAGTGGATGGAAGGCGAGATCCGTGGGCAGAACCTGAACATGTACGACATAAAGGTGCCGGGAGTAGACACGGGCTTCGGCTCTGACATTGTGAACACGACCCCCGAAAATATCCGCGTGTCGAGCACGGCGCCGCCTCCCGCGCCCGCGCAGAGGGCCGCCGGACAGGTTCCCAGGCCAGGCCTGATGAGCTGCGCGGGAAAATATGAGGGTCGGTGGGAGCACGTCTCCGGTATGGGGGGCATGGGGGTGATTTTCCGCTCCGGTCATGCGACGGGAGAGGCCTTGGGCAGCGACTTCGAGTGCTTTACCGGTGGCGGTAAAGTTGCTTTTTACAAGCCCGGTGCCCCACAGCCCACGTATGAATTCGATATCAACAACGACGGCACCCTGCAAACCCCGCTCGGTGCAATCAAGAAAGTGGGCAACTGAACGGGAACGCACCACGCCGTACACCGCGATGCGCGGGGTTACGCTCGGGGGCAGACCCGTCGCGCCCCTACTTCGTCCGATTTCTACTCAGCTGGGGCTGCCTGCTCGCAGGGCAGCCTTTCCTTGGTTCGACCGACGACATAGGGATGCGCAGTGCCGCCCGTGTCACTTGCGTCGGGCTGGCCGCGAATTCCCTTTGCGAGCCTGGGCCTGGATATAGGTGTCTTTGACAGTTTTGTAGCAGCTGCAGGCAGCTGCTACGAGGCCTCCCTGGTCGAGGATACTGATGGTGCCGCGCCGGTAGGTGATGAGCTTGCGGTCCCGCAGGGCGCACATTGCCACGCTGACGCCCACTCGCCGTACGCCCAGCATAAGCGCGAGGAATTCCTGCGTAATGCGAAACTGGTTGGAGTTGACGCGGTCGTGGGTCATCAACAACCAACGGGCCATGCGCTGTGTCGTCACGTGGAAGCGGTTGCATGCCGCGGTCTGCGCGATCTGGATCATGAGCAAGTGGGTAAAGAGGAACACCTCTCTCTTCAATGCAGAGCTCGTGCTGAAATTGCGGCGAAAGTCCATGGTCTTCATCCGCATCGCCATGCCTTCGCCTTGTACCACCGCCCGAAAAGGCGAGACAGCGACGCCCAACGCCATAGGAATCCCGATCATGCCTTCAGAGCCAATGAGTCCGACCTCCGCAGCCCGATCAGCATCCACGGTAGTCAGCATCGAGACGAAGCAGTCGTTGGGAAAGTACACCTCCCGAATCTGAGACTGGGATTCGTAGAGAGTCTGCCCGAAGGCTAGCTTGACCGGTTCGAGGACGGGCAGCAGTTTCCGGTAATCCTTGCGGGGCAATGCAGCAAGCAGGCGATTCGGAATCGAAACTTGTCTTGCGCGAAGCAATTGAGCCCCCTCAGCGTGCCGTGCAACTCCTTCGGGGAGCCATTCTTCGAGCTTCCGAAAGGTCGGTCGCGGACGTGGCCGAGTCGAAGGCTTCTACGGTGTTGTGTTAAGTATAATTTAGTGTAACAAAAACAAGCAATTATGTTCGCCTCAGAACAAAATTGTTCGCTAGCGAACACAGTGTGTCCTCGGAATTTCAGCTATAGTTTGGATGCTGGATACCACCGTGGTTAACCAGCGTGAGGGTCTATGTCCGGCTCCCACGATCCGCAGCAAAATCACCTGCTGGCTGCGCTGGCACCCGCCGAGCGCGAACGAATCTTTCCGCACCTGCACCTCGTCCCGATGCCGCTCGGCAGTGTTTTGTACGAGTCCGGCGATGTCCTGCGTCACGTTTATTTTCCGACCGACTCCATCGTGTCGCTGCTGTACGTGCTGGCCGACGGCGCGTCGGCGGAGATCTCGGTGGTGGGAAACGAAGGCCTCATCGGCATCGCACTGTTCATGGGCGGTGAAACGACCCCAAGTCGGGCGATCGTGCAGAGCGCTGGACACGCTTACCGGCTGGTGGGACAGCTGCTCAAGGACGAGTTCCATCGAAATGGGCCGCTGCAGCTTCTCCTGCTGCGCTACACACAGGCCCTGATCACGCAGATGGCGCAGACCGCCGTGTGCAACCGCCATCACTCGGTGGACCAGCAACTGTGCCGCTGGCTGCTGCTGTCTCTCGATCGCCTGTCATCCAACCAATTGACCATGACCCAAGAGCTCATCGCCGACATGCTCGGCGTGCGCCGAGAAGGCGTCACCGAAGCCGCCGGCAAGCTAGACAAGCTCGGAGTTATCCGCTATGCCCGTGGGCACATCACAGTACTTGACCGCCCCAAGCTGGAACAGCTGTGTTGCGAGTGTTATGCGGTGGTCAGGAAAGAAAGCGACCGCCTCCTGCCGCGCAGCGCGCCTCGGTGAGACGATTTGCGCGGTGTCGCCCTGCTAGTACCCGACCGCCCAGGAGACCACGCAGCCGCTGACCGTCCAGAGGATGTTGGGAAGACAAGAGCTCAAGACAGTGTGCACGATGGGGAAGGCTTTTCTCCCGAGGAGCCGTCTAACGCGCTGCGAGCAGCGCCACCGCAGCGTGCGCTGCTCGATCAGGTCGCCCCGAAGTGAAAGGGACTGGCGCCGGCATTCCTTTGCAAATCCCCTTCGCCGGGTGTCCGCGACCCAGATCTCAGAACGCCCGGAAGCTATGATGGATCCAACCCGGGTGGCTAAGTCCCTCTTTATCAATTAATTCACGCGTTTATCTCATGTGACCTGCAGCTGCGTACCGCCGAACGTTCGGATCATCCCGACACGCTACGCAGATGGGACCGCACCGAGCATGATGATGACCCGTGGCGCGCGTCGGGTTGCGTTCGCGGCGGACGAGAGGCCGCTCGTTCATCCTACGCGGCGGAATGGGCCACAAGGACTTCTGGCGATTGGATCCGCAGACCGGGGCGGAGCGCCAGCTGACCGATCTGCCATCAAGCTTCGTGATCGGAGATTTCGACGTTTCGCCGGACGGGACAGAAATCATCTTCGAACGTTTGCAGGAGAGTTCGAGCATCGCGCTGATCGAGCCCATACATTGAAGACGCGCCTGCCCGCCTCGCGTGCCGTGGATAACAGCGAATACTTGTAGACATTGGCACGCGAGCTTCCAGCGCTTCAGCTACGGGACCAGGTACGAGGCATCATCCGCGTGGCTGAGCGCCCGCTCGCGGGCGGCCTTTCCGCCTCATGCGCGCGCTCTGTCCTGTAGATAAGCGCGAACAATGCTCCGGTGCAGAGCAGTGAGAAGGCAACGTATCCAAAGCAAATCTCAAGCGCGACTTCTAGTGCGTGTGGCATGTGCAACTCCTCCGGCCGCTTCGATCCTATTGGCGGTGAGTCTAAAAGCAGGGCAATCACGTCGCAGTCGAGATCCGGTATCGGTTTGGTTACGTCCGCAGAGGTACGGGACAGCCCACGTCCGCAGCTCGCTGGTGCGAATTCTTCGGGTGTCAAACGGATGCGGCTTGCACCGCGTGACGCAGTCTCAACGGTGCACTGACGTGCCTGAAGGCTTCCTTGGTTCCCCCCGTTCCGGTGACAAGAATGTCCCCATAGCCAAGAATCCGGGCACCGATCCCCTGATTCACCGCTACCGTCTCGACCTTCTGCACCTGCATTTCGAGCGTCCGCCGCTTTAGGAGGCCGACCTTGATGATGATCCGCTTGTTCGTTACGGCGAACTCAGACGTAGCGTAGTCGAAGTATTTCACCGCCCCGACCGCGAGCGCGCCAAGCAGGAAGAGGTGGCCAACCAGCCGCGTCCCCGGGGCAAGCAGATAAAAGAACAGCGCCAAGAGCGCGAGAGCCGCCGGCACGCTGAAGATGACGAGAGAGAGGTGCGTGCGAAACGTAACCTGCTCACCCGGCAAGAGATTGCGATCGACGTAGCTCACATCGGGACTGCGTCGTTCCGCAGACTTGAACTCGTCATATGGGTCTCCGTCGCCTGCAAAACGGTGTGTTACCCCGCAGGACCTGTTGACACAGCGGCTGCAGCGCCGAGCTGCCGCGCGGGCCCGATCATGTCAAGCAACGCCGTTATATCGACTTGCGCGTCGCGCAGAGCCGCTGCCGCCTTGGGATTGGTGACCTGTTCGATTCCACTTTGGATCTCGGCGACCCACACCGGCCCTTGCGTCGAATCGCGCATGTCGCCCGCGAACATGTCCATGAGATCGTCGGCCCGCCGCGCTGCGGGTTCCAGTTTGTCACGATCGAGACGGTCGTCTTTGAAGTGCATGAGCACATCGCGCGCCTGCGCAAGACTCCTACGGAGCGTTTGGAGGTGAGCTCGAACCGTCGCCTGCTGGGCACGCGTTAAGGTTTCACCGACTGTCATGGACATCTCCCGACATTGACCACGCGGATCATTCTACTCGACAGGTGTCGCGTGACATCGCCGATGCGCAGCGTGCCGCTCTGTTATCTACCGCACAGAGCGGATCCGATTTGAGTGCCATTCTGGGTGGCGGGCGAGCTTCGAAGTGCACCGCGCACCAGCAGCAAGGCGGATGCACGTATGACCGTTAGTGCCGACGTAACATCGCTACGAGCAAACGGCAAGGCTTATCGGTGTCGTCTATTTGCTCTACTTTGTCACGGCAGTGTCCGCCCAGGTCTTCGTCGGCCGAGACCGGCTTGTTGTATTTGACGCCGTCAACCTTATCGCGTACGCGTGCTATGTCGCCGTTACGCTGCTCTTCTACTTCCTGTTTAGGCCGGTGAACAGGACCCTCTCTCTACTCGCGGCGATGCTCAGTCTTAGCGGATGCGCCAATGATGTTCTGGGCCTTTTTAACCTCGCTCCCTACAAGATCAGCAGCCTGGCATTCTTCGGGCCTTATTGTCTCCTGATTGGCTACCTCATCTTCAGGTCCACCTTCTTGCCCCGATTCTTAGGCGTGCTGATGGCGTTAGCCGGTGCGGGTTGGTTGATCTTTCTGTCCCCGCTCGCAAGCCAGCTTTCTACCTACCTCACGATCCTCGGCTTCCTCGCGGAAGCCTCGCTGATGCTGTGGCTCCTCGTGAGAGGAGCGAATCTGCCGCGATGGAGGGCAGCAGGCCCGCTCAGCATGACAACCGCCGCCGGGCGCCCCCAATGATGGAACGGACTGCAGGCGCGCCGCCGCGTCTCAAGGCGCGGATTGCTGGTGGCCTCTATCTGCTTAGCTTCCTGACGGCGGCGTTCACCGAGCTCTTTGCTCACGGCAGCTTGAATTTCGCTGGGGGCCTCGTCGCGGTTTTGGGCATGGTCGTTGTGACGCTGCTCCTCTATGACATCCTCAGGCCGGTGAACCGCAGCCTCGCTTTGCTCGCGGCGTTCTTCGGCCTCGTGGGGCTCAGCTTCGAGGCTCTTCGATTGCAACCTCGCGGCGTGAACGTCGCCATAGTGTTCGCCGGACTCTATTGCCTCCTGATCGGCTGCCTAATTTTCAGGTCGACCTTCCTGCCGCGAGCTCTCGGCGCGCTGATGACATTAGCGGCTCTGGCCTGGCTGACCTGGCTGTCAAACCCGCTCGTGAAGCTTCTGTCCCCCTACAATCTGGCCACCGGTGCGCTTGCGGAACTGTCGGTGTTCCTGTGGCTCCTGGTGATGGGTCTAAACGCTCAGAGGTGGAACGAGCTGGCAAGTGCGCGGCGCGTGAGTCCGCGCTAGAGGCGCCTTGGCAGACGCCGCTGTGCGGCGGGCGTCAGGCAAGAAGCCCGTGTTCGGTAAGCCAATCGGTCACACGCTCCATGCGATGAGCGAGCCCGAGTTCCACGGAGATCACCAGCACCTTGTCATGAGTCTTTAGCGGGGAGCCGCGGCGCGACTTCGGAGCTTGCAGCTGCTCCAAGACGTGCCTGGGGTGAATGGCCGCTGAAGTAGATACGAAATAACTGACCGCCGACCCGTCATACGAGGACATCGCGGGCTGCACGTTTCCAATCTCCTGCAAAGCCTTCAGCAGTAGGGGCAATGACTCCTCGATGCGATCACGAAGATCAGTCCCCCTGTCGAAGCAGACAAGCACCAGGTACGGAATGAAGTCCTCATCTGCGCTCATCGTTTGCGCCCCTTCTTCACCGTCGCGTTCGCAGGCCCTCGGATTCGAGATGTGACGCTATGGGAATTGCCCGAGGCTCCGATGGAGCGAGTCGGGGCTAGCGTTCAACACAGTCGTACACCGTCTGGCCTTCGACGCGCCCGGCATCAACGGTCTTGCCCTGACTGACGCAGTCAGATTCCGCCAGCTCGAGCGCGCGAGATTCACGCCTTTCGTCCACAGCGGGCTGACCCGCACCCGGAAACGATCGGTTGTCCGTGGGCGCAAAGTTTGCGCACCCGGCGACGACAGTCGCACAAGCCAGGACTATCCATTTCACGTTCGAGGCTCCTTAGTCCTGAGTCCGAGTGCGCTCAGCGACGCAACAAAAGCGGGCCGCCGGCGTGGATGTCCACCCCCGGCGGACCAATGCTGAATCCGGTTCATTTTGGGGGGCTGGATTCAGGCGGTAACGTTACTTGGCCCACGCAAGCTAGTCCGTACGGCAGCGAACATGCCACCGTCCCATCCAGCAAGGAAGGTGCCCACCACATCTGTGCGCGCATTGGGAAAACTGCCAACACTGCCTGCAACACCTCACGTACCGATATTGACTTCATAATGTATGGCTCCAGCCCTCGTCGGAGCGCCGAGATTTGAACTCGGGACCCGCCCCATGTAACTTCGCGATGTGTTTCTCGCGCGGCTCGTTGTGAAGTTACGTGGCACGCCGGAATCCACCCGAGGCGCGCCGGCGCTCGCATCGACCATTGACCGCCGAGGAAGCACAGCAGGTGCGTAACCACACCGTCGCCAGATTTTCGAGCGTGCTAGCGGCGGTCTTGAGTCTACTCGCCGCATCCCTGGCGTCAGGTGCCGACGAGCAGCTGCCGCCGCGCAGCGAATGGCGCGCAACGGCCTCCGCCCCGCCGCACGGTGGCATGACGCCCGCGATGGCGATCGACGGCGACCCGTCGACCAAGTGGGACGGCAACTTCGCGCCCGGGCAGTGGTTGCAGGTCGATATGGGTGGCGAGGCACGCATCGGCGGCATCATCATTCAGTGGGACGAGGGGTTCGCGCCCGAGTACCAGATCCAGTACTCCGTCGACGGGCGACACTGGCAGACCGCATTTCAGACCTCGGACTCAATGGGCGGTGTGGATTACGTGCTCTTCCCATCGGTGCGCGCACGGTACCTGCGGCTCACCAGTCCCCCCACTAGCGCGAACGGCAGCGTATCGCTGTTCGAATTCGAGCCACTGCTCGCGAGCCAATCACCGCGTATCACAGGCGCTGAGCAGGGAATCGACGCCGCGGCGCTGTGGAGCGCTACTGTGCACAGCGACCTTGTGGAACCTGGGCCCGAATTTGGCACGCGTGAGCTGCACGTATACCTTCCGCGCCCGCTCCCGGTGAGCGGACTGGAAGTGTTTTGGAACTCCGCGCGGCGCGGCGCACGACTTGAAGGTCGCGACCCTGGGGGCGAGTGGCATCTGCTCAGCGAGGATGCGAGCCCGCTCGGCGACACCTCCTACCTGGCAGCCAGCAGTGCACAAACGCTGAGCGAGATGCGGCTGACGGTCTATGCATCGGGCCGCGAGACTCCCGCGGTCCGACGCCTGCGGTTGTTGAGTCGCACCCAAGCCATGACCGCGCTCGAGCGCTACGAGATCTTTGCCGGGCGCGAGCATACGGCGCTGTTCCCGATATCCCTGCATGAACAGCAGGTGTACTGGACGGCGGTCAGCGTCCCGGCCGGCGAACAAAAGAGCCTGTTCGACGAATACGGCGATCTGGAACCCTTCAAGAATGCACCATTGGTGCAGCCCCTGTGGCGAGACGCCTCCGGCCGGACCGTCGCCGCCTTCAACGCCAATCGCACCCAGAGCTTGCGCGACGGTTGGATGCCCATGCCGACAGTGGCATGGTCGCCGCAACCCGGGCTGCAACTGCGCAGTGAAGCCATCGCTGTTACCACGGCCGCCGGGGCCGCCACGCTGGTGCGGTATCGTCTCGAGAACAGCGGACCACTCACTGTCGACGGACAGCTTGCGCTGCTGGTGCGACCCATGCAGGTCAATCCGCCCTGGCAGCACGGCGGCATATCCGAGATCCGCGCCGTGGGTTTCGAGGGAACCCTTGAGAACACGCAGCTCGTGGTTAATGGCCGCACGCTGCTCACCTCGCTGACCGCGCCCTCTGCGCAGGGCGTGGCACCGTTTGGCTCAACGGGCCAGACGGAGATCACGCGCTATGTCACCGAAGGGGGCGTACCGACCGCAACTTTCACTACAGACCCGACCGGCCTCGGGGCTGCTGCAATGCTCTATGCAGTGCACCTCGAGCCGCGCGATCGAACCGATGTGGTGCTGCTGTTCCCGCTCGGTCAATCCCCGGCCAAGGCCGCTAAGGGCGCACGCGGCGCGCCACACCTCGAACCAAATGTGCCGGCTAACCTGTCGCCAGCGGACTTTGACAAATTGGCGACCCTCACCGAGCAGCAGTGGCAAGTGCGTCTGGGCCGGGTCGACATCGAGCTGCCCGACGAGTCCCTTGTTGCGACCCTCCGGGCGCAGCTCGCCTACATGCTGGTGAACGCCAAGGGTCCGGCACTGGAGGCTGGTCCCCGCAACTACAACCGCTCATTTATCCGCGACGGTTCGGCAACGGCCGCCATCTTGCTGCGGATGGGAATTCCGGGCCCGGCGCGCGAGTATCTGCGCTGGTACGCGGATCATGGCGTGCGTAACAGCGGCATGATTTCCCCCATCCTCAACGACGATGGCAGCGTAAATGGCGGCGTCGGTTCGGAACTGGAGTACGACAGTCAGGGAGAGTTCATCATGCTCGTCGCTGAGGTGGCTCGCCTTGACGGCGGGGCTGCCAGCGTGCGTGAGTATCTGCCCAGCGTGCGCGGAGCGCTCAAGTTCCTGCAAACGCTGCGTGAACGCACGCTGGTGCCGGGCTACCAGGCGGCGAGCGAGATGCCGCAGCGCTTCCGCGGCATCCTCGCGCCATCGATAAGCCACGAGGGCTACCCCACGCCCACCCATAGTTACTGGGACGACTACTGGGCGCTCAAGGGCTGGCACGACGGCGCCTGGCTGGCGCGCCAGTGGCAGGTGAACGATATGGCGACCTGGGCGGCGGACCAGGGTGCTGCCCTGCACGACTCCATGGCTACCTCCATTGGCGCCACCATGGACTGGAAGCACATCGACTACGTGCCGGCGTCCGCGGACTTTGGCGACTCCGACCCGACCAGCGTCTCCATTGCGCTGGACCCCTGCGGCCAGCAGGAATTGCTGCCTTACACCGCCCTCCAGACCACATTCAGGCGCTACCTCGATGAGGTTCGCAAACGCGGTCTCCCAGGCGCGCGCTACGTCTACACGCCCTATGAGTTCCGCAACGTACCGACGTTCGTGCACCTCGATGAGCCGCTGCTCGCCGAGGAGCTGTTGAATCGACTGCGGGCCGACCACCGTCCACCCGGTTGGCAGGTGTTCGCCGAAGTGGTGCGCGCGCCGATGCGCTCGGTTTTCTACCTCGGCGATATGCCGCATACCTGGGTCGGCGCGGAATACGTCCGCGCGGTTATCGCCATGCTCCTGCACGAGGCAGATGGGCGCCTTGATCTGCTTCCCGGAGTGCCTCCCGATTGGGTCACCGGCAAGGGCCTGTCGATTGACCGGCTGCCGACCGCCTTTGGCGAGCTGTCCGTATCGGCACGACAGGACGAAAGCACTCTGCGCATCGAGCTCGCTCCTACCCTCACCCCCTCGACCGAGCTAGGTGTGAGCTGGCCGACGCGCAAGCGCCCGAAATCGGTCACGGTCGACGGCAAGGACCGCGGTGACTTCGGCGAAGAAGGCATGCGGTTGCAGAAGCCTTTCCGGGAATTAGTGGCCCAGTGGTGAGCGTCCGGCACCGGCACTTGCTGGCGCTCAGTACGGCCTGGGTTTCGCTGCCGCCGCGATCTCCGCGGCCTTCCTGCCGCAGCGTGAGCAGCGCAGTCGCCAGGTTGCTCGTCGGCGCGCTTAAAGAGGACCGCCCCGAAAGTAGGACGTCCCCGACGAACGGCGTATCAAAGCGCCGACTGCCAATTGTGCGTAGACGTCCTACAGTGACCCGTTTTCTCCGACAAGCTGCCAAGGAGGGACCCGGTGATGACGGACCCAGCTCCCTCCAGACATTCCGAACAGTTCCGTTACTACCACGACCGGGCAATCGCCATCCGTGCTCGCCTTCCGGTAGTAGTGGATGACGAAGCCTTCATCGAACTCTATCTGCTCGCCGCTTACTACGAGCGGTTGGCCGAGTTCGTCGAATCGTCCGGCTCGCTCGCCTGCATCGAGGATTGACGTACTGGCGGTTGGCCATCCTCGACGACGCTTGTCCCTCAGACCTCCGGGGCAAAGGTGCCCGTGACGCCCCAGCGCAGGCGCATGTACACACAAGGGGCGCGCGCGCATTCACAGCGTAAAGCAGGCAATATCCCTCACCAGCACCGCACGGCGATATCGCCGGCGGTCGCGTGTATGGGAAGCGCGTATCCATGTACAGAAATCTGACCCTTGCCGTGAGTCTGCTCGCGTTCCTCACGGCGGCAGAGGTTCGCGCCCGCTCCCCGCAGGTGCACCGGCTCGAAGCCACACCGGCCACGATCGTGTACGGCTACTACTGGTCGCAAGCGCCCCCGGTCTTGCGGATTGCCTCGGGCGACGTCATCGACGTCGATACACTGCTGACCAACACGCCCGAAGGGCTGGCGAAGGCCGGGGTACCCGACGATCGCATCCAGACCTCGCTCAAGGAAATCGTCAGTCAGGTGACTGGTGATCGGCGTGGCCCCGGGGGACACATCCTGACGGGGCCGGTGTATGTGGAGGGCGCGGAGCCAGGCGATGTGCTCGAGGTCAGGATTCAGTCGATCGAGCTGGCAATCGACTATGGCTACAACGGCTGCAAGGGGGTATTGCCGGAAAATTGCGAGCCGAACGCGCCGGTGCGCATCATCCCCCTCGACCGCCACCGCATGACCGCGCAGTTCGCGCCTGGGATCGTGATACCCCTGCGACCTTTCTTCGGCAGCATGGGCGTGGCGCCTGCGCCCGAGGCCGGGCGCGTCAGCAGCAATCCGCCCGGGCGTCACGCTGGCAATCTCGACAATCGCGAGCTGGTGGTGGGCAGCATCCTGTACATCCCGGTCTTCGCCCGCGGCGCCCTGTTCGAGGTTGGCGACGGGCACGTCGCGCAGGGTGATGGCGAAGTCGACCAGACCGCGATCGAGACTTCGCTGCGCGGCCGTCTGCAGCTCACCGTGCGCAAGGACATGAAGCTCACCTGGCCGCGGGCGCAGACGCCCACCGACTACATCAGCATGGCCACCGATCCGGATCTGAACGTGGCCACGCGCACGGCGATCCAGGAAATGGTGGATTTCCTGGTGGCCGAGAAGCAGCTGACGCGGCACGAGGCGTATCAGCTGGTCAGCGTTGCTGGCAACGTGGCCATCACGCAGCTGGTGGACAAGCCGAACGTCGGGGTCCACGTGCGTCTGCCAAAGAGCATTTTCATCGCTAGATAGCGGGCACACGCGGCCCGCGTACCCGAGGGGAGCTTCTCGATGAGCAAGCAGGCTGGCCCGAACACCCTGTGTGTGCACAGCGCCCACGCCCCCGAGCCGGCCACCGGCGCGCTGGCGCAACCGATCTACCTTACGACCACCTTCGAGCGCGACGCGGATGGCAGCTATCCGCGCGGCTACCGCTACAGCCGCGAAGGCACACCCAATCGCACCTCGCTGGAAGCGTGCATTGCGGCCCTCGAAGGTGGCATCGGGGCGGCCGCGTTTGCCTCGGGGCTCGCGGCTAACATGGCGGTGCTGGAGCTGCTCAATGCCGGCGATCGCCTGGTAGCGCCGCTCGATGCTTACTATGGCTCGGTCAAGCAGTTCACCGAACATTGTGCGCGTCGCGGTGTCGCCGTGGAGCTTGCCGATTTCACCGACCTTACAGCGGTGAGCAATGCCGTCGGCGGGCGGGCACGCGTGGTCTGGATCGAAACGCCGACCAACCCGCTGCTCGACGTCACCGATCTCGAGGCGGTCACTGCCATCGCCCATCGCGCCGGAGCGCTGGTGGTCTGCGACAACACCTTCGCCACGCCCATCTGCCAGCGGCCCTGCGACTTCGGTGTCGACCTCGTCATCCACAGTGGCACCAAGTATCTCGGCGGTCACAGCGACGTGCTCAGCGGGCTGGCGGTGGTACGCGAGGAGCACGCGCTGCTCGAGCACCTGCAGGCCTGGCAGCGCACCGCCGGCGCGGCGCTGGCGCCCTTCGACTGTTGGTTGCTGAGACGCAGCATCGCAACGCTGGCGCTGCGGGTTCGCACGCAGTGCGCCGGAGCATTGCAGCTAGCGCAATTTCTCGCGCGCCATCCGGCCATCGAGCAGGTGTTCTATCCGGGGCTGCCGCAGCACCGCGCTCATGCCACCGCCGTGGCGCAGATGCCGGGGGGCTTCGGTGCGATGCTGTCCATGTGCGTGTCGGGAGGGCGGCAGGCGGCGCTCGCGACCGCGGCCCGCACGCGCCTGTTTGCACGGGCGACGAGTCTTGGCGGAGTAGAGAGCCTCATCGAGCATCGCGCCTCGATCGAAGGGCCGGAATCGCGCACGCCGCAGAATCTGCTGCGCCTGTCGGTCGGGATCGAGGAGCCGGCGGATCTGATCGCCGACCTGGAGCAGGCGCTGAAGTGAACCCCGTGGTCGCGGCCACTGCGTTCGCACTTCTGGCGTTCGCGGCCAACTCGGTGCTGTGCCGGATGGCGCTGCGCGACACGCACATCGACCCGGCGAGCTTCATGAGCATCCGCCTGATCGCCGGCGCGCTCACCCTGTGGCTGCTGGTACGCATCGGCCGACGCGGCCAGAGACTCGGCGGCGACTGGCGATCCGCGCTGGCGCTGCTCGCGTATGCCATCGCCTTTACCTTCGCCTACGTCGGGCTCACGGCGGGTACGGGGGCGTTACTGCTGTTCGGCGCAGTGCAGGTGGTGATGATCGCCGCAGGGTTCGTCGGCGGCGAACGCATCGACCGCACCGTTGTCCTGGGCTGGCTGCTCGCCGTGGCCGGACTGATGCTCCTGCTGTTTCCGGGGATCAGCGCGCCGCCGGCGCGGGATGCCATCCTGATGCTGATCGCCGGCTGCGCGTGGGGCGTCTATTCACTGCGGGGGCGGCGCTCGGTAAACGCGCTAGCGGACAATGCCGGCAACTTCGCCCGCTCAGTCCCGGGCACACTGCTCATCAGCCTAGTGCTCTGGAGCCGTCGGTCAGCCGACACCGAGGGCATCGTGCTCGCGGTGCTGTCGGGCTCGATCGCTTCAGGGCTCGGCTACGCGGCCTGGTACACGGCGCTGCCCAAGCTCGGGGCCATCGCGGCCGCCAACGCGCAGCTCAGTGTGCCGGTGATCGCCGCTCTCGCGGGGGTCGTCCTGTTTGGCGAGCCGGTTACCTTGCGGCTTTCCGTCTCCTCTGTGCTGGTGCTCGGCGGGACCGCGCTCGCGGTGCGGCGCAGGCTGACCTTCAAGACCGCGCGGATTGCCAGCGAGCGCTAGCCGGCTCGCAGCTGCGTGTGAGTCACGCGCCCCGAGTGCCTCCGGCGCGTCACTTTGGTAACCGAGTCCCAATCACCCGGGCGTACTTCAGCAGCTCGAACAGGGTATCGTTGATGTTGTGTAACTCTGCCGCGACTAGTCGCGTGGCTTCATCCGAAGCGTTGCTCCGGCGCATCTCGAAGGTCTCGATCAGATCTTTATCCGTGCGGACAGGGGCAAAGTCATCGGCCATGAGGATCTCCTTAGGTTTTGCGGCGCGCCAGGGCTGACGGTGCTGTGGGTCTTGGTGGCACCATCGCCGCCCGGCGTCTGGGTGCCGGGCAGATTATCATCGCTGTCGGGAGTTCCGGCCATCGGTTGCTCTGCCCGGGAGCATTCGCGCCAACACCCCATCGTGCAGGATGAGCCGATGGTAGAGGGCCGCCGCGATATGCACGCCCACAATCGCCAGCAGCGTGTAAGCCAGGAACGAGTGGACATCGCCTGCCAGAAACCCCGATTTTGAGCCGCGCGGCAGCAATGCCGGCAGCGCCAGACCAGGAAAAAGTGTCACGCGCCAGCCGCGGGCAGATGCGGCCGCCCACCCGAGTAGCGGCACGATGAGCAGCAGGAAGTAGAGCGTAGCGTGGCTCACCCGTGCGCCGGCGCGCAGCCAACCAGGCTCGGTTGCGAGAGCGCCTGGTGCACTGTGGCGCAGGCGCCAGGAGACTCGCGCAAGGGCAGCGAGGCCGATCAGGCCACCCACCGTGAGGTGCAGGCTGATCAATCGGCCCAGCCTGGTGTGCGGCCCGATATCCGGCATCGTCCAGGCAATGCCGAATTGGATGGCTACGAGGAGCGCCATCAGCCAATGCAGCGCCTTCGCAACCGGGTGATAGCGCGCCTCAGACGACTGCGAATCCTGCGACATAGTCGATTCTCCTCATGCTGGAGCGCATCATGCTGGAGCGCACCTGCTCGGCGGGGCCGCAACGGCCACCGGCGCCGCTCACCGCAGACACCAGTAGCGGAAGCCCTGCTCCTCCAGAAACGCCTCTGCACCAATGCCCTGAAGCATCGCGAAGGTCGCGCACATCCCGGCCTCGACGCAGCTCGTCGCCGCCACGGTCACCGAGCGCGGCACCTGCGGGACCGGCCAACCGGTGCGCACATCGAGGATGTGGCCGTAGCGCACCCCGTCGCGCAGCAGAAAGCGGTGCGTGTCCCCACTGGTCGCGAGACCACCCCGGCTGAGCTCCAACAGCAGACGCGCCTCGCGCTCGGTACCGGGGCGTTCCACCCCGACCTGCCACGGACCTGTGCCGGGTGCGCGATTGGCAGCCAGGTCGCCGCCGAAATTGACCAGCGCGGCGCCGGCAAAGCGCGCCGCGATCAGGCAGAGCACGCGATCCACGGCGTACTCCTTGCCGATCCCGCCAAAGTCGATCTCCATGCCCGCAGGCACGGTGATACGCGACGCCCGCCACTGGACCTTCTCGAACCCGATGAGCGGCAGCAGCGCCGCGACCGCGGCGGGCTCGGGCAGGCGGTCGGACCCGTCGAACCTCCAGCAGCGGCGCAGCACCCCGGAGGTGATGTCGAAGCGACCGTCAGAAAGTAAGTGACACTGCGCGGCGTAGTCGAGGAGCGCCGCCGTTTCACCATCCACCACGACGGCGTGGCCCTGGCTGCGGTTGATCACGCTGACGATGCTCTCCGGCCGGTAGCGGCTGTACTTGGACTCGATGCGCCACGCCTCCTGCGCAGCGACCCGGCCCATCTCGTGCGCTGTGTGTGTGTCGGCGGTCTCGAGCAGCAGCTCGCAGGGGCTCGCCATCGCGACGAAGCACACCGCGACGATACCCCCCTCGCGCGGCACCACCTCGAACTCGGGGGCATGAGGCGGCGGCGTCGCACCGCCGGCTCCGGCGCGCGCCGCGCTCATCGCTAGTATTCCAGATGCCAGCTGAGTTGCACGATGGTCGCCTTGAGATTCGGGTTGAGGTCGAGCCCGTGAAGCTCGGCGAGTGAGCTCGCCTGATCGCTCGGCCTCTGCTGGTACTGCTCGAGTCGCAGGCTCAGCTCGCCGTTGCGGCTGGTGGCAATGCCGAACTTGAGCCCGAAGGTCGTGGCAGCGAAGGCAGCCAGTCGGGGGTCTGCGGACATGTAAGTAGGCGCGGGCCCCGTTTCGCTCAGATACAGGTTGTAGAAATCCGCGGTAGACTGATGGTACCAGCGCGCGTGCGGCTCAAGATACATGCCGGAGCCGAGATCGATCCGCAGCTTCGCGTCGACAGTATCCGAGCCGATTCCCCAGCTGTCCTTGCCGCGCCGGTACGACAGGTCCAGGACGGTAGGACCGAGCGCCACCTTGTTGACCCAGTAGAGGCTCTGTCGCGTGCGGGTATCCGGCCGATTCTCATAACGGTACCCCGTCACGGCGCCCGTATCATCGAGCACCGAGATGATCCGGTACGGATCGGTCAGATACCCCTGCGAGTGGTCGAAGGTGTAATTGAGCTCCGTGAGCCAGTTGCGGCGCATGACCTGAGTGACGCCGATGAGGCCGCCGGCCAGGTTCTTGGTCTGGCTCGGCTCCTTCTCGTAGAGCGCGTAATCACTGCCGGCTACCGGGTTACCTCCGTGCGCATGGATCCGGTCGTACTCTTCGTCGATTCCTGCCGAGAGCGTGGTGTTTTTTTCGTTGAAGTCATGGCTCAGGCCGACGTGCACCGCCACTGAGTCGAAATCGTGCTCGGTAGAGGCGTGCCCGCCGTACGAGACAGTGTTGTCGAGCCCGATGGGTTGCGACCAGTCGAGGTCGCCGGCGACGCGCCGCTCCTTGAAATGTGGATCCTGCGGCAGATCGCCGGGGCCGATCGTATAGAGGGTGGTCTTGTAGCCGGGTTTGGGCGTGAGACTGGTGCTCGAGGGACTCGCGAATGTCTGCGGCTTGCGCGAGGGTATGGCGCCATTCGGCGTGGCGCCTGAGAGCGTGTCGAGCGTCAGCGTTCCATCGAGAAGGCGTTGATCGCCGAAGTCCTTCTTCAGGCTCACCACCGGCTCGATCGTCTGGACCCGGCCCGCATTCTCCTTGTAGTAAAGCAGGTCCGTGTCGATCTGCAGGGGCTTCTCGGCCGCATCATCGGGCGCTGCCTGTGCCCGCGCGCTGTCCGACAGCAGCGCACAGCTCGCCGCCATGAGGCCCAGGTGCAGCGGCGACCGCGGACGCTTCAGTTGCACCCGCAACCCCCGCCCGCGAAGCTGCGGCCGCCGCTCGCTGCTTCCTTGCTGAAGTAGATGTGATCGTCGATGGCCGCATCGATCGGCGCGGCGTTGAGCGCCATCTCGGGTCGCGCGAGGATTTCGCGCTGCCAGGGCTTGACGCCGAGCGACGTACAACCGCACGCGCCCAGTATCAGACCCAACAGGATCGCGAGGCGAGCAATACTTTGGATGCGCATGGTTATGATCTCCTTGGAGGTCAGTGCGCGAGCACCAGTGCACGGACCTGCTGCGTGAGAGCATCGCGGTCGCGGACGAGAAATCCCTCGTGCCGCGCCTGAACGTGGCCGCTGCGGTCGATCAGAAAGCTCGTGGGCATGCCGCGGACGCCGAACTTCTCGGGAAGCCGCCCGTCCGGGTCATAAACGATACGAAACTGCGCGGGGTGCTCGTGCAGGAAACGGTCGGCATCGGCGCGCTCGCGGTCGACGTTGACAGCAATCACCACCAGGCCGTCACGTCCGAGCTCCCCCTGCAGGCGGTTCATCCAGGGAAACGACTGCCGGCACGGTGCACACCACGAGGCCCAGAAATCGACATAGACAACCCGCCCTCTGAACTGTGCCAGATCGAGCAGGTCGTCTGCGTTCGCCGCGCGAGCCCACGGTGATGCCGATGCGAGCAGCCAGAGGGTCAGCGCGCCGATCCTCCGCAACGATTGCATCCCCGAATTTCTGGTCCCGTACGGCATTAGGCGCAGGGCGTATTGGGGTCGGGCGGTCTCGCCGGTTCCCAACGTGCTTCCGCTGTCAGCGCGCCGAAGCGCCTATGGCGCTCCGTGTAGTCATCGAGCGCACACCGCAACTGCTCTTCATCGAAGTCCGGCCACAGACAGTCGGTGAAATGCAACTCGGCGTACGCGACTTCCCAGAGCATGAAATCACTAAGGCGCTTCTCACCTCCGGTGCGAATCAGCAGGTCGACTGGGCCCACAGGCAGCGCGGAATGATCGACCTCCTCGAGCAGGCGATGAAAGTCATCAGGTGTCAGTTTCGCAGTGCGATCGGCCCGCCACGCGGCTCGCACGATACTGTCGTGAGACGAGTAGTCGAGCACAATACGCAGGTGCATTCGCGCACTAGTTGCGGTCAATCGCTCACTCCTCTGGATGGTGCGCAGCAGGTCCGCATTCAGGCGGTCGCGCCGCCCGATCACGTTGAGGCGAATGGACTGCGCGACGCAGCCACGCGTCTCCGTCAGGAGATATTTGCGAAAGAGACGCATCAGTGCATCGACCTCCCCTGGCGGGCGTGCCCAATTTGCCGCCGAAAAGGCGTATAGCGTGAGCGTATCAACGGCCGCGCGCGCCGCCGCGTCAACCACCGCGCGTACCGCCTTGGCACCTTCGATGTGACCGGCGGTGCGCGGCCATCCGCGCTGGCTTGCCCAGCGTCCGCTTCCGTCCATTATGATTGCGACGTGCATGGGAGGCGTCAACAGAGCTTGCCTGCCGCTGTGATCTCCACGGGCGCGCTAGAATTTCTTGCTGATTCCAACATAGATCCCGTGCGGCATGACGCTCAGAATGTAAGGCGTATCGGTATTGCGGTGCATGAGCCACCCGGCCGTGGTGCCGAGCGCGTAGCCGGCGATGACGTCCGATGCCCAATGCGCCTGAACCTTCATGCGCGCGATGCCGTCGTAGACCGGCAGCGCCTCGAGCGCATAAGTCCAGGGATGATCGGGACCGTATTCCAGTACGAACGGCATGACGATCGAGCTCACCTCGGTCACCTCCCCGCTCGGAAAGCTTTGGTTACCGTGGCCCTGGAACCAGAGATTCGGATCGTTGTTGCTGGCATTCGGCCGTACGCGCGAAAACGCGTATTTCATCGCGAAAGCCACAATGCCCGAAGCCGCCGAAGCATCCACCGACTGCCACAGCGTGCGGCCGAGGCGCGTCTCGCCGCCCTCCCACAACGCGCCGCCGACCTCCCCGACGATCAGGCCGTACTCGAGAAACTCCTGGTTGCTGCGCTTCCAGATGCCACTGTCGTCATAGGTCCACTCGTGATCAATGCCAAAGGGACCGCCGCCGGCGAGACAGGCACTGCCTCTGGCGAGCAGCAGCAGCGCTACGAGCCAGGCGGCCGGCGCCGCGGGCTTGCTGCCCGCCTGCCGGGGTATTGCAGCGTGAACTCGCATGGGCGGGCAGAATAGGAGGCTCACGCTTAAGGCAGACTTAAGCGCGTCAATGATCAAATCGCCCAACAGGTGAAGGGAAAGCGGTCGTGCGAATTCTGCTGGTCGAAGACGACGCCATGCTCGGTGAAGCGGTTCGGGATGGACTGCGCCAGGAGAGCTATGTCGTCGATTGGGTGCAGGACGGCGGCGCTGCGCTCGCGGCGCTCTCGACCACAGCCTTCAGCGCCCTGGTGCTCGATCTGGGCCTGCCGACAAGCGACGGGCTCAGCGTGCTGCGTTGGCTGCGGCAAAACGGTCAAACCACACCCGTCGTCATTGTGACCGCGCGCGATCGGGTCACCGACCGCATCACCGGCCTGGATGCCGGCGCAGACGACTACCTCATCAAGCCCTTCGACATCGATGAGCTGGCGGCGCGTCTGCGCGCCATAACGCGCCGGGTAGCGGGTTGCGCCGAGTCCACGCTCACCGTGGGTGAGGTGATGCTCGATCTGCGCCAGCGGATGGTCAGCTACGCGGGTGAGCCGGCGGCATTGACCGCCCGCGAGTACGCAGTGGTCGAGCTGCTGATGCGCAATGCGGGCTGCCTGGTGACGCGCGCCGAGATCGAGGAGGAGCTTTATGGATTCGAGGACGATATCGCCAGCAACGCGATCGAGGTCCACATTCACAACCTGCGGCGCAAGCTCGGTCCGCACTTCATCGCCAACGTCAAAGGACGCGGTTATCGGGTCGACAACGCCCGCTAGAGCCGCCCGGCCGTGGTCGCTGCGCCGGCGCATGGCGATCGCCGCGGCGGCGGCGGCCTGCCTCGTGTTTCTCATCCTCGGATTGCTGGTTTATCGTGCGGTGGCCAGCAGCACTGCCGCGCAGTTCGACGAGATGCTGCAGCAGCAGGCGGCTCTCGCGCTACGCTACGCGGACCACGAATACGACGAGGGCGAGAGCGTGGTGCCGCGCTCGCTCGACACCGCGGTGCGGGCGATGCCGCTCGATGTTGTCTACCAGATCACCACGCGCGCCAAGCAGCTGCTCTACCGCTCACCGGGCTCACCGCAGGCGCCTCTCGCCATCGGCGACGGTCCGGGCTACTCGAATGCGGTGCTCGACGGGCGCGCCTGGCGCGTGTACTCGCTGAGCTCCGCAGCGACTCCACTGGTCATCCACATCGCCGAGCCGCTGGAGTATCGCGATGCGGCGCTGTCGCGCACGCTGCACGCGGTGGCCCTGCCGCTGCTCTTTGCGCTGATGCTGCTGACCTTCCTGATCGGTGTGGTAACCGAGCGTGCCTTCCGGCCGGTGCGGCGCATGGCGGCGGACCTCGCCGGACGCGGCGCCGACGATCTCTCCGCGGTCAACACGGCGGAGATGCCGGTGGAGACCCATGCGCTCGGGGTCGCACTCAACGATCTGCTGGCGCGGCACGCGGAAGTCCTGGCGCGCGAGCGCCGCTTCACCGCCGATGCGGCACATGAGCTGCGCACGCCGCTCGCCGCACTGCGCGCACAGGCACAGGTCGCTGCCCGGGCCACGACGCCCTCCGAGGCGCGCCGCGCCCTCGATAAGCTGCAGGCGAACATTGACCGCACCACGCACCTGATGAGTCAGCTGTTGTCGCTGGCGCGCCTTGAACCCGGGTCCTCTTTCAGCGCCGGCCAGACTACGCAGGCAAAGGTCGTGGTCGATCTGGTCCTCGAGGACCTGGCGCAGGCGGCGCGTGAGAAGCAGGTCGAAATCATGCTCGACGGCTGCCTGCAACGGCTGCCGGGCGCTCCTGAGGTCCTCTACCTGCTGATCCGCAATCTGCTGGAGAACTCCATTCGTCATGTCAGCGAGCGCGGCCGCGTCGCCCTCAAGCTGATCGAACGCGATCAGTGGGCAGTGCTCTCGATCAGCGACAACGGACCGGGGATCCCGAGCGCGGAGCGCTCGCGCGCGCTGGAGCGCTTCTACCGTATACCCGGCAGCGCCTCGTCCGGGAGCGGCCTCGGACTCTCAATCGTCGGACGGGTGGTGGAGCTCCTGGCCGGCGAGATCGAGCTGTCGGACCCGCCCCTCGGCACGGGGCTCGTGGTTACGGTCCGGCTGCCGTTCACGGGCGTGCGAACCCGGGAACCGATAACCACATAGGCGAGCTATCATGTTACTCCCGGGGGGTAGGACCCAGGTCCGGGAGACCGCTTATGTCCAAGCCACCGAAGAAGCTGAAAGGCCGGCCGGCAACCGACGAACGGGGCAACGCCACCTGGAAATGGGTTGGGGAAGGCGGAACCGTTGAGACGGATCTGATCAAAGCGCTCGGCGAGGGCTTGTCGCTGGAGCCTCCGCCGCAGAAGGTGAGCGTCGATCCCTACAGTCAGTCGCCCTCGCAGCACAAGGAAAAGCCCAAGGGCCGCTCACTCGATGACATGCGGCGCCTTGATGAAGAGATGAAGCGCGAGCATGCCAAGCTCGTCGCGGATCTGCGCAAACGCACCCCCTCGAGCCCGACGCATCGCGTACGGCTGCGGATCAATAACCGCGAGTTGCTGGTGCATAAGCAACCGGCGAGCCTCACGATCGGCCGCGGCGAGGAGAACGACGTGGTGCTGAGCGGCGAACGAATCTCGCGCCTGCACGCGCGTATCGAGATCAGCCGCAACAAGGTCGTCTTGATCGATGAGAGCACGAACGGCACCTACGTGCAGAGTGCCGACGGAGAGCCATCGTTCGTACACCGCGGCAGCCTCCAGCTCAAAGGACAGGGGATGATCGGCCTCGGACGCCGGCCCACTCAGGACTCCCCTGTCACGATCCGCTTCAGCTGCGAAGAGGTCTGACGCGCTGCGGTGGTGCCGCTCTTCAGGACGGCGTCGCTATTTCGCCCCAGGCTCGATGGGCGCAGCGCCGCCGGACTGCAGTTGCGCGTTGAGGCGCGCCAGGTCGATCGCCCTGAATCGCGCCCACTGCATCATGGCATCGTTCAGCAACGCCCGATGCCTGGCGTAGCCTCGTAGGGCATCAGGGGTCGGCGCTGTATCTGCGCCATCGACCGCCCGCGCCAGGTTACGGAACGCCGTCTCGAGGTAGCGCAGCCCGCGGATCGTCGCAGGCGCAGGCCCCAACGAGTCCGGCGACTGTTTGTCTGGCGCGATGTCGCCGATGACGCGCAGTCGCTGGTCCGCGGCGGCAAGGGCTGCCGCCGCTACGCTGCCGTCGCTCTTGCTGCGCTCGAGGATGGCGGCGTGAATCCGGTTGGCTTCGGCCAGGGTCGCCGCGATCTGCACGCGCGCGGCCTCCACCTCGCGCGCCAGCGCGAATTGCCGCGCATAGGCGACTGCGGACAGCTTCATGCGCGGATCGGGAGCGACCGTCAGCCGCTGCCGATAGCTCTTGCCGTCGACGGTGAGCTCGATCCGGTAAGGACCCGGCGGAGCCCATACCCCGCTCTCCTCTTCGCTCGGATCCTCCGGAGCGAGCCCGGCCTGCGGCGCATAGTGCAGGTCCCACACGAAGCGATGCGTCCCGGCGCTGCTCGCGAGCGGCTCCGGCGGAACAATCCACTCGGGGGCGATCTCGATCTTGGCAAGATCCGGCTGCTGCGGCTTGTCGTTGCTGCTGAAGGCGCGCACGAGTGCGCCGCGCGCGTCAGAAATGGTCAGCCGGATCGCGCCGCTCGCTGGCGCGTCCAGCGCATAGTCGATATAGGCGCCCGGCACCGGGTTGGCGGCCATGGGCTCGTCCTTGGGCATCGGCGTTCCGGTGAACCCGGTCGGACGCACGCGATACGCCTGCGCGGGCGGGAACAGTCGGACTGCGCCTGTGTAGGGCTCGGCCAGCGAGCGCAACGGCGCGATGTCATCCATGATCCACAACCCGCGGCCGTGCGTTGCGATCACCAGGTCCGCTGCGTGCACCTGCAGGTCCCGCACGGACGTTCGGGGCAGATTCTGCTGCAGCGCCTGCCAGCGCCCGCCATCGTCGAAGGATACATAGACGCCGCGCTCAGTGCCGCAATAGAGCAGGCCCCGATGTGCGGGATCTTCGCGCACCACGTTGACCGTGTTGAGCGTGCCTGCGGCGGCGATGCCCTCGTCAATCAACGTCCAGCTCGCGCCGCCGTCGTGGGTGCGATAGATGTAGGGTCGCGGGTCATCGAGCCGGTGCCGGTCCACGGCGATGTAGGCGCTGTCCACATCAAAATGTGACGGTTCGATCACGCCGATCTTCGACCACGCGCTCAAGGGAGCCGGCGTCACGTTTTGCCAGTGGGCTCCGCCATCGCGAGTCCGCCAGACAAGGCCGTCATCGGTGCCTGCCCAGATGAGCCGCTCGTCGAGCGGCGACGGACCGATCGCGTAGACCACGCCACGGCGCGGGCCGGCGTGCTCGTTGTCCTCGACGGTCGCCGGGTCGAGCGTTGCGGGCACTTGCGGGTTCTCGCGAGTGAGGTCCGGGCTGATCGCGTCCCAGTGCCCGCCGCGATCGGTGGTGCGAAAGATGCGTTGATTGCCGAAATAAAGTGCATGGCTGCCGGTGCTGCCGAAGACCAGCGGCAGCGTCCAGGTGCTGCGGTACAGCCCGGGGTATGCCAGGGTCGGAGCGACGCTCTGCGTCTGCCCGGTGCGCAGATCGAGCCGGTCCACGCGTCCGCCGAAGATCACCTTGGGGTCGTCCGGATCGGGGGCGATGTAGCCGTTCTCGCCGCCGGCGGTGATCTCGCGGAACTGGCGCAGATTGATGCCGTCGATGTTATCGGTGCGGCTGGGGATGCCCGCCGCGCCGGAGTCCTGCTGCGCTCCGTACACCCAGTACGGAAAACGGTTATCGGTGACCACGTGATAGAACTGGCCGGTGGGCTGGTTGTACCACGAGCTCCAGCTGGCACCGCCGTCCAGCGTGACCACCGCACCCTGATCGACGCCGAGTATGCGCCGCTGCGGATCGGCCGGGTCGATCCACAGCTGGTGATAGTCGTCGCCCCCCGGCGCACCTTTGACCGGGATGAAGGACTTGCCGCCATCGTCGGAGCGGTACATCGCCGTATTGCAGATGTAGACGATATCCGCATTGCTCGGATCTGCGGTGATGCCGCCGAAATACCAACCCCGCTTCCAGATGCGAGGGTCGTTGCTGACGCGTGTCCAGCTCGAGCCCCGATCGTCGGAGCGGTACAAGCCGCCGTCCAGCGCATCGATCAGCGCGAACACCCGCTGCGGCTTCGAAGCCGAAATGGCGATGCCGATGCGACCGGGCCTGTCGGGCAGGCCGTGGCTGGTGAGGGCCGTCCACGTCTTCCCGCCGTCGTCCGACTCGTACAGGCCCCCGCCGGGGCCGCTGGAGGGTGGATAGACATTCCACGGCGGCCGGCGCGTCTGCCACAGAGCCGCGTACACACGCTCGGGCGCTCCCGGCTCAGCGGCGAGATCGATCGCGCCGGTGTCTGCGTCCTTGTACAGCGTACGCTGCCAGGTCTTGCCGCCGTCGCTCGAGTGGAACACGCCGCGCATCGCGTTGGCGCCGTACGGATGCCCCAGTGCCGCGACCAGCACCACGTCCGGATGGGTCGGATCGACCAGGATGCGGCCGATCTGCTGCGAGTCCTCGAGCCCGACCGGCTGCCAGGTGTGGCCCGAGTCGCCCGAGCGGAAGAGGCCCGCACCCTGGGCAATGTCCGAGCGCATGTCGGCCTCGCCGGTGCCGACGTAGATGACGCTCGGATCGGAGGGGGCCACCGCCAGTGCACCGATCGAGCCGACCGGGGCCGCATCGAAGATCGGCGCCCAGGTGCGTCCGGCGTCACGCGTCTCCCACACGCCGCCGTTGACGGCCCCGAAGTAGAAATGGTGCGGCTCGCCCGGCACGCCGCTGACGCTGAGCACACGCCCGCCGCGAAACGGCCCGATAGCGCGCCAGTGCAGCGGCTGCAGCTGCGTCTGAGCCGGATCAGGCCCCGTACCACCGGCGGCAAGTACCAACTCCGTGCCCCCGAGCATTACCGCCGCGAGCACCGCGGCCACCGGCCTGCATGTTCCGAGTTGCACCCTCGCCCTCCTGTAGTGAACGCACCCACACCTGATCGTACCTGCCGGACATGTCGCAGCGCAGCCCGCCTGGTCTCACGATCCGCTACGCTCATCGCGTATCAGGCCGCGCCTGCGCAGCTGAGCTTTCGCAGGCGAAACGCTGCGGCGTGGCGCGGCTCAGTCGGGATCGGATCCCGAACGCACCGCCGGATAGGGTTTATCTCCCATCAGTCCCTGCCAGAGAATGCGGTTGTAGGCCGCAGCATCGGCACTGTCGCGGTGTGTGAAGTCCATGCCGCGCGTGCGCTGCGCCCACCAGCTTGCCGGATGAGACGGATGCGCCACATGCGTACCCGCAGCGGCGGCGGGCAGGGGCAGGCGCGTGGAGCGCAGCACATCCGGAACCAGCGCGGTGAAACTCCAGCTCTCCTGCCCCAGATCGAACACCCTGGCCATCGGCCCGGTGTGGGCATCGAAGACCCCGAGGTGCTCGAGGCCGAGCAGGTCGGTGATGGTGCGCATCAGGCTCAGCGTCGTGTAGCGCGTGCTGACGATCGCCGCATGTCGCACGTAGGGCCCGACCACGAATGCGATGCTGCGATGAGCGTCGACGTGATCGGGTCCATCCTGCGCATCATCCTCGAGGATAAAGATCAACGTGTCGCGTGCGTAGCGGCTCTTCGCGACCGCTTCGACCAGGCGGCCGACCGCGTAGTCGTTGTCGGCGACCTGTGTCTCCGGGGTATCGACCCCGTCGAGAGCCCCCGGTGCCGCCTCGCCGCTCGTGTGGTCCATCATGAGATACACCAGGCTCAGCGCCGGCAGATCACCACGCCGGACGTAGTCGGCGAACTCACGCTCCCACTCCGCTTCGCGATAGAAATCCGGGTAGTCGGTGTCGAAGCCCCGGAAGTACGGGTCGGTGAGCGATTGCAGCTCCGGGTGTCCGGCGTACGCCTGGCGCACGTGATTGCGTGCGGGCCAACGCTCGAGCGGGACGGTGAGCGCACCCCAGGCCTGGTGATACATGGTGTCGTCGGTATCGAAGCCGTAGTTGCGCACGCTTAAGCGCGCGCGCAGCGCCGCGTTCCACAGGTACCCCTGCTCGATCTCATCCGCCTCCGGCCCGTCCGCGGAGGCGACGTTACGCGTCCCGGGCAGCAGATCCGGATCCGCCGGGGTCGCCGGGTTCGCCTGGCGGCGGGCGTCGCCGCTGAGCCCCATGTTGATGAAGCGGTTCAGGCCCTGCCAGTCGTAGGAGCCCCCACGCCCGAACTCGGAGTAGTTCATCGGGATATTCTTCGATGCAATGTCCGTCTCGCGGGCTGCCATGCTCCATTGCCAGCCGTCGCCGCTCACGTCCCCCGCGACATAGAAGTTGTCGAGGTCCACGAAGTCGCGCGCGAGCTGATGCTGGTTCGGTGTGATCGCGCGCGGAAACTCCGCGAGCCGTGGATCGCCGTTGCCCTTGCCGAGATCGCCCAGCATCTGGTCGTAGGTGCGGTTCTCCTTGACGATATAGATCACATGGCGGATCCGCGCCCGCAGCGTGTCCATGAGGTGCTGATCCGCCGTCGCAGGCGAGGAGTGCCAGGCGTTGTTGCTGGCGACCTGCGCGGTGAGCTTCGCCAAGGTGGCCGGCGGGGGCGGCGGCAGCGACTGCAGGCCGGCCTTTTCCAGGTTCAGCACGTAAGTGTTGGGGGTGATTGGTTTGCCGGCCGCAGCGGCCGCCAGACATGGCGAGATCATGCCATAGCAGTTCCCCGGGTTCGGTCCGGCGGGACTGCGCGCGTTGATGACGTAGAGAGTGGCCCCGCTGCCGCTCAGGGCGACGTCCTGCGGATTCCACCCGGTCGGAATCAGTCCGCGGACGACCCCGCTGTTGGCAGCGGCCGGCACGCCGCGCGCCGGCGCTGCGACGTCGATCACCGCGAGCGCATTGGTCCCGCGGTCGGTCACGTACAAGGTCTGCTCGTCCAGTGACAGCGCCAGTCCATCCGGCGAGGCGCCGTGGTAGTTAGGCGGTCCGAGCACGCCGGGCGGGGCCACGGTCGTGAAGCTTGTCAGCACTATGTCGCGGCGCGTGTCGATGACCGCGACGACATCCTGCAGGTCGCAGGCGATATACAGCAGCGTCTGCGCACGGTTGAGAATCATCTTGTTGGGAGCACCGGGGACTGCGATGCGCTGCCTGATGCGCGGCCGCGTGGCTGCCAGATCGACGACGACGATCTCGCGATCGCGCACGCTCGAGACATAGGCAGTGGCGTTGCCGACGATCTGCACCCAGTACGGATACTCGCCGCCGGGCGCGCCGCTGGTTCCACCGCTCTTTCCGGGACGCAGGTCGAGCTCGGCGGCTACCGTATGCAAGGCCAGGTCGACGAGCGTGATCGAATCGTTGTAATGGTTCGCCACCACCAGCCGCCTGCCGTCCTGCGTGACCGCGAGCCCGGCCGCGAGCGGTGTCTGCACGTAGGCCGTGAGCGCCGCATTGTTCTTGTTCGCCGGCGCGCCGTCGACCTCCAGCACGCCATTGGCGAGTCCGTGGTGACCCAGAGCGATCGGCGAGCCGGCGGCCTCGCGCCATGCGCCGGCGGTGTGCTCGTAGGTGTGCACGTCGTCGTCCACTCCGCCGGAGACGTAGAAGTGCGCCCCATCGGGTGCGAAGGCGATCCCCGAGTACGTGTTGCGGATCTGCAGCACCTGCCGCAGCGCTGGCGCCGCGGCCGCGACGTCGTAGACGAACACGTACTGATTCGAGGCGGCCGGGTTCGGCTTGTAGTAATCCGACCCGTTGGTGTCGTAGCCGCTCGTCAGCGCCAGCATCGTGGCCCGATCGGGGCTGAGTGCCAGGCTCACCGCGCCATCGGCAGTGAAGCCCGGATACCCGCTAAGGCCCGGGTTGAGCGCGATCATCCTCGAGCCCGGAGCCGCCGCCGGGGTCACCCGCTGTCCGGTGGGCAGCTCGGCGCTGTCGGCCGCGTACGCCAGCGCCGTCCCACCGATTGTCGCGGCCGCGACCAGGGCTACCGCCCAGCTGCATCTGCCGTGTTCGTTTTGCATGAGTGTTCCTGGACCTCGTACTGCAGCGGTGGGGCGCATGGCCGGCCGCTGGCGATGCGCCTGCGGCTTCAGCATCGCGAGTTCGCCAGCGGCCGAAAGTCTAAGGTGGGGATAGCGGCAATCCGGCCGCGCGCCATGCGTCGAGCCCGCCGCGATACCAATAGACTTCTCGATACCCCATCCGCAGGGCCCGCAGCGCTGCGTTGTAGGATTCCCAGCATTGCACGCCGCGGCAAAAAAACACCAGCGGCTGCTGCGGATTGTTGTTGGTCCGCATGGCCAGCCCTTCCTGGAAATATGACTGGACCTGATCGTTGAAATTGCCCGGAGCACCCGCCCCCCACATCCGGATCGCTCCCGGAACGGTCGGATGGTACCGATCCTGCCAGGCATCGATAAGGAGCGCGTTGCGGCTGAAGCCGACCAGCGCCTCAGTGGTGATGACATGCCCGCCAGGAATGGAAGTGGGTGTCGCCGAGCCGACGTCGAGCTTCAGTGTCGATTGGGGCTGGACGCCAAAGTCCGCGAGCTCATCGGCGAAGCCGTTCGGCGGATGTGCCGGCAGCGCGCTGCCCCGCGAGTTCATCGCCGCGGTGGGCGACGGCGCCGCGTCGCTCGCCAGCGCGTCACGGCTGGATGCCACCTGGGCGCGCGGCTTGGCCGCGTTGGCCGCCGTCGCCTGCAGCTCGTCGTACCTCACCCTGGCGATGCCGGCGAACGCGCCTTTCGGGTACCTGTCGAGATAGGTCTTTATCTCGGCGGGACTCTTCGCATCCTTGACGGAATTCCAGAACGCCAGTTCGAACGCCCCCGCGTCAGTGGCCACGGCTGCCGGGGGCGCCGGGGCGGCGGCCGGGGCAGCGGCAATGACATTGCTCGTCCCCGCAGGGTGGAAGAAAAAATCACCCTGGAGCGAGGCTTCTGTCCACGGCACCTGTCGGTCGCCGGTCTGGCTGCGAACGCCTGCGGCGGCCTTCTTGAAGACCTGCTCGATCGGCAGGCCCGGCAGCACGATCGCTTTCACCAGCTCGCCAGTAAACACCCCGTTGCCCCCGGCGCTGCCATCCTCGGCCGTCTGCCCGGGACCTGCGGCATAGGCGATGAAGGTACCGCTCGGGGCGTCCATCCGGGCGAGCCCGCGCGAGAGCGAGCGGCCCTTCGGCAGCGGGTTGTTGCGGCACGCATCGAGGATCACGATGTTGAGCCGGTTATGCGCTTCCGCCATGGCGCGCAGCACCTTGCCGGCATCGACGGCCTCCGCTTCGAGGTCCGCCTCGCTCTCGATGTCCGCATCGACGGGAATCAAATAGTTGTTGCCGTTCGCCTGGATGCCGTGCCCGGCGTAGTAGAAGAGCCCGACGGTGTCCGGGGAGCCGGCGATCTGCGCGGCGAACGCGTCGATCACCTGGTAGAGGGTGCGCCGCTTGGCGTCGACCCGTAAGGTGGTCTCGAATCCTGCGGCGCGCAGCGTCTGCTCCATCCTGCGCGCATCATTGCCGGCGTTATGCAGCGCGTTGATCTTGACATAGGCATCATTGCCGATGATCAGCGCGACCCTGCGCTCGGCGCCCTCGGTCGCACCGGGTAAGCTGCCCGAGAGCATCAGCAGCAGGAAGATCCACCAGCGCATGCCGACCCCGTGTCTTAATTTTCGACGAATTCACGCGCTAAGGCGGCACAGAGGGTACCGCCAAGGGGGCTGACAAGGAAGGGGCCGTGGCCCATGCGGCGCGGCGCGCCAGACCGGCCTTTAGAATCCCCGGTTCTGTTTTTTCTCCCGCTTCGCCGCGCGCTTCTCCTCCGCGGTCTTCGCCGGCTTCTTCTTCGCTTCCTTCTTCCGGTCCATGCCCTTGCTCATGGTTCGCTCCTCGTGAGGTACGTTTCCCGCGCCTGGATGTCGGCGCGCGGCGGGCAGCTCACCATAACAACCGGCGCGACTGCAATAGCCGTGTAGAGTCCTCGGCAGGAATTGCGCATCGGGGAGAGTGAAAGGGTTACGCTCGTGTGCCGGTGAGCTGCACGAGGAGCCCGTGTCACCAGAATCCTCACAGGACGCCGCCGCGCGCCCGCTGCTCGTCTACGACGGGGATTGCGGGTTCTGCGGCTACTGGGCGCGCTACTGGCAGAAGCTCACCGGCGCGAGCGTGGATTACCAGCCGTACCAGGAGGTCGCGGCGCGCTATCCGGCCATCCCGCTCGCCTCCTTTCAACGCGCCGTCCAGTACATCACCCCTGATGGACGCCATGCCGGCGGCGCCGAGGCGAGCTTTCGCGTCCTGAGCCACGCACCCGGCAAGGGGATCTGGCTCGGGCTCTATGAATGGTTGCCCGGTTTCGCGAGCGTCGCGGAGCGCGCCTACGCCTTCACCGCCGCGCACCGCCCGGCGTTCTACCGCATCAGCCTGTTGCTGTGGGGCAAAGACTATGCACCGCCGCGCTACGAGCTGGTCGCGTTCGTGTTCCTGCGCCTGTTTGGCCTGATCTACCTGGCGGCGTTCGTCTCGTTCGCGGTGCAGGCGCAGGGACTGATCGGCAGCCATGGCATCCTGCCACTGGCCGAGCTGGTCGATTTGCTGCGCGCCCGTGTCGGCCCGGAGCGCTTCTACCTGATGCCGATGGTGTTCTGGTGGAGCAGCAGCGATTTCGCCATCCAGGCCGTGTGCTGGGCCGGAGCGGCCCTGTCGCTGTTGCTCATCTTCAATGTCCTGCCGCGCCTGTGCCTCGTGCTGCTGTTCGTGCTGTACCTGTCGCTGCTTTACGCCGGGCAGGACTTCATGACCTTCCAGTGGGACACGTACCTGCTGGAAACCGGGTTTCTCGCGCTGCTGTTGAGCTTCGCCACCTCGCCCGGCATCTGGCTGCTGCGCTGGCTGCTGTTTCGC
>Ga0210393_10000451_pt1 | contig 37054 bp, 37 predicted proteins | sample IncBWC27OmetaG_FD_160068 | JGI IMG/M metagenome (GOLD analysis project Ga0210393, IMG submission 160068) | Forest soil microbial communities from Barre Woods Harvard Forest LTER site, Petersham, Massachusetts, United States - Inc-BW-C-27-O ...
CTGTGGCGGCGTCACCGCACCAGCACGTTGCGGAACTGCCAGGGGTCGGATGTGTCGATATCTTCCGGGAAAAGGCCGGGCCGATCCGAAAGCGGCGTCCAGTCGGTGTAAAAGCCCTTCACCGGGCCGAGATACGGAAGCTGGATTTCGAGGCAACGCCGGAAATCCAGCTCATCGGCCTCGACGATCCCGGCCATCGGATTTTCCAGCGCCCAGACCATTCCGGCGAGCACCGCCGAGGTCACCTGCAGGCCAGTGGCGTTCTGGTAGGGCGCGATTGCCCGCGTTTCCTCGATCGACAGCTGCGATCCGTACCAGTAGGCGTTTTTGGGGTGTCCATAGAGCAGCACCCCAAGCTCGTCGATCCCGTCCTCGATTTCATTCTCGTCCAGGATGTGCCACTTCGGCTGCATCTTGCCGGTGGCGCCGAACATCTCGTGCAGCGACAACACCGCGTCGTTGGCGGGATGGTAGGCGTAGTGACAGGTCGGGCGGTAGAGCACCGTGCTGCCTTCGCGGACGGTGAAATAATCGGCAATCGAGATCGATTCATTGTGGGTGACGAGAAAGCCGTATTGGGCGCCCGGCGTCGGACACCAGGAGCGCACGCGGGTGTTGGCGCCGGGCTGCTCCAGATAGATCGCGGCACCGCAGCCGTAATTATGGGTGCGGCCATTGTGCGGCATCCAGGATTCGTGGGTACCCCAGCCGAGCTCGGCCGGCTGCATGCCTTCGGAAACGAAGCCTTCCACCGACCAGGTGTTGACGAACACGTTCATCGGTTTCGGTCGTTTCGAGCGCTGCGTATCGCGTTCGGCGATATGAATGCCCTTGACGCCGAGCTTCTGCGCCAGCCTGCCCCAGCCTTCCCGGCTTTTCGGCTCGTTGAACGGCGTTTTGGTATCGCGCGCGATATCGGTCAGGGCCTTTTTGACGAACCACGACACCATGCCGGGATTGGCCCCGCAGGTGGAGACGGCGGTCGGGCCGCCCGGGCTCTTGTGCTTGGCCGCGAGCAGGGTTTCGCGCAGCGCGTAATTGGAGCGCTTTTCGGAGCCTTTGCTCTTGTCGAAATAGAAGCCGAGCCACGGCTCCACGACGGTGTCGATGTAAAGCGCGCCGATTTCGCGGCACAGCGTCATGATGTCGACCGACGAGGTGTCGACCGACAGGTTGACGCAAAAGCCCTGGCCGCCGCCGGCGGTCAGGAGCGGCACCAGGAGGTTGCGGTAGTTGTCGCGGGTGACGGCTTGCCTGATGAAGCGGACCCCGTGCTTTTTGGCGAGCTCGCCTTCCTCGTGCGGATCGATGATGACGAAGCGGGATTTGTCGTATTCGAAATGCCGCTCGATCAGGGGCAGCGTGCCCTTGCCGATCGAGCCGAACCCGATCATGACAATGGGGCCGGAAATTTTCGCATGAATCTGACGATCGGACGGGCTCATCGTAAGGGTCTCCGGAACAGGAAGAGTGAAAAGATAGGAAACAGGAGGAGGGATCAGGCGGTCCGTCGCTTGGCGGTGACTTCGATCTCGACCTTCATGTCGGGCTTGAAAAGCGCCGCAACCACCAAGAGCGTCGCGGCCGGCCTGATCTCTGAAAGCCTCTCGCCGCAGACCGCGAGCACCGCATCGGCGTCGGCCACATCGACGATATAATAGGTTGCGCGGACGACGTCGGCCAAGGCGAAACCGGCCTCCTTCAGCGTGGCCTCGATGGTCTTGAAGCAGTTTCGTGTCTGGCTCGTGACATCGATCGGCATGGTCATGGTGGCATAGTCGTAACCGGTGGTACCGGCGAGGAAGGCGAAATCGCCGTCGATCACGGCGCGGCTGTAGCCGGCGGTCTTTTCAAAGGGCGAGCCGGTGGAAATGAGACGGCGGGGCATCTAAAACCTCGATTCTGGCACCTTGCGCGGTTTGCGGGCTGTTGGCCGATCCGCGCAATTCTTCGCTATATCAGGACGAACGTCGTGTCACGTCGGGGGCGGCGGCGCGGCCGGGACCCCATCGGCGAACCAGCAGGTCCCGCACGACCATGACGCTCAGGGCAATCAGGAGGATCGTGGCAACGACGCGGCGATTGCGCAGGCGCGCCAAATCACGCGTGGTGTGGATGGTCTCCGGCACGGCGGCGAGCCCTGATCAAGCCGCGCAAGGCACGGCGCGCGGCGCCTTCTTGCCGCGGGCTGCTCTCGCCGTCGGCAACGATGCGCCAGTGGCGACAATCATGCCGGAGGCGCCCGCGAGCGCGCCCTCGGAGAGCTCGAGGCCGAGCAGGCGCTGGCGTTCAAACGGGCCGGGAAGCGTCAACAGGCTTGCCCTCTCTGCCGAGAAGCCGAAACGGGCGTAGTAGGGCGCATCACCAAGCAGGATCACCGCGCGATGGCCGAGCGCTTTGGCGGCGGCCAAGGCGCGGTTGATCAGCGCGGCGCCGATCCCGAGCCGGCGGCATGTCGGATCGACCGCGAGCGGGCCCAGCACCAGGGCCGGCACCTCGCCAGCGCTGACATGCCACAATCGCAACGTGCCCACCAATTTATCGCCCCGCACGGCCGAAAGCGAAAGCCCCTCGGCCGGCGCGTATCCGTCGCGCAGCCGCTGGCAGGTCCGCGAAGCACGGGTGGTACCGAAACAGGCATCGAGCAGCGCTTCGCGAGCAGGCACATCGCCGACACGCTCGGCGCGGATCGAGAACGCAGCCGCGTCGGCCGACAGGACAAAGAGGGTCTTCCGCAATTTGATCATGGCACGTCATTCCCCGGCTCCGATGGCGGCGAGGCCAAAGGGCGCGTCAGCAAATCCGAAAGGTGATGGAGAGGGAGCCCGCGGACGGGCTCCCGACGACATAAAGCCTTCAGCGAGGCTGGATCAGATGTGATAGGTCCGCAGCGGCGGGAAGCCGTTGAAGGCTACCGACGAGTAGGTCGACGTATACGCGCCGGTGCCCTCGATCAGCACCTTGTCGCCGATCTCGAGCGTTACCGGGAGCGGGTACGGCATCTTCTCGTACAGCACGTCGGCGGAATCGCAGGTCGGACCTGCGAGCACGCACGGCGTCATCTCCGCGCCGTCATGCGGCGTCCTGATCGCGTAACGGATCGACTCGTCCATGGTCTCGGCGAGACCGCCGAACTTGCCGATATCCAGATACACCCAGCGCACATCGTCCTCGTCGCTCTTCTTGGAGATCAGAACGACTTCGGTCTCGATGATGCCGGCATTGCCGACCATGCCGCGGCCCGGCTCGATGATCGTCTCCGGGATCTGGTTGCCGAAATGCTTGCGCAGCGCACGGAAGATCGACCGGCCGTATTGCACGACCGGAGGCACATCCGTGAGGTACTTGGTGGGGAAACCGCCGCCCATGTTGACCATGGAGAGGTTGATTCCCCGCTCGGCGCAGTCGCGGAACACGGTCGAGGCCATTGCCAGGGCGCGGTCCCACGCCTTGACCTTGCGCTGCTGGGAGCCGACATGGAACGAGATTCCACAGGGCTCCAGGCCCGAGCGCTTGGCGAGGTCGAGCACCTCCACCGCCATTTCCGGATCGCAGCCGAATTTGCGCGACAGCGGCCATTCGGCGCCTGCGCAATCGTACAGGATGCGGCAGAACACCTTGGCGCCGGGGGCGGCGCGGGCGATCTTCTCGACCTCGGCGGTGCAATCGGCGGCAAAGAGGCGAATCCCGAGCGCGAAGGCGCGCGCGATGTCACGCTCTTTCTTGATCGTGTTGCCGTATGAAATCCGCTCGGCCGGCGCTCCGGCGGCCAGCGTCAACTCGATCTCGGCCACCGAGGCGCAGTCGAAGCACGAGCCCAGCGAGGCCAGAAGCGACAACACTTCCGGCGCCGGGTTGGCCTTCACTGCATAGAAGACGCGGCTGTCCGGCAGCGCCCTGGCGAAGCTCTGATAGTTGTCGCGCACCACTTCGAGGTCGACGACGAGGCAGGGCTCGACGTCCTGGCCCTCGTTGCGGCGGTTGCGCAGGAATTCCTGAATGCGTTCGGTCATGGCACCCTCCCAAACGGCCCAGCGACGGGACCGTTCAAAAATGATCTCGGATAAGAGCGCTTCGGCCACGTTCGCGCGATGGAGGCGCGACGAGGCCAAAAAACTCGAACCGACTGTGCTGCCGTGGATTGGTTGGGAAGGATCCCGCCCGCTCACCTGGCAATGAAGGACAAGCCTCTTCGGTATTCGCGCCGGCTGGTGGAAAGCCGGCAGAGACCAAAAAAGCCCGATCCGTCGTTGCTTTAAGTCGCGTCCCCCGTTGAGAGCGAGGTGCGCCGGTTCGCCTCCGGCTGCCAGTCACGGTTGCAAGGAGCGAAGAGACCTTCAACGGCACCTCTTGAGAGAGGTGCTGGCCTTCAAGCATCCAGCTTGAGCGACCCTCGGTCTTTTTCATCCCTTGGCGGCTGTCCGGCCTCTTGTCCGGATACCTACCGACTGACACACGACCACAGGCACGTGCGAAATTGGGCAATTCCGCAAATAATCTTTTTGAGTCTGCTTCGCAAGAATTTTTTTAGCCTGCGGGAAAAATTCCCTAACACGTACTTACGAGACCGCGCTCGACGCACGAGAGCCGCGCGGAAAAATGAACAGGCGTTAAGTTTGCTTAACGAGGTGTAATGGTTCGACGCGACGGGCAGCGCGAGCCCTGCAGCAGAGGCGCTAGGCGCGCCGCGTGAACGGCTCGACGCGCTGGGCTGCACGGATGAAGGCGGCCATGATGAGGACGCCGATCGCAAACAGCACGGCCTGCAGGATGTGCGCGCCGGTGTCGTCGAAGCCGAGCAGGATCGCGATCGCCCAGCCGCCGGCGAACGCCGCGCCGAACACTTCCGCGCCGATCAGAATCGCCGCACTGATCACGGTGACGACGCTGGGCCAGACGATCTGGCGGGAGCGGGTCGGCGAGGTTTGTGAACTCATGGGCAACATCCTGTTTCTGGGTCGCAATCTCTATGAAAAGAGCGGCCCTATCAAGCGTAAAAGGCCCCAAAAAAGGCCATCGCATGATATAGGCTGCCCCGCAGGAGAGGGACATACGGGAATTGCCATGTCGGAGACCCCGCAAATGACGACCAGCACACCCGACCAGTCCAACCCGCTGCTTAAGGCCTGGCAGACGCCGTTCGAGACGCCGCCATTCGCCGAGCTTTTGCCTGAACACTTCCTCCCGGCCTTCGAGCAGGCGTTTGCCGATCATGCGGCCGAGATCGCTGCGATCACCCATGATCCCTCGGAGCCCGACTTTGCCAACACGATCACCGCGCTTGAGCGCTCGGGCAAGCTGCTCACCAGGGTTTCGGCTGTCTTCTACGACCTGGTGTCGGCACATTCCAACCCGGCGCTGCTCGAGATCGACAAGGAGGTGTCGCTGCGGATGGCGCGGCACTGGAACCCGATCATGATGAATGCCGTGCTGTTCGGCCGTATCGCCCTGCTGCACGGCAATCGCGCCAGCCTCCATTTGACGGGAGAGCAGCTGCGGCTGCTGGAGCGTACCTATACCCGTTATCACCGCGCCGGCGCCGGCCTCGATGAGACGGCCAAGGCGCGGATGGCCGAGATCAACGAACGGCTGGCTCATCTGGGCACGACCTTCAGCCATCATCTGCTCGCCGACGAACAGGAATGGCTTCTGGAACTGGGCGAGGCCGATCGCGAGGGCCTTTCGGACAGCTTCATCGCGGCCGCCAGCGCCGCAGCGGAAGAGCGCGGAATGTCGGGCAAGGCCATCGTGACGCTGTCGCGGTCCTCCGTCGAACCCTTCCTGAAAACCTCGACCCGCCGCGACCTGCGCGAGAGGGTCTACAAGGCTTTCGTCGCCCGCGGCGACAACGGCAATGCCAACGACAACAACGCGATCATCGTCGAGATCCTGGCGCTGCGCGCGGAAAGCGCAAAACTTCTCGGTTACCCGACCTTCGCGGCCTATCGGCTGGAGGACTCCATGGCCAAGACGCCGGCGGCCGTCCGGGGTCTTCTGGAGCGGGTCTGGAAGCCGGCGCGAGCCCAGGCGCTCAAGGACCGCGACGAACTGCAGCAATTGATCGTGGAGGAGGGCGGCAATTTCGCGCTGGCTCCGTGGGACTGGCGCCATTACGCCGAAAAGCTGCGCCAGCGCCGCGCCAATTTCGACGACGCCGCGATCAAGCCCTATCTGACGCTGGACAACATGATCGAAGCGGCGTTCGACTGTGCCCATCGCCTGTTCGGCCTGAGCTTCTCCGAGCGCAAGGATATCCCGGTCTGGCATCCGGACGTACGGGTCTGGGAGGTCAAGGACAGCACCGGCGAGCACAAGGCGCTGTTTTATGGCGACTACTTCGCCCGGCCATCCAAGCGATCCGGCGCCTGGATGACGACCCTGCGCGACCAGCAGAAGCTCGACGGGGAGGTTGCGCCGCTCGCAATCAACGTCTGCAACTTCTCCAAGGGCGCCGAGGGCCAGCCGTCGCTATTGTCGCCGGACGACGCGCGCACGCTGTTCCACGAATTCGGCCACGGCCTGCACGGGATGCTGTCGAGCGTGACCTATCCTTCGCTCGCCGGCACCAGCGTCTTTACCGATTTCGTCGAGCTGCCGTCGCAACTCTACGAGCACTGGCAGGAACAGCCGCAGGTGCTGCGGGAATTCGCCCGCCATTACCAGACCGGCGAGCCGCTGCCGGACGACCTGTTGAAGCGCTTCCTGAACGCCCGCAAGTTCAACCAGGGCTTTGCCACGGTCGAATTCGTGGCCTCGGCGCTGATGGACCTCGAATTCCATAGCCAGCCGGCGTCCGCGAGCGCAGATGTGCGCGGTTTCGAACGCGACGAGCTTGCGAAAATCGGCATGCCAGCGGAAATTTCGATGCGCCACCGTCCGCAGCAATTTGGCCATATCTTCTCCGGCGATCATTACGCCGCGGGCTATTACAGCTACATGTGGTCCGAGGTGATGGACGCCGACGCGTTCGGCGCTTTCGAGGAGGCCGGCAATATCTTCGATCCCGCGACCGCCAAACGCCTGCATGACGACATCTATTCGTCCGGCGGCTCGCGCGATCCGGAAGAGGCCTATGTGGCGTTCCGTGGGCGGGAGCCGGAAGCGGACGCACTGCTGCGGCGGCGGGGCCTTTCGGAAACGCCGGAGGCGGCCTGAGATGGGTATTTTGATTCGCCGCTTGATCGGCGTGGTGCTGTTGGCCGCTGCCCTGGCGACCGGAGTTTTGCTGATCGGTCCACGCGCCGCGCAGGCACACCCCCATGTCTGGATCACGGCAACGAGCGAGTTGCTCTACGCGCCCGATGGCGCGATCACGGGCGTGCGCCACGCCTGGACCTTCGACGACATGTTCTCGACCTACGCGTTGCAGGGGATCGAGAGCAAGAAGAACGGCGTCTACAGCCACGAGGAACTGGCGGCCCTGGCCCAAACCAATGTCGAATCGCTGAAGGAGTTCGCCTATTTCACCTTCGCCAAGGCCGACGGCAAGAAGCAGAAATTCGAGGAGCCCGTCGACTACTTCCTTGATTTCAGGGACGGCCTGTTGACCTTGCATTTCACCCTCCCGCTGAAGACGCCGATCAAGTCAAAGGAACTGGCGCTTGAGGTTTTCGATCCGACGTTCTTTGTCGACTTCAAATATGCCGATAAGGACCCGGTGAAGCTGGTCGGGGCGCCTGCCGCGTGCCAGACGAGCTTCCAGCGCCCGAACGACGGCACGGCCAGTGCCCAGAGGCTTGGCGAGCAGAACTTCATGAGCGGCGATAATTCCAATTTCGGCGCAATGTTCGCCAACAAGATCGCGGTGGCCTGCCCATGAAGCACGTGTACGGCCGAGAAGCGCCGCGGGGCCTCGCGCGCGGATTGGTGTTCTGCGCCCTCACCCTTGCGACCGTCCTGATGTTCGACGCCGTCGCGCATGTGCTCGCCGCACAGACGCCGTTCGGCGGGGCGCGCCCGGGCGCGGAGCCGCAAGCGAGCGGCATTGTCGGCTGGCTGCTCGCCAAGCAATCGGAATTCTATCGGGAGATGTCGGCGACGATTCGCGCCGCCAAATCCGACGGAAGCGCGGTCTGGACCCTGCTTGCGATTTCCTTTGCCTACGGCATTTTTCATGCCGCCGGCCCCGGGCACGGCAAGACCGTGATCTCTTCCTATCTCGTCGCCAACCAGGAAACCGCCAGACGCGGGGTCGTTCTGTCGTTTGCGTCGGCGCTGATGCAGTCGCTGGTCGCGGTGGTGGTTGTCGGGGTTTTTGCCTGGCTGCTCAACGCCACCGCCAAGACCATGTGCGGGGCAGAACGGGTCATCGAGATCGCCAGCTACGCCCTGATTGCGGCATTCGGCGCCCGCCTGGTCTGGATCAAAGGCGGCGGCTTCATGCGCGCGCTGCAGGCGCAACAGCCGATTCCGGCGACAGCAATGGCCACGCACTCTCACGCTCACGATCATCAGCACGCGCACAAGCACGGCCACGATCATGATCATCATGACCATGGCCAGCACCATCACGATCATCACCATGAGCATGACGAGCATGGCGGCCACTCGCACGGGCCGGTCCCAAGCGAGCTGGCCGGTCCCGGCGGCTGGCGGCGCGGATTTGGGGCGATTGTCGCGGTCGGATTGCGACCCTGTTCGGGCGCGATCCTGGTCCTGGTGTTTGCGCTGGCGCAGGGCTTGTTCTGGGCCGGCGTCGCCGCGACCTTTGTCATGGGGCTTGGGACCGCGATCACGGTGACGGCCATTGCGCTGATGGCCTTGTCCGCCAAGGACGTGGCGCGTCGCTTGAGCGGCGCGCGCGACGGCGGCGGAGCGCTGATCATGCGCGGGGTCGAGTTCGGTGCGGCCGGGCTGGTGCTGCTGTTCGGCGTCGGCTTGCTGTTCGGCTATCTCGCGGCCGAACGGGTGACGTGTTTCTAGATCCGTTACGGCAGGAAGCGGCGGATCGCCGGCAGGAAGAAGATCGCGGTGTTGATCACAAAGCCGATATTCCAGAGGATCGAGCGCAGCGTCGGCCGATTGCCGATATAGGTGAAGACATAGGCGATCCGCACGATCAAAAACAGCTCGTCCAGTTGATCGATCAGCCGTTGCGGGCACTGTCGGAATTCCGCCAGCAGCACGGCGACGGCGAAGAACGGAAACGTCTCGATGCCGTTGAGGTGCGCGCCAAGCGCGCGCCCGGCAATCGGATCCTCGTAGAATCCAGGGTCGCGCGGCCTGGAATTGTCGAAGCGGCGAAACCTGATCCATTTCACCGGCGCAATCGTCAAAAGATAGAGCAACAGGGCGCCAAAGACGCACCATTCGGCGATTGTCATGGTCCTCCCCCGCCGCGATGGGCCAGCCTAACCAACCCGCCATCCGCTTGACAAGGATGATGCGACGCGCGAATCCAACCCGGCCATGAGCGGAGCCGTTCCCATCAAGAGTGTAGGTCCGTTAGCCGGCGCGACTGCCCCGCGGGTCGGGATTCTTCTGGTCAATCTCGGTACTCCCGACACGGCAGATACGCGCGGCGTGCGCGTCTATCTGAAGCAATTCCTTTCCGACCCCCGCGTGATCGAAGATCAGGGCCTGCTGTGGAAACTGGTGCTGAACGGTATCATTCTGCGCACCCGCCCGGCGCGCAAGGCGCGCGATTATCTGAAGATCTGGAACACCGACAAAAACGAGTCTCCGCTCAAGACCATCACCCGCGCGCAATCCGAAAAACTCGCTGCGGCGATTTCCGACCACGACCATGTCGTGGTGGATTGGGCGATGCGCTACGGCAATCCATCGATTGCATCCGGGATCGAGGCGCTGACAGCGCAAGGCTGCGACCGGCTTCTGGTCATGCCGCTCTATCCGCAATATTCCGCTGCCACTTCGGCCACCGTCTGCGACGAGGTGTTTCGCGTGCTGGCCACGAAGAGGGCACAACCGACCTTGCGGGTGTCGCCGCCTTATTACGACGATCCCGATTACATCGAGGCGCTGGCGGTCTCGATCAATTCGCATCTGGCGCGCCTGCCGTTTCAGCCGGAGCTGATCGTCGCCTCGTATCATGGCATGCCGCGGAAATATGTTGACAAGGGCGATCCGTACGAAAGCCAGTGCATCGCGACGACGGAAGGCTTGCGCAAGCGGTTAGGTCTGAGCGCCTCAAGACTCCTGCTGACGTTTCAGTCGCGCTTCGGCTCGGACGAGTGGCTTCAGCCTTACACCGACAAGACCATGGAGAGACTCGCCAGGGACGGTGTGCGGCGGATCGCGGTCGTAACGCCCGGGTTTTCGGCCGACTGCCTGGAGACGCTCGAGGAAATCGCGCAGGAAAATGCCGAGATTTTCAAAGCCAATGGCGGCGAGCAATTCGCCTACATTCCGTGTCTGAACGACAGCGAGCATGGAATGGACGTCATCCGCCAGCTCGCGTTGCGCGAGCTCCAGGGCTGGATATGACGGCTGGATATGACCGCTGTCATCGCCACTCGCTTTTCGTCGCTCCAGACTTACATCTTCGCTGGTGGAAATGAGGGGTTTGCCGCTTTGCAAGGCGAGCTCATGCGTTAAAAAGATGGCGTGACGCGTTCACTAGAGCTCCGATTCCGAAGTTCGCAAGCTATCACGGCGACCTCCGATGCGAACTTCGGAATCAAAGGAGCTCTAGCAATTTGTTGATTTGAGTAGCGGCTTTGAATTTGAAGTTCCTATCACGAACTTGCCGCGATACTGATAGGAACTTCAAATTCGCCGCACTGCCCCTCGGGAGATTTGCATGACCGGTTTCGACATTTTCGCCATCGCGCTTGTTCTGCTGGTTATTCTTACGCTGTTTGCCGGCATCAAGACCGTGCCGCAGGGCTACGACTGGACCATCGAGCGGTTCGGCAAATATACCAGGACGCTCTCGCCCGGGCTCAACATCATCGTGCCCTATTTCGATCGCGTCGGCCGCAAGATGAACATGATGGAGCAGGTGATCGGCATTCCCGAGCAGGAAGTGATCACCAAGGACAACGCCACCGTCACCGTTGACGGCGTCGCGTTTTTCCAGGTGTTCGAGGCGGCCAAGGCGAGTTACGAAGTCTCCAATCTGGAAAACGCCATCACCGTGCTCACCATGACGAACATCCGTTCGGTGATGGGGTCGATGGACCTCGACCAGGTGCTGTCGCATCGCGATGAGATCAACGAGCGGCTGTTGCGCGTCGTCGATGCTGCGGTGTCGCCTTGGGGCGTCAAGGTCAATCGCATCGAGATCAAGGACATCGTGCCGCCGGCCGACCTCGTGGAGGCGATGGGGCGGCAGATGAAGGCCGAACGCGTCAAGCGCGCCGATATCCTGCAAGCTGAAGGCCAGCGCCAATCCGACATTCTGCGCGCCGAGGGCGCCAAGCAGAGCCAGATCCTGCAGGCCGAGGGCCGCCGCGAAGCCGCGTTCCGCGATGCCGAAGCGCGCGAGCGGTCCGCCGAAGCGGAAGCCAAGGCAACGCAGATGGTTTCCGAAGCTATCGCCAAGGGCGACGTTGCCGCGCTGAACTACTTTATCGCCGACAAATATATCAAGGCGTTCGGGCAATTGGCGGAATCGCCGAGCCAGAAGGTGATCATGCTGCCGATTGAGGCGGTGAACTTGCTTGGTTCGCTTGCCGGCATCGGCGAGATCGCGCGAGCAACCTTCGGTGAAAGCGCGATCTCGGCTCAGGCCGCGGCCCGGCGTGGGTCGGTGCCGAGCGCCGGCTCGGGCGCCGTCCCGCCAGCGCCACCCACGGGTTAGCCACCATGACGGAGATGTTCACGACGTTAGGCACCTGGAACTGGCTGATTTTCGGCATCATCCTGATGGCGCTGGAATTACTTGCCCCGGGTGTCTTCCTGTTCTGGCTGGGGCTGGCAGCCCTGCTGGTGGGGTTATTGTCATTCGCCTTTCATCCGTCCTGGCAGACTCAGATCCTGATGTTTGCCGTGTTTGCGGCCGCCGCCGTGCCGCTCTGGCGGCGCATCGCGCGCAACAATGCCGCAGCCAGCGCCAACAACCCCTTTCTGAACAAGCGCGCTGATGCGCTCGTCGGGCGCGTCTTTACGCTGGAAAGGCCGATCGTCGACGGCAGGGGGACGGTGCGGATCGACGATACGGTCTGGCGGATCAGCGGGCCCGACGCGCCGGCCGGCAGCCGGATCAGGATCGTTCGCGCCGATGGCGCCAGCCTGACGGTGGCCCTGGTCTGAGGCGCGATGAATTCAGGTCGAATCGCCATCGCGCTTTAGTGATAGCCGCTGCACACTTTGCGCTAACGCGGCCCTTCGGGCATCGCTAGTTCAGCACCTTCTGCCATCGCTCGGCGAAGCGATGCAGCGGCAGGAAGGTCTCCAGTAATTCCCGACCCAGGGCGGTGAGGCGGTATCCGTCCCCGGGGATTAGTTCGACGAAACCCACCCGCCGCAGCTCGGTCAGGCGCGCCTGCAGCACCGTCGGCGAGGCCTCGTCGCAAGCTGTGCGGAGCGCGCGGGAGGTCAGTGATTGATGGCGAAGCTCCCACAAAATCCGCAAGCTCCAGCGCCGGCCCAGGAGGTCGAGCAGCACCATGATCGGCCGGCCCGACCTTGAGCCGCGTACGCGGCGTTGCCCGGGAGTCTTCCCGGAGATCGAACTCTGTTTTGGCATCGGGTCTCCCTTGCGGCGCGCTACAGATAATGTAGCATAGCGCTACATTTATTGTAACACAGGAGCGCACCATGTCGCGAATTGCCCCGCTCGAGCCGCCTTATGAACCGGAAATCCAGGAACAATTCGACCGCATCATGCGCGGTGCGCCGCCGCTGATGCTGTTTCGCATGGTCGCCTCCAACGCGCGTGCCTGGGAAAAATTTCGTGCCGGCAGTCTCCTGGACCGCGGTCCGCTCACTTTGCGGGAACGCGAAATCGTAATCGACCGCACCTGTGCGTTGACGCGATGCGAATACGAATGGGGCGTGCATGTCGCCACCTTCGCAAAGGCCGCGCAACTGACGGAGCCACAAATTCGCGCGATCGTGCTCGATGGTGCGCAAGCGCCGTGCTGGTCGCCTCCGGAACAGGCGCTGATCGCAACCGTGGATGCGCTGCATTTGCGGGCCACCCTGAACGATGACGAATTCGACGCGCTGTCGGCGCATTATGACGATGCGAAGATCTTCGAAATCATCCTGCTGTGCGGCTTTTACCGCACGGTGTCGTATCTGGCGAACGGGCTTGATCTGCCGCTTGAGGAAAACGCGGCGAGATTTCCGAAATAATCGTCATTCCGGGGCGATGCAAAGCATCGAGCTATGATGTGCAATTGCACGTCAGAGAATCTCGAGATTCCGGGTCTGGTCCTTCGGACCATCCCGGAATGACGGCTCATACGAAGGAGTGCTGCGCTCGCGATGACGGCGGAGCGCGCCGCTACACCACTCCGGCGCGCAAGATGTCGTGCAGGTGCACGATGCCAACCGGCCTTCCGCCATCGGTCACGATCAGCGCGGTGATCTTCGACGAGTTGAGGATCTCCAGCGCTTCGCTGGCGAGCAGGTCGCCGCGAATCGTCTTCGGATTTCTGGTCATCACGTCGTCGACCACGGCGGTCATGAGATCCGGACGCATGTGCCGGCGCAAATCGCCGTCGGTGACGATGCCGACGATCGCGCCATGCGCGTCCACGATGCCGACGCAGCCAAAACCTTTCGAGGTCATCTCGACCAGTGCGTCCGACATCCCGGTGCCGAGCGGCTTCAGCGGTACCGTGTCGCCGGTGTGCATGATGTCGCGAGTGAATTTGAGCATGGCGCCGAGCTTGCCGCCCGGATGCAGAACGCTGAAGTCGACCGGCGTGAAGCCGCGGCCCTCCAGCAACGCGATCGCCAGCGCATCGCCGAGCGCAAGCAGCATCAGCGAGGAAGTGGTGGGTGCGAGATTGTGCGGACAGGCTTCGCGCGCCTTCGGCAGCGTCAGCGCGATATCGGCAGCGCGGCTTAGCGTGGAGTCGCGCTCGGCGGTCATGGCGATCACCGCGATGCGAAACCGCTTGGCATAGGTGATCAGGGTTTTCATCTCTGGCTGCTCGCCGGACCAGGACAGCGCCAGAATCACGTCATCGGTGGTGATCATGCCGAGATCACCGTGACCGGCTTCGGCCGCGTGCACGAAAAACGCGGGCGTGCCGGTGGAGGCGAAGGTTGCCGCGATCTTGCGGCCGATATGGCCCGATTTGCCCAAGCCCGTGACGATCAACCGTCCCTTGGCGTTGCGAATGAGATCGGCCGCGCGCGCAAATGCCTCGCCGAGGTCGGCTTGCAGCGCCGCCGTGATCGCCGCGATCCCGCTGCCTTCCGCCTCAAGCGTGCGCAACGCGGATTGAACGGGCGCGTTCAAGGGGGCCGGGCCGGATGAAGGTGCCATCAGCGGTTTGGAATTGGACATGCGTGGTTCCGTAAGACTCAAGGCGCCGAGGGCAGCGGGGTTTTAAGGTTTCTTAACATGGCAAACAGCGGGAGGCGACGCACGGTCCGCCTCTCATCGGCTCATTAACCATAATTGTTTTAACTCCGTTAACGGCATTTTCCATCAGGCCAGCGCGGGCTCTGGGACCGGGACGTCAAGCGTATGAATTTGTTGAGGTAATTCTCATCGTGGGAGCTGCGGGCATGTCGATCGGCTGGCAGGGAGGCGGAAACTGGTCCCCCACCCCGGCGTTACGCGCCGACCCTCCCCGCAAAGGGGGAGGGACAAGAGCGGACAGAGGCGCCGTCACCTTGGCAGATTCGTCGTGCCCATCAGAAAGGTATCGATCGCGCGGGCACACAGCCGGCCCTCGCGGATCGCCCAGACGACGAGCGATTGTCCGCGGCGCATGTCGCCGGCCGAGAACACCTTTGGCAGCGAGGTCTGGTAGTCTTCAGTGTTGGCGCGCACATTGCCGCGCGGGTCGAGTTCGACGCCAAGCGTCTTCAACAGGCCCTCGTGCACCGGGTGGACGAAACCCATCGCCAGCAGCACGAGCTGGGCCTCGAGTTCGAATTCGCTTCCTCCAATCGGCTTGAACTTGTCGTCGACCTGCACGCAATGCAGCTTGTCCACCTGGCCGTCGGTGCCCGAAAAATGTTGCGTCAGCACCGCATATTCGCGCTTTGCGCCTTCGGCCTGGCTCGAGGAGGTCCGCATTTTCAGCGGCCAGTTCGGCCAGGTCAGGCCCTTGTTCTCGCGCTCGGGCGGTGCCGGCAAAATCTCGAGCTGGGTCACCGAGAGCGCACCTTGCCGGAAAGACGTGCCAATGCAGTCCGATCCGGTGTCGCCGCCGCCGATCACCACGACATGCTTGCCGCCGGCGAGAATGTCGCTCTCTCCGCCGAGCGGTTCGTTGCTGACACGGCGGTTCTGCTGCGGCAGGAAATCCATCGCGAAGTGAATGCCCCCAAGGTCGCGCCCCGGAATCGGCAGGTCGCGCGGGGCTTCCGCACCACCGGTGAGCGCGAGCGCGTCGTATTCGTTGAGCAGTTGTTTTGGATCGACCGCGCCTGCAAGGCCTACATGGGCGTCGTAATGGAAGGTGACGCCCTCGGCCAGCATCTGCGCGATGCGGCGGTCGATGAAATGCTTCTCCATCTTGAAGTCGGGAATGCCGTAACGCAAAAGCCCGCCGGCCCTGGCGAATTTCTCGAACACGTGCACGTCGTGACCGGCGCGCGCCAGCTGCTGCGCGCAGGCCAGTCCCGCTGGTCCCGAGCCGATGACCGCGACCTTCTTGCCGGTCCTGGCCGCCGGGATTTCGGGTTTGACCCAGCCATTCTCCCACGCACGGTCGACGATCGCGCATTCGATGGTTTTGATGGTGACCGGGTTGTCGTCGATGTTGAGCGTGCATGAGGCCTCGCAGGGGGCGGGGCAGATGCGGCCGGTGAATTCCGGAAAGTTGTTGGTCGAATGCAGGTTGCGCGAAGCCTCTTCCCAGTTGCCCTGGTAGACGAGGTCGTTGAAATCCGGGATCTGGTTGTTGACGGGGCAGCCCGGGGTACCCGGCGCCACCGAGCCCGTGCCATGACAATAGGGAATGCCGCAATTCATGCAGCGCGCGGCCTGGTCGCGCGTTTCCTTCTCCGTCAGCGGAACGACGAATTCGTTGAAGTGCTTAACGCGTTCGGCGACGGGCTTGTACTTGCGATCGTGCCGTTCGATTTCCAGAAAACCTGTGACCTTGCCCATTAAAGAAAAACCCTAAGCCCCTGCATCTTGAAAACTCGTCTTACTCGCTGCTCGCCATTCCCTCGTCATTGCGAGGAGCGTCAGCGACGAAGCAATCCATATATACACCGAGTTGGTCTGGATTGCTTCGGCTCACGCCCGCAATGACGGCACGGTTACCGGCAATTACGCCCCGATCGCAATTTTTGGTTCGGCGTCGGCGTTAGCCTTCAACTCCTTCAGCGCGCGGCGGTACTCCACCGGCATCACCTTGCGGAATTTCGGCAGCCAGGCCTTCCAATCGCCGAGAATTTCGGCAGCACGCTTCGAGCCCGTCAGCTTGGCGTGACGCGTGACCAACACGTGCAGCCGTTCGACGTCGGAGTCGAGCAGGTTGTGGAACACGTCAACCTGGCCGTGGGATTCGAGATCGCCGGACTGGTGATAGCTGTCCTCGTTGATCATTTCTTCCGATAACACCGGCTCGAGATCGACCATCGACATGTTGCAGAGCTTCTGGAAGTCACCCCCCTCATCCAGCACATAGGCAATGCCGCCGGACATGCCGGCCGCGAAATTGCGACCGGTCTTGCCGAGCACGACGACAATGCCGCCGGTCATGTATTCGCAGCAGTGATCGCCGGCGCCTTCGACCACGGCAATGGCTCCGGAGTTGCGCACGGCGAAGCGTTCGCCGGCGATGCCGCGGAAATAGCACTCGCCCTCGATCGCGCCATACATCACCGTGTTGCCGACGATGATGGATTCCTCCGGCACGATGCCGGAATGGCGCGGCGGTCTGACGATGATGCGGCCGCCGGACAAGCCTTTGCCGACGTAGTCGTTGCCCTCACCCTCGAGATCGAACGTGACGCCGGAGGCCAACCAGGCGCCGAACGCCTGGCCTGCGGTGCCCTTGAAGTTCACCTGGATGGTGTCGAGCGGCAGGCCGGCGTGGCCATAAATCCTGGCCACCGCGCCCGATAGCATCGCGCCGGCGCTGCGGTCGGTATTGTTGATCTCCATCTCGATCTTGACCGGCGCGCCGCGATCGAGCGCTGCTCGCGCTTTCTGGATCAGCTTGCGGTCGAGCACGTTCTCCAGATGATGGTTCTGCGGCTCCGCGTGATAGATCTTCTGGCCTTTTTCTTCCTTCTGCCGCACGAACAGTTTTGAGAAATCGAGCCCCTTGGCCTTCCAGTGCGCGACCAGCCTCGTCTGGTCGAGCATCTGGGTCTGGCCGACCATCTCGTTGAAGGTGCGGTAGCCAAGGGTCGCCATGATCTCGCGCACTTCTTCGGCGACGAAGAAGAAATAGTTGATGACGTGCTCCGGCTGGCCGGTGAAGCGCTTGCGCAGCACCGGGTCCTGCGTGGCGACGCCGACCGGGCAGGTGTTGAGGTGGCACTTGCGCATCATGATGCAGCCGGCTGCGATCAAGGGCGCAGTGGCGAAGCCGAATTCGTCGGCCCCCAACAGCGCGCCGATCACCACGTCACGTCCGGTGCGGAAGCCGCCGTCGACCTGCACGACGATGCGGCTGCGCAGCCGCTCCCGCACCAGCGTCTGGTGGGTCTCGGCAAGCCCGATTTCCCAGGGACTGCCGGCGTGCTTGAGCGAGGTGAGCGGAGAAGCGCCGGTGCCGCCTTCGAAGCCGGCGATGGTGACATGGTCGGAGCGCGCCTTCGCAACGCCGGCGGCAACGGTGCCGACGCCGATTTCGGAGACGAGCTTCACCGACACCTGGCCGTCCGGATTGACGTTCTTCAGGTCATAGATCAGCTGCGCCAGGTCCTCGATCGAATAGATGTCGTGATGCGGCGGCGGCGAGATCAGGCCGACGCCGGGCGTCGAATGCCGGACCTTGGCGATGATCGCATCGACCTTGTGACCGGGCAGCTGCCCGCCTTCGCCCGGCTTTGCGCCTTGCGCCATCTTGATCTGCATCATGTCGGAATTGACGAGATATTCCGTGGTGACGCCGAAGCGGCCCGAGGCCACCTGCTTGATGGCCGAGCGCATCGAATCGCCGTTGGGCAGCGGCTTGAAGCGATCGGCCTCCTCGCCACCTTCGCCGGTATTGGATTTGCCACCGATCCGGTTCATTGCGATCGCAAGCGTGGTGTGTGCCTCGCGCGAGATCGAGCCGAACGACATCGCGCCGGTGGCAAAGCGCTTGACGATCTCGCTCGCCGGCTCGACCTGGTCGAGCGGGACAGGCTTTCGCTTTTCGTCCTCGGCGGTCTTGATCCTGAACAGGCCGCGGAGCGTCAACAGCCGCTCGGACTGCTCGTTGAGGATTTTTGCAAAGGAGCGGTAACGCTCCAGCGAATTGCCGCGCACCGCGTGTTGCAGCGTGGAGACGGACTCCGCGGTCCAGGCGTGATCCTCGCCGCGGGTGCGGTAGGCATATTCGCCGCCGACATCGAGCGCGTTCCTGTAGACCAGCGCATCGCCGAACGCGTCCGTATGGCGTCGCACGGTTTCTTCCGCGATCTCGGCGAGGCCGGCGCCCTCGATCCGGGTATGGGTGCCGGCAAAATATTTCGATACGAAATCGGCTTTCAGCCCGACGGCGTCGAAAATCTGCGCGCCGCAATAGGACTGGTAGGTCGAGATGCCCATCTTCGACATCACCTTCAACAGGCCCTTGCCGATCGATTTGATGTAACGCTTGACGATTTCGTAATCATCGAGCGCGCCGGGCAGCCGGTCCTTCATGCCGATGATGGTCTCGAACGCGAGATAAGGATTGATCGCCTCGGCGCCGTAGCCGGCAAGGCAGGCGAAGTGATGCACCTCGCGCGGCTCGCCGGATTCGACGACGAGGCCGACCGAGGTCCGCAATCCCGTGCGGATCAGATGATGATGCACGGCGGCGCATGCGAGCAACGAGGGGATCGGAATCCGGTCCGCACCCGCCATCCGGTCGGACAGAATGACGATGTTGATGCCCTCGCGCACGGCAGCTTCCGCGCGCGCACACAATTCGTCGAGTACCTGTTCAAGTCCGGGAACGCCGAGCGCCGCATCGAACGTGGTGTCGAGCGTGCGCGACTTGAAGTGGGTGTCCGCGATTTCCGAGATCGACCTGATCTTCTCCAGATCGGCATCGGTCAGGATCGGCTGACGCACTTCGAGACGCTTCGTGCCGGCAACCCCTTCCAGATCGAACAGGTTCGGCCGCGGTCCGATGATGGAGACGAGACTCATCACCAGTTCCTCGCGGATCGGGTCGATCGGCGGATTGGTGACTTGCGCGAAATTCTGCTTGAAGTAGGTGAACAGCGGCTTCGGCTTGTCCGACAGCGCCGAGATCGGCGTGTCGTTGCCCATCGAACCATTGGCCTCCTCGCCGGTGGACGCCATCGGCGCCATCAGGATGTTGACGTCCTCCTGGCTGTAGCCGAATGCCTGCTGCCGATCGAGCAGCGGCAGGTTGGAGCGCATGCCCTTGGTCGGCGCCTCCGGCAGCTCTTCCAGCACGATCTGGGTGCCGTCGAGCCATTCGCCGTAGGGATGGCTCTTGGCCAGCTGCGCCTTGATCTCGTCGTCCGGAATGAGCCGTCCCTGTTCGAGGTCGACAAGCAGCATCTTGCCGGGCTGCAGACGCCACTTGGTGACGATGTCCTCCTCGGGGATTTTCAATACGCCCATTTCGGACGCCATCACGATGCGGTCGTCGCTGGTGACGAGATAGCGCGCCGGACGCAGGCCATTGCGGTCAAGCGTCGCGCCGATCTGGCGGCCGTCGGTGAAGGCGATCGCGGCGGGGCCGTCCCAGGGCTCCATCAACGCGGCGTGATATTCGTAGAACGCGCGGCGCTGCTCATCCATCAGCGGATTGCCGGCCCAGGCTTCCGGAATCATCATCATCACGGCGTGCGGCAGCGAGTAGCCGCCCTGAACCAGGAATTCGAGCGCGTTGTCGAAGCAGGCGGTATCGGACTGGCCTTCATAGGAGATCGGCCAAAGCCGGCTGATGTCCTTGCCGTAAAGCTCCGAGGCGACCGAGGCCTGGCGCGCCGCCATCCAGTTGACGTTGCCGCGCAGCGTGTTGATCTCGCCATTATGCGCGATCATCCGGTAGGGATGCGCCAGAGACCAGGTCGGAAACGTGTTGGTCGAGAAACGCTGATGCACAAGCGCCAGCGCGCTCTCGAAATCCGCTTCGTGCAGATCGGGATAATACTTTCCGAGCTGGTCGGCGAGGAACATGCCCTTGTAGATCACGGTGCGGCACGACAGCGAGCAGGGATAATAGCCGGCGAGTCCCCGGTCGCGGCGCTGGTAGATCGCCTGCGAAATCGACTTGCGCAGAATGTAGAGCCGGCGCTCGAACTCGACCTCGTTCTTGATATGCGCGCCGCGGCCGATGAACACCTGCATGTTGGCAGGCTCCGTCGGCTTGACCGTCTGCCCCAGGGAGGAATTGTCGGTCGGCACTTCGCGCCAGCCCAGCAGCGTCAACTGTTCGGCCTTGATCTGGTCGGCGATGATGCTCTGGATGACCTTGCGCCAGGCCTTTTCCTTCGGCATGAAAATCGCGCCGACCGCGTAGTGGCCGGCTTGCGGCAAAGCGAAGCCGAGCGCCTTTGCCTTGCGCGCGAAGAACTGGTGCGGAATCTGCACCAGGATTCCCGCGCCGTCGCCGGCGCGCGGGTCGGCACCCACGGCGCCGCGATGTTCGAGATTGCATAAAATGTTGAGCGCATCGGCGATGATCTGATGCGACTTCTTGCCCTTGATGTTGGCGATGAAGCCGACGCCGCAGGAATCCTTCTCCAGAGCGAGGTCGTAGAGCCCTTCGGCGGCGGGCCGCCAGGTATGCTCACGAAAACCGTGCTCGCGAACGGCGTGCTCTTCCACACCGGGCTTGAGCATGTCGCGCGAATCGCAAACAGGTTTGCAAGCCGAGGCCGCCGACAGCGCATCCGTCACGATGTTTTCGCGCTCGAACTCCGACCCGCTCATCTCAAGTCCTCTTGCCGCTTAAGGGCCTCGCCATCTGCTTCGGCGCACCTTGGGCGTTGCGGCACCCACCGGGCCACCGCTCGTCCTCCGCGAGCCGTAATGTCCTAAATTCCGGAACTCAGGCCCGAGCGTTCAGCGTCCCCGACGAACCGCCCAGCCTTTGATCCCAGGGCGCCTAAACGCCCATTTCAGCGCTGCAATCCCCGTGCCGGGGCTGCCGTCGAAATTAAGACAGCGATACTGTCCTAACTCCGACCATGCCAAATTTTTCTCTATCACACAAGCGCATGAAAGTCGCTCGTCGCATGGTTTTGGTCTTCCGCTGATCACAGCGATCGCCTCGCCCCCGAATTGAAGCAAACGCGCCGCGATCCGGCCCAAGGTCCGCCGAAATCCAGCATGAAATTCCGGTCAGGAAGGAGAGCGTAGCGCTCTGGGCAGGGGGGTGACAGGAGCGACGGACAATGAGGTTGTTCACAGGGTGCTGGACCCTTTCGCTTGGGCTGATTCTCTTGGCCGGGACCGCCAACGCGCAAGTCTCGAAACCTGCCGAAAATGGTGGACCCGCGTACAGGGCTGTTTCCGACTTCGGCGGGCCCTATGGTGCCGTGGTGCCGCCCGAGGTTCCGCCTTACACGCCCGCGCCGGCGGCTCCGCCCTACGCGGCCATGCCTCCGGAAATGCCCGAGCCAGCCTATGGCCCCGCTTTGCTGCCGCCGGGTGAGGTTTATGCGATCCTCCGCGGGACCGGCTTTCGGCCGCTCGGAGAGCTGCGCCAGAGGGGCATGTTCTATGCAATCGCGGTCGTCGATCGCTACGGCGAGGAGGGCCGCCTCATGATCGATGCCCGCACCGGACAGATCGTGCGCTTCGTTCCGATCTACCGGATGGGAGACGCCTATGGCGCCGCGGCGGCACCTTATGCGATTGCCGGGCGGCAACATGCATTCGGCGACCTGAGGGACCCGCCGCCGCGGCCACCGGCCTCGGTCCCGAACTTGGCAAGCCGCGCGCCGGTGGTGCCGATGCCGAAACCGGCTCCGCCGCGCAGCGTCGAGGAAAGGCAGCTCACCGACAAGCCTGCACAATCACCGCAACAGTCGGCCGCGGTGCAGGCAAAGCCGGCTGACGCGGCGGGCGCGCAGGTCACCCCTGCGGTCACCGAGGCCAAGCCGGCCGCGCAAATTCAGCCGACACGGCCGATGCCGAGCGTGCAGGGACTGGAGTAAGCGGCCGTCGTTCCGGGGCGCCAAGCGAACCATGATGTGCAATGGCACATCAGAGAATCTCGGGATTCCCTGCTGCGCAATTGCGCATCTGAAGTCTGGTGCTGGCGCACCATCCCTTTATGACATGCAACGCCCCGGTCTCCCGGGGCGTTTTTCGCATCAACCGTCTGCTCGAATTCGACCCAAGCTATCGCGCTTTTAGGCCGCAGCCTTCTCGGCCGAGCCTTCGATCACCGGCGCAGCCTGCGCGCTGGTGGAGATCGGAATGCTGCGGGGCTTCTTGGCCTCGGGGATCTCACGAACGAGATCGACATGGAGCAAACCGTTCTCGAGCGAGGCGTTCTTCACCGCGACGAAATCGGCAAGCTGGAAAATCCGTTCGAAGGCACGCGCGGCGATGCCGCGATAAAGCACCTCGGATTTGTCCTTGCCGTTCTCGTTGGCGGATTTCTCGCCCCTGATGGTCAGGGTATTTTCCTTGGCGACGATTGAAAGTTCGTCCTGCGAAAAGCCGGAAACCGCAACACTGATGCGGTAGGCATTCTCGCCGGTACGTTCAATGTTGTAGGGCGGATAACCGGGGCTGCCGTCCGAAGCGGCCTGGTCGAGCAACGAAAAGAGGCGATCGAAGCCGACGGTCGAACGATAAAACGGGCTGAGATCAAAGGTACGCATAGCAAGTCCTCCATTGAGCGACTATTGGATGAGCCCGCCCGCCATTGGGCCGGGCTTTCGTGTTGTGCAGCCTGGCGTCTCGGTTGCCGAAACACTGGTAGTGGCCTGCACGGAGGTGATATGGGGGTGCATGACCCGCGTTCAAGAGAGGTTTACATCGGCCTTTTTTGATGCGCCCGCCTCTTGAATTCCCGCAACTTTCTCCCAACCGGTCTCTCTCATGACGCTCGTTTCGATCCCCGCCAATCCTGTGCCGGAGGACGTCGTTTCCGGCACGATCAAGACGCCGGACGGCGCGGAATTGCGCTTTGCGCGCTGGGCGCCTCCGGCCAACCGAAAGGGCACGGTTTGCGTGTTCACCGGACGCACCGAGCAGATCGAAAAGTATTTCGAAACCGTGCGCGACCTGCGCGACCGCGGCTTTGCGGTTGCGATGATCGACTGGCGCGGGCAGGGCCACTCGTCGCGCCGTCTGCGCGACCCGCGAAAAGGCTATGTGCGGGATTTTTCCGATTACGAGGTCGATGTCGAAGCGTTCGTGCAGCAGGTGGTGCTGCCGGATTGCCCGCCGCCATTTTTCGCGCTCGCCCATTCGATGGGAGGCGCGGTGATGCTGCGGATCGCGCATGCGGGAAAACGCTGGTTCGACCGCATGGTGCTGTCGGCGCCAATGATCGATCTGCCGGGCTATCGGACCGCATTCCCGACGCGCGCGCTGTTGCGCGTGCTGCGGCTGGCAGGCCTTGGCGGCCGCTACGTCCCTGGTGGCGGCGGCACCCTCACCGGCAGCGAGCCATTCGTCAACAACCCCTTGACCAGCGATCCCGTGCGTTACGCGCGCAACGCGGCGGTTCTGGCCGAAGATCCGACGCTTGGGCTTGCATCTCCGACCGTGGCCTGGGCCGACACCGCGTTCCGCGCCATGCACGGCTTTCGCGCCACGGCCTATCCTTCGGAGATTCGCCAGCCGATCCTGATGCTCGCGGCCAGCAACGACACCATCGTATCGACGCCGGCGATCGAGGAATTCGCCTATCACCTGCGTGCCGGCTCTCATCTCGTCATCGCAGGTTCGAAGCACGAAATCCTGCAGGAGCAGGATCGCTATCGCGCGCAGTTCTGGGCGGCGTTCGATGCCTTCGTGCCAGGCACGCCGCTGTTCGGGTGAAAGTTTATCAGGCTAGTGGAGTGGATTTGACATTCGCTACACAACCCGCCGCAAAGATGAAAGCGAATGTCAAATCCAAAACTCCACTAGGACCAATATCGCTAGTGGCCCTGCGATTCTAACATTCGCAAAAGCGGTCGCCGAGAAGGGATGCGAATGTTAGAATCGGGCCACTAGATCAGGCTGTAGATCGCGCTGCCGGCAAGGTAGATCCCGAGAAAGATCATTGCGATCAGGAACCAGCGGCGGAAAACCTCAGGTTTCATCCGTGTGCGTACCCCCTGTCCGATCGCCATGCCGGCGAAAGAGCACACCATGGCGACCACGCCGGGAAGGGCGGTCGTTTGGTCAAGCAGGCCGGCGGTCGAAAGATTGAAAGCCAGCGCCAGCGTGGCGACGGTGAAGAACACGCCGAGCGCTTGAACCAGTTCGTCCTTTTCCATGCCGATCGCCTGCATGAAGGGCATTGAAGGAATCACCTGCACGCCCGTTGCAGCGGAAATCATGCCGGTGATCACGCCGACAATTCCGCCGACCCATTTTTCATGGCGCGGTGCGACCTTAAGGACGAATTGGCGCAGGCCGACGGCGGCATAGATCACCAAGAGGAAGCCGAGGAAGATCGTGCCGTAACGTGCGTAGGGGCCGGTCAACATGCCCGCGTTCAGCCAGGCGCCGATCGCCGTGCCCGCCATCAAGGGCCAGAGCCTGCGCACGATGTCGCGCAAATAAGGGCCAACGAAAGTCTGCCAGATATTGGTGATGATCGCCGGCACGATGACGATGGCGATCGCGCGCGATGGCGGCATCGCTGTGGCGAGCAGGCCGACCGACACCGTCGGCAAGCCAAGCCCGATGACTCCCTTGACAAAGCCGGCCAGAAGGAACGCCGCGACGATGAAAAGCAGGATCGGTTCAAGCATGGCGTCAGATTGACCGATGATGCGGATCAGCACAATCTGGAGCTTGTTGAATCAGCCTTCGGCTATAACGAAGGCACATGATTTAAGGATCTGCCATGCGCTTCGATCTGGTCGACCTTGCGCTCTTCATCGCTGTTGCGGACAGCGGCAGCATTACCCACGGCGCGACGCGCGCAAATCTTGCTCTCGCATCCGCAAGCGCCAGGATCAAGGGTCTCGAAGCCGACCTTGGCGTTGCGCTCCTCAAGCGCCGCCGTCGCGGCGTTGAGCTGACCGCGGCGGGTGAAGCCTTGCGCGAGCACGCCCGGCTTATCATGCACAATGTCGAAATCATGCGCGGCGACCTTGCCGGCTTTGCCAGCGGCATCAGGGCGAGCGTGCATCTGCTTGCCAACACGTCCGGGCTGTCGGAGCACCTGCCCAAAGCGCTCGCGGCCTTCCTGCGCGAGCATCCCGACATCAGCCTTGATGTCGAGGAGCGCGAAAGCACCGATATTGTCACCGCGATCGCAAGCGGCGCCGCCGACCTCGGCTTCGCGGCCGAGCACGCTTTGCCTGATCATTTCGAGCGGTTTCGATTCAGCGAGGACCGGCTGATGCTGGTGGCGCCCCGACGAGGAGATTTTGCCAATCGCCGCCAGATCGATTTTATCGAGGTGACGGATCACGACTTCGTCGGCTTGACGAACTCCACCGCCCTCGCGCTTCACATCGCCAAACACGCCACTCGCCTCGGCGTGCGATTGCGGGTTCGCTCACGCCTGAGGGACTTCGACGCGATCTGCCAGATGGTCGCCGCAGGCGTCGGCGTTGCGGTGGTGCCGGAAGCCGCGGCCAGGCGCTGCGCGCAATCCGTGCCGATTACGCTCGTTTCGATTCGCGACGCCTGGGCAAACCGAAAGCTCGCCATCTGCGCCCGCAGCTTCAGGACCTTGCCGCGACCGGCGAAGCTCTTGGTGGAGCATTTGCGCAAGACCGCGCGTTAAGGCCGCTGCCGAAAGCGATCACTTGTCGGTCGCGATGCCCGCGTCCTTGATCACCTTCGCCCATTTGTCGATTTCCCTTGCGAGAAAATCGTGAAAATGCTCCGGGCTGTCGCCGATCAGCTCGGCGCCCTGGCTGGCCAGCTTTTCCCTGACGGCTTTATCGGCCATCGCCTCCGTGGCGATGCGGTTGAGTGCTGCCACGATCGCCGGCGGCGTGCCGGCGGGCGCCACCATGCCGTACCAGTTTTCCGCCTTCAGATCCGGCATCCCGACTTCGGCCGTGGTCGGCACCTCGCTCGCCGTCGGCGCGCGTTCCACCGCGCCGATTGCGATGGGGCGCAGCGCGCCGGAGCGGATGTGCGGCAATATGATCGGCAGATCGAGAAACACCATTTGAACTTGTTGGCCGAGCAGGTCGTTCACCGCCGGAGCGGCGCCGCGGTAGGGCACGTGCACGATGTCGATCTTCGCCGTCAGCTTGAGAAGCTCGCCGGCCAGATGCGGCAGGCTGCCGGGTCCGGAGGACGCAAAGTTGAGTTTTCCGGGCTGCGCCCTGGCGAGCGCGACAAGTTCATTCATGTCATTCGCCGGAACGCCGCCTGCCACGACCAGCATTTCCGGCACTTTTGCAACGAGCGTGATGGCTTGCAGATCCTTCAAGGGATCGTAGGCGATCTTTTCCATGCTGGGGCTGATCGCGAGCGCGCCGGCGCTCGAAATCGCGATGGTGTAGCCGTCGGGTTTTGCCTTCGCCACAGCCTCGGTTCCCAGCACCCCGCCCTGGCCGCCGCGATTGTCGATCACGACCGGCTGCCTGGTCAGTTCCGACATGCGCTGGCCGATCACGCGCGCAATGATGTCGTTGGGGCCGCCGGGTGGAAACGGCACGATCAGGCGGATGGTTTTGTCGGGAAAATCGGCCGCGACAACCGGCGCCGGCAATACCAGGAAAAATCCGGCTGCCAGCGCGGTAAGGATTTTCATGCAAGGCTGCGCGCTCAAGCCAGGCTCCGCCCTCAAGGATTGAGCAGCTTGAGCGCTGCCTCGTGCACGCGCTTGTCGCCGGCAGCGACGATGCGGCCGCCACCTGTCGCCGGGCTGCCTTCCCACGTGGTGACGATGCCGCCGGCGCCGGTGATGATCGGAACGAGCGCGGCGATGTCATAGGGCTTGAGTTCGGTTTCGATGACGAGATCGAGATGACCGGCGGCGAGCATGCAATACGAATAGCAGTCGCCGCCATAACGCGTCAGCCGCACCGCTTGTTCGACGCGGCCGAAGCTGGCGCGATCGGCGGCGTTCATCAACAGCGGACTGGTCGTGAACATGGTGGCATCCTGCAACGAGGCGCAGCGACGCACCGCAAGTCGCCGCTTGCCGGCCGAGCCGGAATAGAAAGCCGAACCGCTGTCGCCGGAAAAGCGCTCGCCGATGAAAGGTTGATGCATCATGCCGAACACCGGCGTTCCCCGGTGCATCAGCGCGATCAGCGTGCCCCAGATCGGAAAGCCGGCAATGAAGGATTTGGTGCCGTCAATCGGATCCAGCACCCAGACATATTCGGCGTCTTCGTGTTCGCTGCCGAATTCCTCGCCGACAATGCCGTGCTGAGGAAAGTTCGCCTTGATCAGGCGGCGCATCACGGCTTCGGCAGCGCGGTCCGCCTCGGTCACCGGATCGAACTCATGCACCGTACTCTTGTTGTCGATGCTCAATGAGGTCCTGAAGAACGGCAGGATGACCTCGCCGGAAGCCGTCGCAAGGCGGCCAATGAACGCTTCAAAATCGATGACCGTCACAGCGCTTCCTTGGGTTGTGGCTTGGCGGCAGAAAATCTTAAGGCTTCTGCCTGGTGGAGTGGATTTGACATTCGCTGCCCACCTAATGCCCACTTTTCCGAAGTTCGTGTCCCGTTGCAGCACTGACCTTTCACGAACTTCGGAAAGTTGGGCATTAGCAAATCTATGACTCCAGTGCCGCTTTTCGATTTGAAGTTCCTGAATCAAATGCGCCGCTTGCACCGCAGGAACTTCAAATCGGCGGCACTAGCCGCAAGCTCGTAACGCCGATGTCAAATCCCGAACTGCTAGTGGTCCTTTGATTCTAACATTCGCAACGGTGCCTGCTGAGATGGGATGTAGAACCAGACCTCTAGTGGAGTGATTTGACATTCACTACCCCCCTCTTGCCGCAAACTCAAAAAAGCCAACGTCAAATCCGAAACTCCACCAGAATCGCATATTTGCTGGTGGTCCTTGATTCTAACATTCGCCGTTAACGCCTCGCGGCGATCGGATGGCTGCTGAGTCGCTCGAAGCAAAGGTGAATCTTTCGACCTACCCAGTCATCACGAATCCGAGAGCGAACGAAAAAGTTTCATTGCCGGTGGATGAGCGGTTGGGCAATGATTTAAACAACTGATTTTATTGCAGAAAATTGGCGCCTGTGCCACTTTGGCGACAGTGCCCGATCACTTGCGATTATGCACCGAAAATGTCTGCAAAGCTCTTGCACTTTGTGCAGCGCGGTCGCATATTGTTGCGGTGCGGTAGCGCTTTGCGTTACCGCTGCCCTCCTTGGGCGTTTCCTCCCTAGACTTGGGCCGCTTGTTCATTCAAGCGGCCCTTTTTTCTTTGCCGTCGTCCCTGTGACACCCGCGAATGCGGTCGCATCACTCTGCCGCCGCCTGGAATGGACCGAGGTCGTCCAGCGGAACGGTGGCCAGAGCCTCGGCCAGCAGAACGAAATCGTTGGCGACCTGGGCAAATCGGGCGCTGCGTTCGCGCCGGCGCTCATCCATGTAGATCGCGCGGTTCAGTTCGAGCTGGATGGTGTGCAGGCCGGAGGCCGGATTGCCGTAGTGTTCGGTGATGAAGCCGCCAGCATAGGGCTTGTTGCGTCCGATCGAATAGCCAAGCCGGACCATGGTTTCCTCGACCGTGTCGGCGAGCAGGGGTGCGCAACTGGTGCCGTAGCGATCGCCGATCACCACGTCCGGCCGCCGCGGCTCCTCCCGCGACACGCCGATCGAAGGCATTGAATGGCAATCCACCATGACGACCGTGCCAAAGGCCTGATGCGTCTTGTTGATCAGCCGCCGCAGGGCACGATGGTAAGGCTTGTACAGCGCCTCGATCCGCGCCAGCGCATCGTCGACCGAAAGCCGCTCGCGATAGATCTCCTGTCCGTCACCGACCACGCGCGGGATGGTTCCAAGTCCGCCGGCGACCCGCATCGATCGCGTGTTGGCGAAGCTCGGCAATCGCCCTGAAAACATCCGCGGATCGAGTTCATAGGGCTCCCGGTTCACGTCGATATAGGAACGCGGGAAGTTGACCCTCACGATCGGAAAGCCGCGATCGCTCAAGCCGCCGATCAACTCGTCCATGAAGGAATCTTCTGACCGGCGCAGCGCCGGCAGATCTATCCGCGACGCGCTCAAGAATTCGTCCGGATAGACCGATCCCGAATGCGGCGAGTTGAAGATGATCGGCGCTCGCCAGACGCGGGGCTCGATGATTTCGAAGGGAGGCGACAGTTCTCCGTCGAACAGGGTCATTGTCGGGCGTCGTCCCTGGTGCGGCGGTTCAGAAGTCCGCACCATTGCTGCTGCTCGCTCGTCATGCGGACCTCTGAACCAAAGCCGCACTAGAATCAATATATTGTCAGTGTCCGTTCGATTCCGAAGCTCGCAAACGAGGTTGCCTCACAATGGTACGAACTTCGGGATCGGGACGCTGGTATCCCCGTTTCGGCGCGACATTTGGCCGGAAAATCGGAGTTTTGGTGAAGACTCATTGTCTGTAACCGCGGCGGTTCTGCCAAGCAAAAAAACGGCATTTGCGAGCGGAACGCCTCTTGCCGGCAGAAAATAGTGTGATCGATTGATTCGCGTCAGATTAAGGTCCAGAAATAGGGGCTTGATCATAGCCGCGCACTGTTCCTTTCACCCGAAATTTACCCTCTGTCGGGCTTAGTGAGCAGACTGATCCTCCAATCGGGATTCCACGACCGATCGCCATGCATAAAATCCTCCTCGCTGAAGACGATAACGACATGCGCCGTTTCCTGGTCAAGGCGCTGGAAAACGCGGGTTTTGAGGTCTCCCCGCACGACAACGGCATGTCGGCCTATCAGAGGCTGCGCGAGGAACCATTCGAAATGCTGTTAACCGATATCGTCATGCCGGAGATGGACGGCATCGAGCTGGCGCGCCGCGCCTCCGAACTCGATCCGGACATCAAGATCATGTTCATCACGGGCTTTGCAGCCGTGGCGCTCAACTCGGATTCGGAAGCGCCCAGGAATGCGAAAGTGCTGTCCAAGCCGGTCCACCTTCGCGAATTGGTCAGCGAAGTGAACAAGATGCTGGCGGCTTGAGGTGCGGGCAGGGGATGCGAAAGTCCCGGCAAGCAAGCTTGCCTGCCCCCGATGGAGCCGATATACGGACGGCCGGATTTAAGACTTTAGGGCACGTAGCTCAGCGGGAGAGCACTACCTTGACATGGTAGGGGTCACAGGTTCGATCCCTGTCGTGCCCACCAGTCTTTTCAATAGCTTAGTCAAACTATTTTCTCCTTTCGTTTTACTCCGCCCAAGCTTCGCCCAGAGAATCCTGTTCGCGCTGCGTTCAGGTGATCCGGTGAGTGGTGCCCGTAAGTGTCGCGGATGACCTTCTCGGAGGTGCCGACAAAGCCCGCCACCTCCCAGATCGGCACGCCGTTCTGCAGCAGCCACGTGATGCAGGTGTGCTTCAAAACATGCGGCGTGATGTCATCTCCCAGGCCTGCAAGTTCGCGCGCTCGATCCCAGCCCTTGCGCTCTTTCAGAATCAACCGGCCCGCATATTCGACAGGTCCGGTCATTGTCATCCGGCGCCAGCGTTTCAGATGCGGCAACAGGCGGTCAGGAATCGGCGCCGGCACACGGCGTTTGTTGGTATCGATCTCGCCCTCACCTCGCCGATACATCACGCGACGCTCCAGATCGAACCACCCGCCCTTTGAGTTGACACCCCACCGCATGTTGAGATTCGCCTCATGCCTCGTGCCGGTGTAGAGCCCGATCAGAATGAATCGCGCGACATGGTAGGAGGGCTGAAAGATCCTGCCCCACTTTACCGGTTGCCGAGATTTGACATCGCTGGCTGTTGCCGTGATTCCAAGCGCCCCAGCGATCAGCGCCGCCGCCTCGTGACGCTCAAGCCAACGCCTTCGCGGCTCACCTTCCTTCGGAAGTGAAACAGGAACGGGCTGAGAAAGCTTTCGCTCCTCAAAGGCAAACGTCAGGGCCGCGCCGAGCGTAACCAATTCGCGGCGAACTGTGCTTTCCTTGACCGCGCGACCAAGTTTTCCAGCCATACGACGCTCGGTGTAGGTGCGGCAGGTCTCTGAGTTCACGTCCCAGCAAGTGAGTTCTCCGAAGTGCTTCAGCAGCGGCACCAAGTGGTAGCCCACCAATTCGGGATGGGCGAGCTTCGGCGCCCGATTGGTGCCGTAATAGGCCAGCACGTCCGCCACAGCTACCTCAGCGGGATGACTGTTTTGCCAGTCTGGCTTGTGCTTTCTGGCGAGATAGGCGGCGAGGGCCTTTTCAGCCCCTCTGCGATCTCCTGCGCCGCAGCCAGTGCTGATCTCGTTTTTTCCGTCGAGAATGACGTACATGTCATCGCGGCCGGTGCGTTCCCGGAGGTAGAGGCGGGGGCCTTTCGATCTTCGCGGCATAGTGCCCTCATGCGTTCGATGCCACTTAACGTGACATACTGTTTGCCGGCGATCCGCTCGGATTCGAGCCGTCCTTTGCGGATCTCGCGGCGGAGGCCGCTTGCGGTCATTGAACCGTCGGGGAAGAAAATGCGGGCGGCGATGTCAAGCCGGAGCGGTGTGTCCGGAGCAATCGCAGAGCGATCGATATTCGTGGCAAGGGCCGGCTTCGGCATCAGCCAATCACCTTGCCGGCATCTTCGGATTCCATCCGAGCGCGAAGGCTACGAACGATCTCGGAGTTTTGAGAAGCACCCGTCCGTTCGGCTTCTTTCTCAAGCCACCCTTTAACATCCTTAGGAATGCGGACGACCATTTCGGCACGATCTGCGCGCTTGTGCATGAGAACCTCGTTGGACCTTGATAAGGTGGTACCACCGTGACACTATCAAATCAAGAGAATAGTGTCACGGTGATATTACGGGAGCAACTGATGGCGAAAAAGACCCCGGCGTCGACCAAGTACCTGACGTCGGCCTTGAGCCGGCACCTAAACGTGGGCCGCGGCTCCGACCAATTCATGCTGCGGTTGCCCGACGGAATGCGGGACTTCATCGCCGAGATAGCAGAGCGAAACGGCCGATCCATGAATGCCGAGATCGTGACTGCGCTCGCAGGTTACATCGCTCGTTTCAGTCCGGGAAAGCCGATCCCAGCCGGGATGACAGAAGTCATGAACGACGCAATGGCGGAGCGGATTCGACAAGGCGAAATCCAGCGCACCGTCCGGGAAATGGGGCAGAAACTGGAATTTATTGCGAAAGAGCTTGATCAGGTTGTTGCCGAATCGCGGACCGTGGTCGCAGGCAAGAAAAACCCGCCGGCGTGAACCGTCCGGGCTAAAAGCCGAGAGCGCGGGCACCTACTGCCAAGCGAACCAGACAAGGCCGAAACCTACGGCTACGATGCCCGCGCCATAGTTGATCATTGCAGCATCGCGCGGCCATGTGAGCATGCCTGTCCCTTGTGCGAATAAGAAAAGTCCGACAGCAACAAATAGCGGGCCAAGGACCCGAAGAACGATCCTCATGGCAGTACCGTTCGATCGCCAATCAATGACGCGATACTCAACCGAGGCTCAGCGAGACGCAATGAAAAACCCGCCAGCGTCGGGCGGCGGGCTTTCCCGCGCTCTCAAATCAGATTGCGCCGCATCGCTATTTTACGAGCCTCAAAACGGGCCTCACTGGCGACCGACCACTTAGCCCACACTCCCGAAGCATCGCATTGCAGGCGCGCTCGGCGTCCGCGAAGGTCTTGAACGGCGAGCCGATGACCTTGATCGCGGCTCCGCTCGAATAGAGCGATCGCCATGATGCAAAAAAGCCAGGATGCCCGTGAAAGCCCGGACCGGTCGGACTGGTGATGACGAAAGAAATGTCAGCGCGGCTCGCGCTCCATACGTCCACGTTCCCGACGGCCCGGTGGAACTGCAGAGACATGCTCAACAACCCTACTGATCCTCGAATCCCAGCCCACGTATCCCCCTTTTCCCCCTTTGGTTACCCGTCGGAAATTTTAATAACCAAATGTGATGATTTGGTTATCGCGCCTTTCCAGATGACCGGGACCATTGGCGACATGGTGCCGGCGATTCACCGCTGGATCGACGCCGAGATGCCGCATTACGGTCAGTTTCGCCAAATCGTGAGACGGTTCTCGCCGGCGTGCTCAATGTGCTCTGGGTATATCGGCGTCAGATCCGGTTGCGCCGCGCGGCCTCGACACGGTCCCGAACATCCGCGACTTTTCCCCTGCGACTAGGACGGCGTATCTTCTTCGAACGTGTCAACGAGCCGTTTCTAGCGGCTGGCGGCAGCGGTGAGCAATTCCGGGCCGGGATCGAGCGCGCCATTGCACTTGGCTGGTTATGGCGACACGAGAGCGGGACTTACGTGCGGTTCATCGGCGCTATTTGCGTGATCCACGATTAGTGACCGCGAGAGCACACCTGCAGAGATTTCGCAGCGAACGTTGAAATGTGAACACAATCCGCAAGCGCCCCTGTTTAGGATCGCAACACCGGGGCTTAAGGGGCGTTTCATCGCGAATAGATTTTGATCCCGGAAGGCCGCTCGGCATACTGCGGGCGGCCTTTTGCTGGCGTCCGACGATTGGGCCGCCTCGTCGAGATCGGGCTCAAAGCGAAAGGCAAATAAATATGACGGAAACGAAAGTCATATCGCTGTCTGATCATCGTGAACAACGCGCCGAAAGTAGATTTGAGGCCGCAATAAGAAAGTTCATGGCAATCGGCAGAACGCAGGAAGAGGCGATCCGTATTATTAGGGCGGCCTACGAATCACCGGAAGCCTTTGAGGTCTTTCTCGAGGGCCGCCGCGATTAATGCCTGCGAATCCGACGACATCGCGAGTTGCGGCTACCTTAACTTTCGGTCGCAATCGGCATCGCGCCGGGGACGACGAAATTGAAGGGGGATGAAAAGTTAAAGGTCAGTTAGCGTTTGACTGGTACCGTGCGGGCATGACCAGATGAGGTCATTGTGCAAACAGTCGAAACAACCAGTCTCCGTGAAGCCACACTCTGTCGCCGCGTCCAGTATAGCGGACGGGCAGCGGAGCTGCGTTTGAACGGGTCAAGATTTTTTGGCATGGTCCGGTCCGTCCGGGAAGACCGATCCCGCAGCCCACAACGATGGATTGTCACGATCGTGTCAACGGTGGAGAAGCCACCTCTCGTTGGTTGGCGGTATAATTCGCGCCCCGAGATGCCGATGAAGAAATCTTCATCCGCATGATTGGCCGGCCTTAGCGTCGATTCAAACGCTCGCCGCGGTCCAATACTTTCCGATCGTGGGCTTCAACAACGAGCGTCGAAACCACACCGAACACGATCAATATCCACGCGATCAAACCAGTATACCAGAAGAGAGCGTCGATCATGAGCCGCTCCTCAGTTCACCCGGTTGGGTAAGTCTACGTGAGAAATATTCGCGGCAAAAGTCCTGACCGTTGGAAACGACCTTTCGACGATCCGATACTGCTTCCTCGCGGGCGCCAGTTCGTCACCCTGCAGGACGCCGGCACTTACATCACGAAGCTTCCGAAAGCCGAGCACGACACCGCAGAATGGCAAGCCGCGATGGAAAGCCTCTTACTATTAACGCGAGGGCACTCTCTCGCATATTTGAACCCGTCGCTTGCTGCCCTATCCTCCGGCGAATGGTCCAGCGGCGGCGTCCCTCCGGCTTCATCGAACCTAGCGGGCCGTCGAAGTCGTGGCTCAAGAACCCGGTGAGCGATGGCGGTGGGCCGGGAGCGGTCACGTTGCCTGCGCATCAACCTGTATTTCGATTAGAACTTCCCTTGAAGAAGGGATCAAGCTTCACAGGTTCGCCGGTATCTTTCCAGAACAGTTTTCGACCGAGGCTGGCCGCTAACGCGAGGCGGTGGTGGCCGCCGATCACCGTATGGTCATCCGTTGCTTTCGCGATGATCTCGCCCACTTCGTCCACGATGTTTCTCATGTGCCTGCCTCCAATCCAACGCACGGGGCTGTTGACGCTCCATTCTGGCGACATCATGAAGATTGGGACACTTGAAGGGCATGGCCTATCACGAAGCTGGCCATGCCGTGGTCGCGGATCTGTTAGTCGAGCGTAAATACAGCTTGAGCCGTCCGCCCAGAGCTTGTCGGGAGTGACCCTAACCGTCTCCGACTCTGCCAACAAATAGCAGATTTGGCAGTTGGACAGATGCAGATTTTATGCAGCGCGTCCTGCAGCACCTCGGTCAACGGACTTTCTTTTGGCCGCCCTTCATCGCTTCAGGAGGACGAACAAAGGTCGCCATTTGTTTTGCCTGGCTTGTCGAGATCGGCGTCCCGTCAGGTAATTTCAACTTTTTAAAGTAAGCCTCTAACTCTGCCTTCTTAGGCCCGTTGCGGCCGGCGCTGGTGTTGAACCGAACAGCAGCGTCCATCATGATTTGAAGGAACGGAGAAACATACGCGGGCTTCGACACACTTCGGTTATGGCCGTCGTCGATCCTGACGAGCACTGGAAGAACTTCAGACTGCCCATGGCCGCTGACCTTCCGAAAGGTGCCCTTGTCGATCATTGTCTGGCTCCAGTCAGCGCGCCAGTGATCCTTGTCTATTTCGACCACCTCACCGGTGTGAGGATTCCACACCGCTGCGACAAGCTCGCCACTTGCAAACCTATGACGGAGCGACTTCTCGTCAGTGTTGCGGTAGTCACCTACTTTGACGTATCCGGGCGGTACGAACTGCTCTGTCATCAGCTTGCTCGCATCTGAAATAATAATGTCATTTAAAGTGTCATTCTCCGTCGCCTCGTATCGAATCGGGCTGAAGGCTAGTAGCTTCAACCGAGCGATCAAAACCGGCATCTCAATTGAGGGTTCTTATGTTGGCTCCCATGCCTAACCACATCAACTATGCGCACCACGAATTGGACCCGGTTCTGATGAGGGGCAACGAGGCACTGATCTTCATCCACGGCCACTGGCAAACCATGAACTGTGCGCTTGCGTTTAGCGAAGCCATGCTGATGACCGAAGAAGAGTTCTACAACGCATTCGGCAAGATCGCCGATCACCTCCCGCCGGATGCTTGGACTGCTTAGGCCAAAAGAAAACCCCAGCCGGGGGTGTTCCGGCTGGGATCCAGAGGCGTCGGCCGTGGTGGTCGGCAGCGAGGCGAAGGTACTGTCGGCAGAGGTCAAATGGCAGTTGGAGCATCGCCTATGCACGGCCTGCATGAACAAGCGCGGGAAGGAGACCCCAACCCGTAAGTGCGGAACTGGCCGCCGCCTATGAGCGGGCGACCGATCGCGATCAGCGGCGATCACTGGCCCGATGAGCTGCGGCTCTCCGAGATTGAGGCCCATGGCAGACGGCTATTTCTGATTTCCGACGGGTCGGTGCTCAATCACGCCCGTTAACCATGTCCGCGTTTCTAGTTAGACAGGTAACGATTTATTAAGCACAGTTTTTGCTGCAGACCCCGCCGCGCACGAGAAGATAACTCGTACCTCTAACAGCCCGAAGCCAGCTGACAGATGCTATTTAAAGCCAAGTCCACCGAGAACGGCTTCGATCCTGCGGTGTGGGCCATTGCAGCTACTCTCGGCGGAGCCATTGTCTATCTTGTTCTGACGCTCTAAGCCGT
>Ga0210393_10000452_pt1 | contig 36871 bp, 31 predicted proteins | sample IncBWC27OmetaG_FD_160068 | JGI IMG/M metagenome (GOLD analysis project Ga0210393, IMG submission 160068) | Forest soil microbial communities from Barre Woods Harvard Forest LTER site, Petersham, Massachusetts, United States - Inc-BW-C-27-O ...
TGATCTTTTCCGCCGACCGCGTGCGCGCCAAGGGTTCGAATTTCCTCACCAACGTTCCCGCCGACGCCAAGTTCATCAAGATCGACGACTATACGGTGGACGTCAAACTCGACTCGCCCAATCCCATCCTGACGTCGCAGTGGGACGGCTGGTTCATCATGGACAAGAAATGGTGCGAGGAAAACAATTCCATCGCTCCGACGCCGGCTTCCGCGACCACGCCGAGCTACGCCGCGCTGCACGAGAACGGCACCGGCCCCTTCATCATAGAAAGCCATCAGCCCGGCGTGAAGACCGTGTTCAAGGTCAATCCGAACTGGTGGGGCAAGCCTGAGCACAACATTAAAGAGATCATTTTCACATCGATCGGATCAGCCTCCACACGCGTGGCCGCGCTGCTGTCGGGCGAAGTCGACGTGATCGAGCCGGTGCCGACGCAGGACATTCAGCGCGTGAATGCCGGTGGCAATGCGACGGTCATGTCCGGACCGGAAGTTCGCACGCTCTTTCTCGGCATGGACCAGGAGCGCAACGAACTGCTGTATTCCAACATCAAGGGCAAGAACCCGTTCAAGGACATTCGCGTCCGCGAAGCCTTCTACAAGGCGATCGACGTCGACCTGATCAAGAACCGCGTGATGCGCGGCCTTTCAACGCCGTCGGCGCTGATGGTCGCCCCGCAACTGTTCCCGCTCTCGAAGGATTTCATCCGGCCCAAGGCTGATCCCGAGGCGGCGAAGAAGTTGATGGTGGAAGCCGGTTATCCCGACGGCTTCGAAGTCACGATGGACTGCCCCAACGACCGTTACGTCAACGACGCCGATATTTGCCAGGCGGTGGTCGGCATGCTCGCGCGCATCGGCGTCAAGGTTACCCTGCTGGCGCAACCCAAGGCCCAGTACTTTGGCAAAGTGCTCAAGCCCGGCGGCTACCAGACCTCGTTTTATCTGTTGGGCTGGACGCCGGCGTCGATGGACTCTCACAATGTGCTGTACGACATCATGGGCTGTCACGATCCCAAGGAGCCCACCCGGGGCGAGGCCAATCTCGGCGGCTATTGCAACAAGGAACTCGATGCGCTCGCCGACAAGATCCTGGTCGAGACCGATACCGCCAAGCGCGACCAGATGATCAAGCAGGCCTTCGAAATCGGGATAAAGGATTATGGCTATATCCCGGTGCATCAGCAGGCGCTGGCCTGGGGCGTTTCGAAAAAGGTGAAGATCACCCAGCGCGCCGATAATCAGGTTCTGTTCTATTGGGCGACGAAGCAGGAATAGCGTGACGGTTGCGGTGCGCGTCGCGTTTTAGAGAAGTGAAAGGAAGAGATGCTCGCTTTCACGCTTCGCCGGGCCATTCAGGCGATCGGTGTCATGATCGCCGTCGGGATCATCTCGTTCTCGATGTTCCGCTTCGTTGGCGACCCCGTGAGCCAGATCGTTTCGATCGACACCTCGGCGGCCGAGCGCGCGGAGATCAGAAAATCGCTCGGGCTCGACGATCCGATTCCCGTCCAGTTCGCGCACTATTTCGCCAACGCCGCGCAATTCAAGTTCGGCGTCTCCTATCAATTCCGCCTGCCGGTTGCCGACCTCTTGAAGGAACGGATGCCGGCGACGCTGGAACTTGCCACCTGCGCTACCATCCTGGCGCTCGTGTTCGGCATCCTGATGGGCGTGTATTCCGCGCTCCGGCGCGATACGTTGCTTGCGAAACTATTCCAGGCGATTTCGCTGATCGGCATTTCGCTGCCGACCTTTCTGATCGGCATTCTCCTGATCTACCTGTTCTCGGTAACGCTCGGCTGGCTGCCTTCGTTCGGCCGCGGTGACGTCGTGCGGTTTGGCTGGTGGACCACGGGCCTTCTGACGATCTCAGGCTTGAAAGCGCTGATCCTGCCATCGATCACGCTCGGCCTGTTCCAGATGACCCTGATCATGCGGCTGGTCCGCGCCGAGATGCTCGAGGTCCTGCGGACGGACTACATCCGCTTTGCCCGCGCACGCGGATTGACGACCCGCGCCATCCATTTCGGCCATGCGCTCAAGAATACGCTGGTGCCGGTGATCACGGTGGCGGGCCTGCAATTTGGCTCGGTTATTGCATTTGCGATCATTACCGAAACCGTTTTCCAGTGGCCCGGCATGGGGCTTCTGTTCGTCCAGGCCGTGCAGAATGTCGATATCCCGATTATGGCAGCCTATTTGCTGATGGTGTCCCTGATTTTCGTCACCATCAATCTCGTGGTGGACGTGCTCTACACCGTGGTCGATCCGCGCTTGCGCGCCACGGTCGGCCGCCCGGCCTGAGAGAGCTAACATGTCAGACGCCGCTCTCCCCCATAAAGCTCCTTCGACCCACGTGCCGACTGCAAGCTTTCTTCGGCGCGCGCTCGACAGCGACATCTTCTATTCATTCCGCCGCTCGCGGTTGACGATGGTTGCCGCCATCGTGACGCTGCTTTTCTTCGTGCTGGCAATCGCAGCGCCTCTGATTGCGGTTCAAAATCCGTTCGATCCCAGCGAACTTCAGCTCATCAATTCGCGCATCGCGCCGCTTTGGACCGCCGACGGTCAAAGCCCGTTCCTGCTGGGCACGGACGAACAAGGCCGCGACGTCTTGTCGGCCATCCTCTACGGTATGCGCATTTCACTCATCGTTGGAATTCTCGGCGTGGTGTTTTCGGGAGCACTCGGCATCGCACTTGGCCTGATCGCCGGCTATTTCGGCGGCGCGATCGACGCCCTGATCATGCGCATCGCCGACGTGCAACTCACCTTCCCGGCCATCCTGATCGCGCTGCTGGTCAACGGGGTCGCCAAATCACTGTTCGGCAACCGGCTGGACGCCGACAGCATGTTGGGGGTGCTGGTTCTCGCGATCGGCCTGAGTTTCTGGGTGCAATATGCGCGCACCGTGCGCGGCTCGGTGATGGTGGAGAAAAACAAGGATTACGTGGCGGCGGCGCAACTGATCGGCCTGCCCGCACCCGTGATCATGCTGCGGCATGTGCTGCCCAACACCATGGGTCCGATCCTGGTGATTGCGACCATCAATCTCGCGCTTGCCATCATCACGGAGGCGACCTTGTCGTTTCTCGGCGCCGGCATGCCCGACACCATGCCTTCGCTCGGAACCTTGATCCGTATCGGCAACAATTATCTGTTTGCCGGCGAATGGTGGATCGTCGCCTTCCCTGGCCTTGCGCTCGCGGTGCTGATCCTGTCCATCAACCTGCTCGGCGACTGGCTGCGCGACGCCCTCAACCCGAAACTTCGATGAGCGAACCTGTTCTCTCCGTGCGTAACCTGCGGGTCGAATTTGCAACCCGCCATCAGGCGCTGCGCGCAATCGACGGCGTCTCCTTCGATATCGCCAAGGGCGAGGTGCTGGGCGTGGTCGGCGAATCCGGTGCCGGAAAATCCGTGACGGGGCTCGCCGTGATCGGCCTGATCGACCGGCCCGGCCGGATCGCGGGCGGCGAGATTTATCTCTCCGGCTTGCGGATCGACAATCTGCCGCCGGAAGAAATGCGCCGCATCCGCGGAAAACGGATCGGGATGATTTTCCAGGACCCGCTCACGAGCCTCAATCCGCTCTACCGGATTGGCGATCAACTGATCGAGACCATCCGGACCCACACCAATCTGTCCGAATCCGCTGCGCGCAAACGCGCCATCGATCTGCTCGCCGAGGTCGGCATTCCCGCGCCGGAAAAACGCATCGACGCCTATCCGCACGAATTTTCTGGCGGGATGCGGCAGCGCGTCGTCATTGCGCTCGCGATTTGCGCCGAGCCGGAACTGATCATTGCAGATGAGCCGACCACGGCGCTGGACGTGTCGGTGCAGGCCCAGATCATTGCCCTGATCAAACGGCTCGGGCGCGATCACGGTACAGCCGTGATGCTCGTGACCCACGATATGGGCGTGATTGCGGAGACGTCCGACCGCGTCGCAGTGATGTATTCCGGCCGGATCGCCGAAATCGGCCCAGTACACGATGTCGTGCAAAATCCGCTGCATCCTTACGCCAAGGGCTTGATGGGCGCGATCCCGACGCTCGCCAGCGACGCCTCGCGTCTGGTCCAGATTCCCGGCACCATGCCGCGGCTGTCCGCGATTCCTGCCGGCTGCCCGTTCAACCCGCGCTGCGCCTTTGCGTTCGACCGTTGCCGCACCGAGCGGCCGGACCCCATCACCCGTGGCACGCAAGCAGTCGCCTGCCATCTCTATGATGCCGTCACGACGGATTCCGCGGCATGACGGAAAAGCCTTTTGTCGAGGTGAAAAACCTGCGCCGCGTCTTCGACGTCTCCAAGCCGTGGCTCAACCGTGTTCTCGAAGGCGGACACCTGGAATTTCTGAAAGCCGTCGACGACATCAGTTTCGGCATCGCGAAGGGCGAGACGTTTGCGTTGGTCGGCGAATCCGGTTCCGGAAAAACCACCGTGGCGCGGATGGTGGTAGGGCTATTGCCGCCGACCTCGGGGGAAGTCGTCATCGACGGCGTCTCGATGGCCGATCCACGTCAGGCACAGGCGCGCCGGCAGTTGCGCCGCCGCATCCAGATGATTTTCCAGGACCCCTATGCGAGCCTCAATCCGAGGCTTCGGGTCGATGCCATCGTCGCCGAGCCGATCCGCGCCTTTGATCTGATCAAAAGCGAGTCCGATATTCGCGCCCGCGTCGGCGAGTTGCTCGGCCTGGTCGGTCTCCACGCCGACGATGGTTGGAAATATCCGCATGAATTTTCCGGCGGCCAGCGGCAGCGTATCGCGATTGCGCGCGCGTTGGCATCAGAAGCCGAATTCATCGTCTGCGACGAGCCGACCTCGGCGCTCGATGTGTCGGTTCAGGCGCAAATCCTCAATCTGATGCGCGACCTGCAAGACAAGTTCGGCCTCACTTATCTTTTCATCAGCCACAACCTCGCCGTGGTCCGGCATATGGCCAAGCGCATCGGCGTGATGTATCTCGGCCGCGTGGTCGAGATCGCGGAATCCCACCAATTGTTCGATTCACCTCGGATGCCCTACACCAAGATGCTGCTCGGCGCCGTGCCGGACCTTGCGATGTCGGGCCGCCAGCGAATTCCGGTCAAAGGCGAAATTCCGAACCCGATCAACCCGCCCGCAGGCTGCGCCTTCAATCCCCGCTGCCCGCTGGTCTTTGATCTTTGCCGCCGCGAGGCCCCCAAGCTAATCGACGGGGTGGCCTGCCACGCCGTTAACAATCCGGCTGAAGTGGCGATCAGCGTATGATCACCAAAGGCGTGATCACAAAGACTGGAAGCTGGTTGGCAGAGGGCCCTAGCTGTGGTCAATTGCGCCGCTTTCACGCTTGATCACAACCACGGATACCCATGGGCAATATCAATCCCGATCCCTTCACCACCCGCCCCGAAATCGAAGGCATGTTCGGCGTGGTCACCTCGACCCACTGGATTGCGACCGCGGTCGGCATGGGCATCCTGGAAAAAGGCGGCAACGCGTTCGACGCCGCCGTCGCCACCGCCTTCACTCTTCAAGTGGTCGAGCCGCACCTGAATGGTCCCGGCGGCGACGTGCCGATCATCGTGCATGACGTCAAGCGCGGGAAAACCGAGGTGATCTGCGGCCAGGGTCCGGCGCCAGCCGGCGCCACCATCGCGCACTACAAGAGCGAGGGGCTCGAGATGGTGCCCGGCACCGGGCTGCTCGCGGCCTGCATTCCCGGCACCTTCGAATCCTGGATGCTGCTACTCCGTGACTACGGCACCATGCGGCTCCGCGAGGTGCTGGAACCGGCGATCGCCTATGCGCGCGACGGCTATCCGTTCCTCGAGCGCGCGGCTGCGACCGTCAAAACCGTCGAGCAACTGTTCCGGAAATATTGGACGACCTCGGCCGCGGTCTACCTGCCGAACAATGAGGTGCCGCAACCCGGTTCGATTTTCACGAACGCAAAACTCGCGGAAACCTATACCCGCATCCTGAAAGAGGCTGAAAGCGCCGGCGGTGATCGCGACGCGCAAATCGAGGGCGCACGCAAGGCCTGGTCGAAGGGCTTCGTGGCGGAGGCCATCGACAAGTTCTGCCGCACCCAGGACGTGATGGATGTGAGCGGATCGCCGCATCGCGGCGTGCTCTCTGCTGACGACATGGCGCGCTGGCAGCCGACGATCGAAGCGCCACTGACTTACGACTATGGCCGCTATACGGTTTGCAAGGCCGGCGTCTGGAGCCAGGGACCGGTGATGCTGCAGCAGCTCGCTCTCTTGAAAGGTTTTCAACTCGACGGGCTCGATCCCGCGGGACCTGAATTCATTCATACCCAGATCGAATGCGCCAAACTCGCCTATGCCGATCGTGAGAAATTTTACGGCGATCCGAAGTTCACGGAAATCCCGATCGCCACGCTGCTGTCCGATGCCTATAACGACGAACGGCGCAAACTGATTTCGGACAAGGCTTCGCTCGAATTCATCCCCGGCTCGGTCGGAGACTTTGGTGGCGTGGTGAAGCTGCGGCGCCAGGAAGGCCAACGCGAGGCGGTCGGCGCGATGGGCGCGGGCGAACCCACCGTCGGCCGCTTCGGCGAAGTCCGGGGTGACACCGTTCACTTCGATATCATCGATCAGGCCGGCAATATGATCTCGGCAACGCCGTCCGGCGGCTGGCTGCAGTCTTCTCCGGTGATCCCCGAACTCGGCTTTTGCCTCGGCAGCCGCGCGCAGATGTTCTGGCTCGAGGAAGGCCATCCCGGGTCGCTCGCGCCGGGCAAGCGCCCGCGTACCACGCTTTCCCCGACCATGGCGCTGCGCGACGGCGAGCCATATCTGTCCTGGGGCTCGCCCGGCGGCGACCAGCAGGATCAATGGATCACGCAATTCTTCCTGCGGCACGTCCATGCCAAAATGAATTTGCAGGAGGCGATCGATGCACCGGCCTGGCATTCCGAGCATTTCCCGATCTCGTTCTGGCCGCGTACCTCGCGCCCCGGCGTGATGGTGATCGAAAATCGCGTTCCCAAGGCCACGATCGAAAACCTGCAAGAGCGCGGCCACATCGTCGAGGTCGGACCGGATTGGTCCGAGGGCCGCTTGACCGCTGCCTCGAAAATCGGCCGCCGCCGCCGCGCCGCGGCCAATGCCCGAGGCATGCAGGGCTACGCAGCCGGACGCTAAAAACCATGACCTGGTCGATCATTGCCAAGGACAATGCCACCGGCCAGATCGGAATAGCCGTCGCCACGAAATTCTTCGCGGTCGGCTCACGCGTTCCTCACATTGCACCTGCGATCGGCGGCATCGCCACGCAGGCGCTGATCAATCCCTATTACGGGATCGACGGCCTGAAGCTGCTTCGCGAGGGCCATGCTCCGCACGCCATTATCGAAACACTCATCGCGGCAGATGCCGGGCACGCCAGCCGGCAGCTCCATATCATGGACGCCAAAGGACAGATCGCCGCCTACACGGGGCAGGACTGCGTCGACTGGTGTGGGCATCTCGAAGGCGACGGCTTTTCGATAGCCGGCAATATGCTCGCAAATGGGCGCGTCCTGGATGACACCGCAAAAGCCTTTACCGCCAACGCAGACCTTCCTTTTGCTCAGCGCCTGATTGCGGCGATGCGCGCGGGCGAGCTAGCGGGCGGCGACAAGCGCGGCAGGCAATCGGCTGCCCTCCTGATTTACGGCGAAGAGGAATGGTCCGATCTCGATCTGCGCGTCGATGACCACGTCGATCCCCTGAGCGAACTTGAACGGCTGGAAGCCGTGAGCCGCGAACGCTGGGTGCATTTTCGAAAGTACCTGCCGAGCCGGAAGAATCCGGCTGGCGTCACTGATCGCGCGGTGATCGACGCCGGCATCGCGGCTGCGCTCGAAAGCCGGCGATGACCGAAACGCCGCTCATCGAGATCAGGGATTTGCGCGTCACCTTCCGTGACGCCGATGGACGCACCACGCATGCGGTCGACACTGTCGATCTGGCCGTCGCGCGAGGCGCCACGCTCGGCCTGGTCGGTGAATCCGGCTGCGGCAAGAGCGTCACTTCGCTTGCCGTCATGGGGCTTTTGCCGGAACAATCCGCGGAGGTGACAGGATCGATCCGCTTCGACGGGTTCGACCTGCTCGAAGTCTCCGACCAGGTCAGGCGCGACCTGCGCGGCAATCGGCTGGCGATGATTTTCCAGGAACCGATGACCTCGCTCAATCCGAGTTTCACGATCGGCGACCAGATCATCGAATCCATTCTTCGCCACCGCGGCGGAAGCAAAGCGGCCGCGCGCAAACGCACGATCGAGTTGCTGCGGCGGGTGCACATCCCCTCGCCCGAGCAGCGTATCGACGAATATCCCCACAAGCTTTCCGGCGGCATGCGCCAGCGCGTCATGATCGCGATGGCGCTCGCCTGCGATCCGCGCCTTCTGATCGCCGACGAACCCACCACCGCGCTCGATGTCACCTTGCAGGCCCAGATCCTGGATCTGATGCGCGAGCTGAAGGCCGAAAGCGGCGCCGCCATCATCCTGATCACCCATGACCTCGGTGTTGTCGCCGAAGTCTGCGACGAAGTCGCGGTGATGTATGCCGGCGAAGTCGTCGAACGGGCCGATGTCGATGCGTTGTTTGCAAGTCCGCAGCACCCCTACACCGTCGGCCTGCTCGGTTCGATTCCACGCCTCGACCACCGCACCTCGCATCTGGCCACCATCGAGGGCATGGTTCCCAACATGGCCGACCCACCCAAGGGCTGCCGTTTCGCCGCGCGATGTCCTTTCACGGAAGCCGCCTGCCTCGCCGAACCACCACCGTTTTTACAGGTCAGCCCCGGACATTGGTCGCGCTGCATCCGTGCACCGCTCGAGAGGCTGGTATCGTGACCGCGCTGTTGGAGGCGAAAAATCTCGTCAAGCATTTCGTCGCGAAGCGCTCGGTGTTTGGACGGCCAACATCTTTCGTCAAGGCCGTCGACGGCGTCTCCTTCAGCGTCAATGCCGGCGAAACGCTGGCGCTGGTCGGTGAATCCGGTTGCGGCAAGTCGACCGTGAGCCGCCTGGTGCTACGCCTGATCGAACCCGATCAGGGCGAGATCCGGTTCGAAGGCCGCGATCTCTTAGGAATGGGCGCGAACGAATTGCGCGCGTTTCGTCGTGACGCCCAGATCATCTTCCAGGATCCGTATGCCTCGCTCAACCCGCGGATGACGGTCGGCCAGATCCTGGCCGAGCCGCTCGCGCTGCATGATCTCGTGCCAAGCCAACAGCGTCGCGAGCGGGTCGAGGAGCTGCTGCGGCTGGTCGGACTCGAGCCGCGCTCGGCGCGCCGCTACGCCCACGAATTTTCCGGCGGCCAGCGTCAGCGCATCGCGATCGCACGCGCGCTCGCCGTCGAGCCTAAGCTGATCATCTGCGACGAGCCGGTGTCGGCACTCGATGTCTCGATCCGTTCGCAAATTCTCAACCTGCTCCACGATCTGCAACAGCGGCTGGGCTTAGCCTACATCTTCGTCTCGCACGACCTGGCGGTGGTCAAGCATATCGCCGACCGGGTCGCGGTCATGAATCTCGGCCAGATCGTCGAGACCGCGGAGGCCGAAACCCTGTTCGCCGCGCCGCGTCATCCCTATAGCCGTGCGCTGTTATCAGCCATTCCCGTGCCTAAGCCGCAGGCAAAACGCAGCCGCCTGGTGCTGGAAGGCGAAATGCCGAGCGCCCTTAATCCGCCGTCCGGTTGCCGATTTCATACGCGTTGTCCCTATGTGATCGACCGCTGCCGGGCCGAAATCCCTCAACTATTGGCAAACGGAGCTGGACACTTAGCCGCCTGCCACCGCAGCGACGAATTGCCGCCGGCCGGCGCGATCGTCCCCACCGACGGCGGGCTCTCGCCGGCGCTGACGAAGCTGATTGCGGCTTTCAACCGCACGGAAGGGGCTGGCAATTCCGGTGTTGGTACGGATGATGCAACGTTGGCGAACATTTGAGTGCAGGCGACTATCTGAGTTAAGGAGAACAGGACCATGAGGACCTTGCGTCTGGCTGCGATAACAGCAGCTCTTGCGATGTCACTGGTGGCGAGCGCGCAAGCCGAGACGACCTTGCGCATCGGTCTTGCCGAAGATCCCGACATGCTCGACCCGTCCCTTGGGCGGACCTATGTCGGACGCATCGTGTTCTCGGCCTTTTGCGACAAGCTGTTCGATATTGACGAGAAGCTCAACATCGTCCCGCAGCTCGCGCTGTCCTACGAGACCTCGGCCGACGGCAAGGCGATGACCATCAAGCTCCGGCCGGGCGTCAAATTTCATGACGGCGAGTCATTCGACGCCGAAGCCGCGAAATTCTCGATCGAGCGGCACATCAACATGTCCGGCTCGTTCCGGAAATCGGAACTGGCCAGCGTCGATCATGTCGAGGTGGTCGATCCTCTCACCATCAAACTCGTATTGAAGAGCCCGTTCGCGCCGCTGATTTCCCAGCTCACCGATCGTGCCGGCATGATGGTTTCGCCCAAGGCGGTGAAGGAGGAAGGCGACAAGTTCGGCCTGCATCCGGTCTGCGCCGGTCCCTACAAGTTCGTCGAGCGGGTCCAACAGGACCGCATGGTTTTCGAGCGCTTCACCGACTACTGGAACAAGGACAACGTCTTCATCGATCGCGTCGTGTTCCTGCCGATCGTCGATGCCACGGTGCGGCTCGCCAATCTCAAATCCGGCGGGCTCGATTTGATCGAACGCGTGCTCGCCACCGATATCAAGGACGTGGAGTCCGATTCCCGCCTCGTGCTGGCGACCGCGCCCGAACTCGGCTATCTCGGTCTCACGATCAATACCAATAACGACAAGAGCAAAGGCGCGCTGACCAACGTCAAGGTGCGTCAGGCGCTCGATCTGTCGATCGACCGTGAAGCGCTCAACCAGGTGGCCTTCAACGGCGAGTTCACGCCCGGCAACCAGTGGGTCAGCCCCGCCCATCCATACTATCAGCAATCCTCTCCAATCCGTCCGCGCGATGTCGAAAAAGCCAAGGCGCTGTTGAAGGAAGCCGGCGTTTCGTTACCCGTCTCCATCGACTACATGGTGCCGAAGGGCTCGGAATATGAGGCGGTCGCGCAGGTCGTTCAGTCGATGGCGGCCGAATCCGGCTTCGACATCAAGCTTCGCCTGGTCGAGTTCGCGACCTCCTTCAAACAGGTCCAGGCCGGCGAATTCCAGGTTTTCCAGATCAACTGGAGCGGCCGCATCGATCCGGACGGCAATTCCTACGTCTTCCTGCATACCGGCGCGCCGCAGAACGATGGCGGTTATTCAAATCCAGAAGCCGACAAATTGATGGAAGAGGCGCGGCTGACCAGCGACCTCGCAACGCGCAAATCGATCTACGAAAAGCTGACCAAGATCCTGCTCAACGACGAACCGATCATCTACCTCTATCACAAGAAACTTCTGTTCGCGCATACCAAGAAGCTCGAAGGCTACCGGCAGATGCCGGATGGGTTGGTGCGCGTTGTTGGGTTGAAACTGAAGTGACGATGCATAGCGCCGCGCCCGGGACACAGGTGGCCGCATGCTGAACTTCCTCGGCAGCCGCCTTCTGCAAATGGTGCCGACGCTGTTTTTCGTGTCGATCCTGATTTTCTCCTTGCAGCATCTGTTACCCGGCGACCCCGCACTGGTGATGGCCGGCGAGGAACGCGATCCCGCGGTGATCGAGCAGATCAGGAAGCAGTACCACCTCGATCAGCCGATCCCGGTGCAATACGCCTATTGGGTCAAGGGCGTGCTCTCGGGCGACTTGGGCGAATCGCTTCGGGTGAAGGTGCCGGTGCGCGAATTGATCGCGCAGAAACTGCCGGTGACCTTGCAGCTCGCCTCGATGGCGATCGTGATCGCTCTCCTGATCGGCATTCCCGCCGGCATCGTCTCCGCCGTGAAACAAGGCACCGCCTGGGATTATGGCGCCAATCTGTTCGCGCTATGGGGCATCTCGACGCCGAATTTCTGGCTCGGAATCATGCTGATCTTCCTGTTCTCGATCAAGCTCGGCTGGCTTCCCGCGTCCGGCTATGTGCCGCTCGCTGAAAACTGGCGGGCCAGCCTCGCCTCGACCATCATGCCGGCTTTCGTGCTTGGCAATGCCATTGCGGCGGTTCTGATGCGGCACACCCGCAGCGCGATGCTACAGGTCTTGCAGAGCGACTATGTCCGCACAGCCCGTGCCAAAGGCCTTTCCGAGCGCAGCGTGATCCTCAAACATGCGATGCGCAATGCACTGACGCCGGTCATCACACTCGGCGCGCTCGAACTCGGCACGCTATTGTCGGGCGCGGTGCTGACCGAGCAGATCTTTTCGATTCCCGGCTTCGGCAAGCTGATCGTGGACGCCGTATTCAACCGCGACTATGCCGTGGTGCAAGGCGTCGTACTCGTCACCGCGACCGTCTACCTCACGCTGAACCTGATCGCCGATATCGCCTATGTCCTCGTCAATCCGCGGCTGAGGGGATGAGATGACGGACACGGCCCTTCCCTCGCTGACCGCTATTGGCTCCGACACGCTGGAAAGCCCGACACGCCGGGCATTGCGTCGCCTTTTCAGGCGCAAAGGCGCGGTGGTCGGCCTCATCGTGATCGTGGCCTTCATCCTGCTTGCGCTGTTCGCGCCGCTAATCGTGCCTTACGACCCGATCGCGACCAACTGGGCGCTGGTCCGCAAACCGGCGACATCAGTCCATTGGTTCGGCACCGACGATCTTGGCCGCGACGTGCTGGCGCGCGTGGTCTATGGCTCGCGCGCTTCGCTTGCGGCCGGCGCGATCTCGGTTAGCATTGCGCTTGTGGTCGGCGTTCCCCTCGGCCTGCTTTCCGGCTATCGCGGCGGCTTTGTCGACGGGCTGATCAGCCGGCTCACCGATGCCATGCTCGCTTGCCCGTTCCTGATTCTCGCGATTGCGCTTGCCGCCTTCCTGGGGCCGAGCCTCGGCAACGCCATGATCGCGATCGGCGTTTCGGCGACACCGATCTTCATTCGCCTGACGCGTGGCCAGACCATCGGCGTCAAGGTCGAGGATTATGTCGAGGCGGCACGCGCCATCGGCAATCCGCCCTGGCGTATCGCGCTGTTTCATATCCTGCCGAACATCCTGCCGGCGCTTCTCGTGCAGGCGACGCTCTCGATCGCGGCCGCCATCATCGCGGAAGCCGCGCTCTCGTTCCTCGGCCTCGGCCAGCAGCCGCCGGCGCCCTCCTGGGGCAGCATGCTCAATTCGGCGCAACGTTTTCTGACCAACGCGCCCTGGATGGCGCTGTGGCCGGGACTGGCGATTTTCCTCGTGGTGCTGTCGTTTAACCTTGTCGGCGACGGCCTGCGCGACGCGCTCGATCCAAAGTCGCGGTGACGGTTCGTCATTGCGAGCAGCGTGAGCGACGAAGCAATCTAGAAAATTCGAAAGCTGGATTGCTTCGCTAACGCTCGCAATGACGGAATATCGAGGACCGAGCCTCTTAAATTACCGTCTCGCACGACACCCTTCGGCAATCCATCTCGAATTCGAGATCGACCACGGGCGGGCGTGCAAAGTGCCAGGTCAGGCCGGATCGCATGGCGCCACGGCCCACGAGCTCTTCAATCATGACGGGGTGGAAGTCATGAACGGTGTAGGCCTGCGCCGCAGTGGTTTCCTTCCAGCCAAATCCGAACGCAGCCAGGCGGCTTTCCATTTCGCGAACGGTGAAACCGACCTTCTCCTTCCACCCGTCCGGGCTGAGGTCGCGGTAGCGCACGATCCGTTCGGGATAGCTGCCGGCGCCGCCGCGCGCTTCGGCGCCACCAGCAATGACGAAATCCGGCGTCGCACTGCGGTGTTGTCCCTGGATCGGACGGATAAAAGAGAACGCGTAGAACGACGGCTCCGTCGGCGGGTCGATGTCCGGGCAGACATTGCTGCGCGCCACGGGATTGGTGGTCCCGTCAAAAATGCCCCATTGGCTAAGCGTCTTGACGTAATGCTGGTTGAAAGCAAGGAAGCCCGCTTCCGAAAAAGCGGCCGGCGAACGCAGCTCGCAGGCACAGAATGACGTCAGCTTCTCGCCCGCGCTTTGAATGTAATTTGCGGCCTGCGCGAATCCCTCGGCCAATGGCCTAGGCCTGTCGAACCGTACACGTTCGATCTCGAAACCAGGCAGCGCGCAGACGCCGCTCGAATACTGAAACACGGCCGGGATGAAACGATAATTGCCGGGAGAAAAGTCGCGGGTCACTTCAGGCGTTTCCCTTGATCATGTCAGGTTCCATGGAACCTTAACATAATCTCCTATCCTGAAACCGCCCCGCGCAATCCAACGGCGCGGATTTTCTCCCGCGCCAATCCTGCTCAGGTCGGCCGCAGCGCCTTCGAGTCGAGGTCGAACTCGGCGATTTCCCGGGCGCGCTCGGATTCGGCGCCGGCACGATGGTCGGTTGCGATCCATACATAAACCGCCGGCAGCACGAACAGCGTGAACAGCGTGCCGATGGTCATGCCGGCGACGACGACGAGGCCGATCGAGAACCGGCTCGCTGCGCCGGCGCCCGTCGCCGTGAGCAGCGGCAACAGGCCGGTGACCATGGCAGCCGTCGTCATCAGGATCGGACGAAGCCGGACGCGAGCCGCCATCTCGATCGCCGAACGGCGGTCCAGGCTCTCCTTGAGCTGCAGCTCGTTGGCGAACTCCACCATCAGAATGCCGTGCTTGCTGATCAGACCGACCAGCGTCAGCAGACCGACCTGGGTGTAGATGTTCATCGTCGCCATGCCGAAGAACAGCGGGATCAGCGCACCTACGATCGCCATGGGCACGCTGATCATGATCACCAGCGGATCGCGCAGGCTTTCGAACTGCGCGGCCAGCACCAGGAAAATGATGATCAGCGCGAAACCAAAGGTAATGGCGAGCTGATTGCCTTCCTGCACATACTGCCTGCTATCGGCGAGGTAATCGTGGGTGAAGCCGGCAGGCATTTTTTGCGCCTGGCTCTCCAGAAAATCCACCGCTTGCCCCACCGTCACGCCCGGCATCGGCACCGCCTGGAAGGTCGCCGAGTTGAGCTGGTTATAATGGGTCAGCGCGTTGGGGTCGGTCGCGGTTTCGATCGACACCACCGTCGACAGCGGAATCTGCTGACCGGTCGGGGTCGACAGATAGTACATACCGAGCGACTCCGGCGACAGGCGGCTCTCGCGCGGCACCTGCGGAATGACCTGATAAGACCGCCCCTCGAGGTTGAAGCGGTTCACATAGTTTCCGCCAAGCATCGTGGCGAGCGTATTGCCGATGCTCTGCATCGTGAGGCCGAGGTCGCTTGCCTTCGAGCGATCGACTTTGACTCGAACCACCGGCTGGTTGAAGTCGAGATCGCTGTCAGAGACGATGAACAATCCGCTCTTGCGTGCGGCATCCTTCAGCTTGTTCATCTCCTCGAAGATCGACTGGAAACCGTTGGTCGAACTGATCACCATCTGAACCGGCAGACCGCCGGGGCCGCCCGGCAGCGGCGGCAGGTTGAACGCGAAGGCATTGACACCCTCGATCTTGCTCAGGGCTCCCTGAACCAGCGGCTTCAACTGGATCGAGGAACGCTTCCGCTCATCCCAAGGCGTCAGCAGCATGCCGGCGATGCCGCCTTGCGGACCGTTGATACCGTTCAGGACAAAGCGCAGATCGGTCTCCGGAAACGTCGCGAAGATCTTGTCGAGCTTGTCGCCATAGAAATCGATGTAATCAATGTTGGCGTATTTCGGCGCTTTCGTCACGGCAAAGACGATGCCCTGATCTTCCTCAGGCGCAAGTTCCTTGGCCGTGTGCATGTAAAGAAAGCCGGCCAGCCCCAGGATCGTCAGCGCGAACAGCCCGGTGATCGGGCGGTAGTCGAGCGAGCGATCGAGCATCCGGCCATAGCCGCGCGTCGTCGCGCCGAATACGCGGTTCACGATTTTGGCGAACCGCCCCTCCTCCGCGCTCTTGAGGAACACCGAGCACATCATCGGCGACAGCGTCAGCGCGATCACGCCGGACACGATCACCGAACCCGCAAGCGTAAAGGCGAATTCGCGGAACAGCGAACCGGTCAGGCCGCCGAGGAAGCCGATCGGCGCGTACACGGCCGCAAGCGTAATGGTCATGGAGATGACAGGGCCTACGATTTCGCGCGCGCCGATCATGGCAGCCTGCACCGGCGGCTTGCCCTCTTCCAGATGGCGGTGAATGTTTTCGACCACGACGATGGCGTCGTCCACGACGAGACCGATCGCGAGCACCATGGCGAGCAGCGTCAACAGGTTGAAGCTGAAACCTGCCATCAGCATCAGGCTGCAGACGCCGATCAGCGACAGCGGGATGGTCACGACCGGGATCAGCACCGAGCGGAACGAGGCCAGGAACAGGAAGATCACCACGACGACGATGATGACCGCTTCGCCAAGTGTCTTTTCCACCTCGTCGATCGAGGATTGAATGAACTTGGTGGAGTCATAGGCCACCTTCATCTTCATCGACGGCGGCAGGTTGCGCTCAAGCTCCGGGAATAGCGCGCGCACGCCCTTCACCAGGGTCAAAGGGTTGCCTTGCGGCGTCACCTGAACGCCGATGAAGATCGCGTGTTCGCCGTTGAAGGCGACACTGGCGTCGGTGCTTTGCGCCGCAAGCTCGACCGTTGCGATATCCTCGATCCGGACGAAGCCGCCATCCTTGGATTTGACGATCATCCGCTTGAATTGATCGAGATTTTGCAGGTCGGTATTGGCCGACACGTTGGAGACGATGAAAAAGCCCTTGGACTGCCCGGCAGCCGCCTGGAAGTTGTTGGCGGCGATTGCGGCAGCGACGTCATTCGGCGAGACGCTGCGACCGGCCATGCGCACGGGATCGAGCCACAGCCGCATCGCGAACGTCTGGCCGCCGAGAATATCGGCGGAGGCAACGCCGTCGACGGTGGAAAGCACCGGCTGCACCACGCGCGTCAGATAGTCCGAGATCGCCGACCCCGACAGGACTTCACTGGAGAAGCCGAGATACATCACGGCGGTGGTTTGTCCCGTCGTCTTGGTGACGATCGGATCGTTGGATTCCTTCGGGATGAGGTACTTGACCGAGTTCACCTTGGCGAGCACTTCGGTCAGCGCCTGGTTCGGGTCGAAGTTCAGCTTGATGTAGACCTGAATGGTGCTGGTGCCGAGCACCGACGACGAGGTCATGTAGTCGACGCCTTCGGCGGACGCGACGGCCTGCTCGATCGGCGTGGTGATGAATCCTTGAATCAAATCGGCTGAGGCGCCCGGATAAGAGGTGGTGACGTTCACCACCGTGTTCGACAGCTTCGGATATTGCCGGATCGGCAGCACCGTTGCCGCGCGCAGGCCGATCAGCAGGATCAGCAGGCTGACGACGACGGACAGCACCGGTCGCTTGATGAAAAGATCAGTCCAGACCATCGGCCAGCTCCGGCTCTTGAATTACGGGGCGCGCGCGATCAGCGAGATCAGTAGCGCGGCGGGTTCGCCGGAATCGGCGGCGCTGGATCGGTCGAGATCGCGACCGCCGCTCCCGATTGCAGCTTGAGCTGACCGACCGCGACCACGCGATCGCCGGCCTTCAGCCCTTCGAGGATTTCGGCGCGGCCTTCGACCCGGTCACCGGTCCGCACGAAGGTACGCACCGCGACCAGGCTCGTTTTGCCGTCATCGCCCTTCTTCTCGGTGATGAGGAAGACGGAATCGCCGTAAAGCGTGTAGTCGACGGCGGTTTCCGGCACGGTGACGACCGGCGGCCGGTCCGGCAACACTACCGTCGTGGTCGTGAACATGCCGGGCTTGAGGATACGGTCGGGGTTCGCGATCGTAGCCTGCACGCGGATGTTGCGCGTATCGGCTGCGATTTGCGGCTCGATCGTCGTGATCTTGCCCTCGAAGGTCCGGCCGGGATAGGCATCGACCGTGAGGCGCACGGTATGACCGACCTTCAGCGCCGCACTCGTTTTCTCCGGCACCGTGAAGTTGGCATAGAGCATCGACAGATCGGTCAGCGTGACGATCAGCGTCCCGGCGCTGAGATACTGACCGACCTCGATGCGGCGCACGCCCAGTTCACCATCGAACGGCGCGCGCACGAGCTTCTGCGAAATTAGCGCTTCGGTCTTGGCGATGCCCGCGATGGCCGTGTCATAGGTTGCCTGCGCCGCGTCGACCGTCGATTGCGGGCCGAACTGACGCGCCGCGAGTTGCTTGGCGCGGTCGAGCGCCAGCGCCGCGCCGGTCGCCTGGGCCTTGAAGCTCGCCAGATCGCCCTGCTCGGGGCTATCGAACAACTGCACCAGCGGTTGTCCTGCCTTTACCGAGGCACCGGCCGTGAACATGATGTCGGTGATGCGGCCGGACACATCGGAGGTGACATTCACCTGATGCTCAGCGGCGAGATCGCCGACCGCCGTCAGCAGGTTAGGTATCATTTCTGACTTCGCTTCGGCTACCGTCACCGAGGACGGCGGCGGCTTATTGTTGGCGAAGAACTGCGCGATCATGTGATTGCGGAAGGCATTGAAGCCGACCAGCGCGCCGACCAGGAGCGTCAGCAGCAATCCGACAATGATGAACCAGCGCACCAGCCGAACCGGGCGCGCAGCGGGCTTCTCGGCGATCGGCCGGCCCGAGATATGGCTTTCGGTCACAATATTCATGGTCATGCGCTCTCTGCAATCGCCGGCTGCCCGGAGTTCCAGGCCAGGTCGCGGTCGAGGTAGTGGGTAATCGCGGCTTCGTTCAGGCCGATGCCGCGGAGGATGAATTCGCAAAGCTGTCGTTCAGGACCGGCACCCTCGCCATAGGAAAGGCACGGCGTCGTCGGCATGCGCGTGACGGTTACCATCAGCACCGCGTGATGGGCAAACCAGAACAGGTTCATCGGCTCGCGCCCGACCGGTTTGGCGTCGCCCGCCTCGATGGCGCGTTTGAGCGAGGCATCGAACACATGACCGATCAGCCCGCCGATTTTATCGTAAATCAGTCGGGCAAATTCGCCATCGTCGAGGTGGCTCGCCAACATCAGGCGGAGGCGCTGGGCCTCCTGCTGATCGGGCATGGCCTGAACCTCCTGGAAATGGCGGACCATTTCCCGGATCAGAATCACTAGCGTTTCGGTGGACGGCTCGAGTTCGAGCAGACGATGCAGTTCGGGATCGGCCGCGCATTCCTCGGCGAGGATTTCGGCATAAAGCGCCGACTTGGTCGGGAAATGCTTGAACAGCAACCCTTCGGAAATCGAGGCCGCCGCCGCCACGCTCTTGGTCGTGGTGCCGGCAAAGCCGTGACGAGCAAAACAGCGTTTCGCCGCGCCCAGGATCAGCTGCCGGCGCAAGTCACTGGTCATGCGGAGGGTGCTCATCTTGTGAGTAAGCACTCACCTTTAACCCAAGTCAAGAAAATTTGCTGCGGCGCAAAATTTCCGTTGTGGCGGTTAGAGTTGTCCGGGCGGCGGGCGGTTCAGATCGGGCCGAAACCCAGTGCACCCCGAATCCGGTTCACAATAAAAGTGCCGTCGCGGCTGGCGAGGACGCGTTCCAGATTGGCGCTGTCGATCTTGATACTGGCAAAGCGCGGCCCGCTCGAAACGTCTTGCATCGATTTCGCGAATACCTCGATCTCGGCCATGGTCGCCATCGCTCGTGCATCGGCGATGCCGCAGGCCTTGGCCACGCCGACAAGGTCGGTATTGGTGCCGGTGTGGCTCGCCTGGCCGCCGGTTTCGCCATAGACCTCATTATCGAGCACGATGATGGTGAGATTTTTCGGCTGTTGCAGCCCGACAGTTGCAAGGCTTCCTATTCCCATCAGCATCTCGCCGTCGCCGGTGATGACGACGACCGGGAGCTTCGGCTGGGCCAGCGCAACGCCCAATCCAATCATCACCGCGCCGCCCATCGCGCCCCAGAGATAGAAGTTGCGGTCATGGTCGCCGGCCGCGGCAATGTCGTAAGTCGAGGCGCCGAGACCGCCGACCACGATTGCATCCTTGCGGCCATGAAGCAGTGCGGAAACGACACTGCGGCGTTCGAGAAGATTTGCCTTGCTCATTTCACGAAGACCTTTGCGCCGATCAGGCGTTGCGACAACAAAACGGCCGACGGCGTGCAGGCGTTGTAGGCCTGTCCCGCCGCCGCCTCGACCACGTCACGAACCTCGCCTGGATGCGAGGCCCGCAAGACCTTGATGCCGGACAGTTCGAGCACGCCCGGGGTGGTCGAGCCCATCGGCACCTGCCAAGGATTGAACTCGCCCCATTCGCCGCGCATCGTCACCAGTGTCAGGAATGGAAGGCGGAAGATGTGCGTGAGTGACAGCATGTTGATGCAGTTGCCGACCCCGCTCGACTGCATCAAAAGCACCCCGCGCTCGCCGCCGACCCAGGCGCCCGCGAGCAACGCCACGCCCTCCTCTTCCGTCGTCAGAGGCACCGCCCGCATGGACGGCTCAGCCAGTACCCGCTCGATCAGCTGCGAATGTCCGGCATCCGGCACGTAAGCCACCTGGCGGACATCGAAGCGCTGCAAAATCTCGAAAATATCCTCCGGCCAGGAAGGCTGTGTTTCGGCCGGCGCGTGGTGACGAGCGTCCATGTCTGATGTTCCGTTCGGTGTCGGTATGCTTTCGGCGCCGGACTTTAGAGGGCGCGGCGTCTTTCGAAAGACCGAAAATGGCATATCGGTCTGGCGCAAGCGAATAGCCGAACTCTCGAGTGTGCCGTGCACCATCGACGGGAAAAGATGTCTCAATTGACAGCCAGCTCAAACCCGGCAAGGATTCTTGCCAAATAACCAGAACAAAAGAGTCCGGGGATGAGAAACGCATCAAAAATCGCATTCGTAGTCGCTGGCCTGTCTTTGGGCCTCCTTGTCGCCCCAGCCAGGGCCGACGACGCGAGCCCGCTTAGGGAAGGCGCCCTCCTCGATCTGTTGCAGAAGCAAAGCGGCGTCTATGACCGATCGACGTCGGGAAAGACGCCCGAATTCATGGTCGATCCGACATGGCCGCAGCCATTGCCGCATAGCTGGCTGCTTGGGCAAATCGGCGGCCTCTACGTCGACCATCACGACCATATCTGGGTCTACAACCGGCCACGCACGCTCAACGACGACGAAGTGGGGCTCGATGGTCCGATAGCAGGCGCCACCGACGCAAAGGGGCAGCCGGTCAATGGCCTCGGCTTCGTGCGGGCCAACGGGTTCGGCGCAGATTGTTGCCGCGCCGCGCCCTCGGTGATGGAATTTGACGGCAGCGGCAAAATGCTGCGCGCCTGGGGCGGTCCGGCCGATCCCGGTTTCGTCGGCGGCAAATGCAAGGCCGAAGACGGTTGTATCTGGCCGAATGTCGAACACGGTATCTATGTCGACCAGAAGGATAATGTCTGGGTCGCCGGCAATTCCCCCAAAACGGACGAGAAGCCCACTCCGTGGACCACCAACAAGAGCGGCGGCGACGGCTTTATCCTGAAGTTCGACAGGGACGGCAATTTCAAGATGCGGATCGGCGGCACGCCGACCGCACCCGACAGCAACAGCAAAGACGGCGGTCTCAACGGCACACCGTTGCTTTATCGGCCCGCGGATATGGTGGTCGATCCCAAGACCAACCGCCTCTATGTTGCCGACGGTTATGCCAACCGCCGCGTCCTGATCGTCGATGCCGATAGTGGAAAATATATCGGGCACTTCGGCGCCTATGGGAGCAACCCAATCGACGATGCGGCCGCGGCCGCCGCCGGCACCTGGCCGCAAGGCTCAGCGAAGGGCGAGACGAAACCGGCGTTTTTCCGCAATCCGGTGCACTGCGTAAAGATCGCGGACGATGGCAAGATTTACGTCTGCGATCGCGGCAACGATCGCATTCAGGTGTTCGACGGCAAGGATCCCTTGCTCGGCAAAGAATGCAGCAATCCCGCCGGTGAAGCCGGCAAATGCGGCTTCGTGACCGAGCGTTTCATCAGCCCGAAAACCTACACCCAGCCGGTGATGCCGGGTACGGCGGTATCGATGAATTTCTCGCCCGATCAGGCGCAAAGCTGTCTCTATATCGGCGACAATACCAATCAGACGATTTACATCCTGGATCGCAACAATCTGGAGCAACTCGGCCGGCTCGGACATGGCGGCCGGATGGCCGGCGATTTCCACTGGCTGCATCAGGTCAGCCTGGACAAGCAGGGGAACATCTATACCGGCGAGGTCGACACCGGAAAACGCGTGCAGAAATTTGTGCGTTTCGGCGCCAATGGCTGTAGCGGCACGGGTACGGCTGCGATCGGCGGCGAAGCGGCGGAACGTCGATAGGTTCTCGCGACAGAGAGTTCTGTCAACGAAGCGTCATTGCGAGCGTAAGCGACCCCGCTTCACTTGCTTTGCAAGCTTCGCCGGGTAGAGTCCGGCGTAGCGCATGAGCGCGGAGACGGAAGCAATCCAGCGAGAAAATACTGGATTGCTTCGTCGCTTCGCTCCTCGCAATGACGGCCGAGAGGGCGCTGTGGGCGCAAGCGCCGCGTAACGGTTCAAACCACCGATCGATGCCGCTCGATGCAGGTCTTCAACACCTCGTCCATCGGCATCGCCCACCAGCCTTCCGAGAATATCTCGATCTCCGAATAGCCGGCGAACCCCTCGGCCTCGACCGCGCTGCGAAGCGATTTGATATCGATCACGCCGTCGCCCATCATGCCACGGTCGTTGAGAATGTCCTTGGTCGGCACCAGCCAGTCGCAGACGTGAAACGCCAGCAGGCGGTCCTTGCCCGCGCGGCGGATTTGCGGAAGCACGTCTGGGTCCCACCAGATGTGGTAGACGTCGAGCGCGACGCCGAGCGCGCCGGTGCGATCGGGATCAAGACGATCGCAGATGTCGAGTGCCTGTTTTGTCGTGTTCACACAGGCGCGATCGGCCGCGTAGGCCGGATGCAGCGGCTCGATCGCGAGCGGAATTTTGGCCCCGCGCGCATATTCCATCATCTCGGCAATGGCGTCTTCGACCTGCCCTCGCGCTGCGATGATGTCTTTGGAGACCGCGCTCCCCGGCCGCGAATATTGCGGCAGGCCGCCGACCACCAGCACGATGCAGGGAGCGCCGAGCGCCTTGGCTTCATCGACGGCGCGGCGGTTATCATCGCGCACCTCAATGCGGCGAACCGTATCAGACGTGAACATGCCGCCGCGGCAATAGCCCGAAAGCTCGAGCCCCGCCTCGCGCACGGCGCGCGCCGCACGATCGAGACCGACCGCGGCGACCTGATCGCGCCAGGGATCGATGGCGCGAATGCCATGCCGCGCGCAGGCATCGATGATCTGGACGAGGTCGCCTTGCTTGCGGACGGTCGCGGTATTGAGCGAGAGCCAGCGGTGATCGGCCGAGAAATCCCGCATCACGCCTCGATACCGTGGACCGCAAGCACGGCCTTCATCCGCCGTGTCGCCAGTTCGGGATTGGCGAGCAATCCCGCCTGATCCGCCAGACGAAACAGCTCGGCCAGGTGCAGCGTCGAGCGCGTGCTTTCCTGCCCGCCGACCATCGTGAAATGATCCTGGTGACCGTTCAGATAGGCCATGAAAACGATGCCGGTTTTGTAGAACCGCGTCGGCGCCTTGAAGATGTGACGCGAGAGCGGCACCGTGGGACCCAGCACGTCGTGGAATCCCTTCGCATCGGAAGCTGCCAGCCGCGACAGCGCATAGGACGCCGCCGGCGCGATCGCATCGAAAATGCCGAGCAGCGCATGTGAGTAGCCCTTGTCGTCGCCGGCGATCAGCTCCGCATAATTGAAATCGTCGCCGGTATACATCTTGACGCCGCCGGCCAGCCGGCGACGCATGTCGATCTCGCGCTGCGCGTCGAGCAACGAGATCTTGACGCCATCGACCTTCGTTACGTTCGCATTGATGATGGCGACCGCGGTATCCATCGCTTTGCCGAGATCGGTCGCACCCCAATAGCCTGATAGCGCGGGATCGAACATGTCGCCGAGCCAGTGGATAATCACGGGCTGAGCTACCTGCGACAGCACGCGATCATAAACTTTTGCGTAGTCGTCGCGGCTGCGGGCGATTTTGGCAAGCGCGCGCGAAGCCATCAAGATGATGCGCCCGCCGGCCTTTTCGATTGCGGCGATCTGCTCTTCATAGGCGCGGATCACGTCGTCGAGGTTTTTGGCATCTTCAATCGCCAGATGATCGGTGCCGGCGCCGGAGAATACCAGCGCCGCCGGACCCCGCGCCTTTGCCGCGCGCACCGAGCGCTGAATCAATTCGAGCGAGGTCGGCCAGTCGAGCCCCATGCCGCGCTGGGCAGTATCCATCGCTTCGGCGACGCCAAGGCCGAGGTCCCAGATATGCTCGCGAAAAGCAATCGTCTTGTCCCAGTCGACGGCCGCCGTCAGCCACGGATCGACATCGGCCAGCGGATTGGACACCACATGCGCGGCCGAGAACGCCACGCGGTTGAGGGTGCCTTCAAGTTTTGCGGGAAAACTCCGCGACGCGGCGAGACGATAGGTTTCTATTCCGCCGCCAGCGGTCGGTAGCTTCAGCGACAACGAGGATGCAGGCATCACCGGCTTGTTCATGAGCCTTCTCCTCACACCTTGATCGGCGCGACGTCTATCCAGCGCTTCTCGCGCCAGCTCTGGAGCGCGCATTCGGCGAGTTGCACGCCCTTGGCGCCTTCGAGCAGCGTGTATTTATACGGCGCGTCCTCGCAGACGTGGCGGATAAACATTTCCCACTGTTCCTTGAAGCCGTTGTCGTAGGTCGTATTCTCCGGCAATTTCTGCCAATCGGAATAGAAATCGTGCAGGCGTTTCTCGTCCGGATTCCAGACCGGCCGCGGCGTCATCTGCCGTGCCTGGATGCTGCAATCGGTGAGACCCGCCACCGCCGAGCCGTGGGTACCGTCGACCTGGAAGGTGACGAGGTCGTCGCGGTAGACCCGCGTCACCCAGCTCATATTGATATGCGCGATCACGCCGCCTTTGAGGCGGAAGGTGGCGTAGGCCGAGTCGTCAGCGGTCGCCTTGTATTTCTTGTTCTGCTCGTCCCAACGCTCCGGAATATCGGTGTTGCCGATGCAGACCACGCTTTCGACCTCGCCGAAAAGATTATCGAGCACGTAGCGCCAGTGGCAGACCATGTCGAGAATGATACCGCCGCCGTCTTCGACGCGGTAATTCCACGACGGCCGCTGTGCCTCCTGCCAGTCGCCCTCGAACACCCAGTAGCCGAACTCGCCGCGCACCGAGAGCATGCGGCCGAAGAATCCGGAATCGCGCAGGAAAGCGAGCTTCTTCAGGCCCGGCAAAAACAGCTTGTCCTGCACCACGCCGTGCTTCAGGCCTTTGCTGTTGCCGAGCTTCACGATTGCAACCGCCTCTTCGAGGTTGGTTGCGGTCGGCTTCTCGCAATAGACGTGCTTGCCTGCGTTGAACGCTCTCGTCAGCAATCCCGGCCGGGCCTGCGTGGTCGCGGCATCGAAAAAAACCGCGTCTTTTTTGTCCGAGAGCGCCGCATCGAGGTCGGTGGTCCAGCGCTCCACCGCAAAGCGCTTGGCGAGCGCCTCGACCTTCCCAGCGTCGCGTCCAACCAGGATCGGGTCGGGCATCACGCGATCGCCGTTGGCAAGCTTTACACCCCCCTGATCGCGGATCGCGATGATGGAGCGGATCAAATGCTGGTTGAGCCCCATTCGGCCGGTGACACCGTTCATGATCACGCCGAGGCGTTGCGTCGTCATATCGATTGCTCCTGCAATGTTCTTGCTTTTGGTTGTCGAAAGGCCTGCATGGTCGGCCATAGCGGATGAATGCCGGTCGCAAAGCCCGGCGCGGTCAGCGACTCCGTCAAGAGGTCGCCGTCATGGATGGCGAGCCGAACGCGATTGCCGGCACGCTCATAAAGATCGGGATGCGCGGCAAGGAAGGCATTCGCCTCGTCGGGTGCCGTATCGCCAAAACCATCGACATAGTGATGGCCGTTGCGTTCCGCGTGGGTGACGCCGATGAGCGCCCCCAGCGCCAGATCCTGCTGCACCGAGAGCCCGGCCTGACAGGTCAGGTCCTCGCCCGTGACGAAGAATTTTTCGCTCTCGGTGCTCCATTTGGCGGCACGGGTCGCGTTGATCACCGACTTGTAGATTCCCTTGCACGACTTCGAGGAAATCCCGCGATAGCCAAGCGCTCGCGCCGCGACGAACGCGTTATAGGAATCGTCGGCCTCGTCGATGATGAAATCGTAGACCGCGATTCCGCCGATTGGCGCGGCGCGGGTGAGATCACGCGGCATCGGCTGCTCGATATAAAGAAGCCGGCTTGCGATCGGGGCGAGCGCTGAGTCCTGACCCAGACGATCGACCAAACCCTTCAAATCACCGAGATCGGCATATTGCTCGTTGGCATCCAGCGTGACGCTATAAGGGTAAGGCAGTTTCACCAACTCGCGGCCGATACGGACTAGCCGCGCCGCATCGTTCTCGGGATTTCCAGCCAGCTTGAGTTTGAAATAACGCGCACCGGAATTCTCAAAGCTGTCGGCGATGCCGCCGGCGCCTTCGATCCTGTCGTCGAGGCCGACAGTGTGACGGATCGCAACACGGTCGCGACGGCGGCAGCGGCCTAAAAAGCGCGTGATGTCCTCATTTCTAAGATCAGGCGACATCCGCGCATCGATGCCGGCAATATTGGCCACCATTCCGTCAAAGAAGTTGGCGCCGGCGCCGCGCAGCAGCGCATCGAGAATGGCCTTGTTGATCTCGGCCGGACCGAAGATCGCCGCCAGCGGCGGGATATCTTCCTTCGCACATTTCTCGATCTGCACCGCGATGCGGGAGGCGTGATGGCCGAATGCCGTATCGAAGTCCGAACCCGTCAGATAGAGCTGGCTTGCGATCGAAAGCGAGCGTCTCAATTCATCGACGGTTTGTTCGGGCGAAAGCGATGCGCGCTTGTCGAACCATTTCGGCACCATCATCTCGGCGCTGGCGCCGACCGCCCTGCCCTTGCCTTCGATCTCGACCTCGGCGCGCACGAACACCTGCGAGGCCGCCTCGACGACGACCGCGCCGAAACGGAACGGCCGGGCAAAACGCACGGGTCGTTCGAAAAGCGCGATATCCCGCACGGCCAATAGCAGCGGCATCGTTACACCTTTAATCCAGCGGTGCTTGCGTAAAGAAATGCTTGCGAATGCGCTGGACCAGTTCCGAGAACGCCGGATCGCTCATGGCATCAAGCGAGCGCGGGCGCGGCAAGGGAACGTCGTAGATCGCGGCAATCGCGCCGGGCCGTTCGGTCATGACCAGCACGCGATCGGCGAGAAAAACCGCTTCCGGAATCGAATGCGTGATCAGCAGAACGGTCTTTCCGGTCTCGCGCTGGATCCGCATCAATTCAACGTTCATGCGCTCACGCGTCATGGCATCGAGCGCACCGAAGGGCTCGTCCATCAGTACGATCTTGGGGTCGTGCACCAGCGCCCGGCAGATCGAGGCGCGCTGCTGCATGCCGCCGGAGAGTTGCCAGGGCAGCTTCTTTTCGAAACCTTCGAGCCCGACGAGCTTGAGCAACGCCTTCGCCCGCGGCAGATATTCTTCGCGGGACAGCCGCTTCATGTCGATCGGCAACATCACGTTGTTGAGGATGTTGCGCCAGGGCAAAAGCAGCGAATTCTGGAACACGATGCCGACATTGCCATGCGGCTTGTCGACCTTCTCGCCCTCGACGAAAATCTCGCCGGTCGACGGCGCCAGCAGCCCCGAGATCATCTTCAGAAGCGTGGATTTGCCACAGCCGGAGGGACCGACCACGACGAAGAATTCGCCGGCGTTGATATGGAAATCGAGCGGCTGGAGCGACGGCACGTCGCCGTCGCGGGAACGATAGGTTTTCGACACACCCGACAATTGAATGCCGGGCGTCGCGGTCGCGCCGCGATCAGCCACGACGCGCAGATGCGCGGCTGAGGGAATGGATGTCTTATTCGCAACGTTCATTTGACGTTCGTTTACCTGATTAACCGTCATTGCGAGGAGCAAAGCGACGAAGCAATCCAGCTCTTATCTTTGTGTGGTGTCACTTCGGCAGATAGTCATTGGTGTAAAACGCCTTCGGGTTTTCCTTGGCTTTGGCATCGAGCCCGCCATATTCGACCATCAGGTTGACGCTGTCGGCCATGTTCTGATCGGTAACTTGAAATGGCCGCCTGGCCTTGGTTTCTGGCGTACGGTAGAGCGGGATCGTCAGTTCGAAACCTTGCGTCAGCGTATCGATCTTGCCGCCCTTCGGATTGGCATCGAGGATCGATTGCGCCGCACCCTTCGGGTCCTTCTCGGCGGCTTCCACGGCTTTGGTGGTGGCATCCATGAAGCGCTTCACGACATCCGGATTGGCCTTGACATAATCGGTGTTGGCGACGAGCCCCGACGACACCATGTTGATGCCGTAGTCGGCAAACTTGATCGGAATCACATCCTTGCCGGTCGCGTCCTTGATCTTCATCGATTGATCCATGACGTAACCGAGCAGAAGGTCGGCTTGGCCGTTGATGACCGCGTTGAGTTTGGTCTGGCCGTCACCGGCGACCGTGGTGAAATCGCTCTCCTTCAGGCCGGTCTTCTTCAGGAACAGCGGCCAGATCTGGGTCATGGAATCGGCTGGCGTGATCGCCACCGTCTTGCCCTTGATGTCATCGGGCTTGCGGATGTTCTTCTCGGCCAACCCCATCACCGACATCGGGCTGGTCTGAAGCAGCACGCCGGTTGCGATCACGGGCGCGCCCTTCACCGCCGCGCGCATCATGGTCGGCACATCGACATAACCGAAATTGGCGGTTTTCGCGGCCACGGCCTGCGTGGTCGCCGCCGAACCGCGGCCTTCCTGGATCTCGAGATCGATACCTTCGGTGGCGTACAGGCCCTTGGCCTTGCCGTAATAGAACGGCGCATGCTCGCCATAGACATACCAATTGAGCATCAGCACCACCTTGTCGGCGGCCCGAGCCGGCAACGCCGTCAGCATTGTTCCGATCAGCACCGTTGCAAGAGCCGCAACCAAACGCACCATGTCATCCTCCCAAAACCGTTCTTTCGAACCGCCTTTTGCCGGCGGCTTTTTCAAGTTCATTCAGGCCGTTAGAATGATGTCCTCGCGCTGACTGACATGCCAGGGCACCACCAGGCGTTCGATCCGGTCCACGATCCAGAACAGCACCACGCCGAGCAGCGCCAGGATGACCAGCGCCGCAAACATCGTCGGCAGGTCGAAGGTGCCGATCGAGCGTTGCAGCACGTAGCCGATGCCGGAATTGGAGCCGACGAACTCGCCGACCACCGCGCCAACCACCGCAAGCGTGACGGAAACCTTCAGGCCGGAAAAAATCGCCGGCATTGCATGTGGCAGATTCACCGCGCGGAAGACGTGAAAACGGCTGCCCTGCATGGCGCGCGCGAGATCCACCATGTCGGGATCGACCGACTTGAACCCCTGCACCGCGGAAACCACCACCGGAAAAAATCCGAGCAAAAAGGCCGAAATAATTTTCGGAAAAATGCCGAAGCCGAACCAGACCACAAACAGCGGCGCGATCGCGATCTTCGGCACCGACTGCGAGAATACCAACAGCGGATAGACGTAACTTTCAACTGTCTTCGATCCTGCAATCAGCATGGCAACGGGAATACCGAAGGCCGCAGACAACAGGAAGCCGCAGATCGTCGCATAGGTGGTCGGCCAGGACTGCCGCGCCAACTCCGGCCAATCCTGCCACAGCACCGCAACGACATCGGCCGGCGCTGGAATTTGATAGGCCGGAATCTTGAACAGCCGGATCGACAGATCCCAGGCAACCACGATGAAAATCAGGAACAGAAACGGCCGCACCCACGCCGTGTTCAGCGCTTTCGACACGCTTGTTGGCGCTTTCGGTTCGGCCACGTCTCACTCCCTCTGAAGGACTATTTTCAGCGAAATTAACCCGTTGGATAAATACTGTCCAGCGCTTTTGAATTCGGCTATCTGCGGACGAGTAAACATAATTTTAGAGGGCTGCGGCGCTTCGGCTTCGGTTGTCGGGCGTTGATTATACGGACCATCCGGGCTCGCGCCTGTCCATTTCCCCGCGCGACGGTAGCCAACCACCCCGCGATGCCAGTTCCGAAGGAGAACCGTCATGACAAACCTCAAACTGCTTGCAGCCGCCGCGTTTTCGCTGGCCCTGGCCGGGCCGGTATCAGCGGCGACTGTAACAACCGACGAGCTGCCGGGTGCCTATCAAGGGCGCGGTAGCCAAACGCGCCAAATACGAGCGCAGGATTTCGACCACTTCAACTTCGGCATTGCTCGTCCGACCTATCATTCCGGCTGGGGCGGTCCCTATGGCGATGGTGATTATCCCGGCACCGTCGACCAGAATTTTGGACCGCCCTATTGGGGATCTCATTAGGCCCACATAGAGTCGATCGCGAAGCGTTTTATTTCGCGCTCGACAGCAGCGGATTAGATACGGGTAGCGCCTTTTTCTTGCCAAAGGCGGCAAACGACTTTCCGGTGAGTGCCGCCAGAACCAGCGCGACCATATGGTCCAGCCGCTCGTCCCTCGCCTCCTCGTTGAGAAGATCGCGGCCGAAAATCACGCTCAAGGTTGCGCTGTTCGACAGATAGAAAAAGCACAGAGCGGCGATCGAAATATAAAGCTGCACCGGATCGACCGCGACGACGAAGTCGCCGCTTTGCACGCCCCGCCGCACCACGGTGCGGATCATTTCGACGAACGGCGAGTGCATCGACTTCACCTTGGTGGAGCGCTTGAGATGGCGCGCCTTGGCGAGGTTCTCGGTGTTGAGCAGCGCCAGGAATTCCGGATTCCTCAGGAAGTAATTCCAGGTAAACTCGATCAGGCGTTCGATCGCCTCCGGCGGGTCGAGGTGTTCGAGATCGAGCCCGCGTTCCTCGACCCTGATCTTCTCGTAGGCGCCTTCGAGCACCGTGAGATAAAGCTCGTCCTTCTTGCCGACGTGATAGTACAGCATGCGCTTGTTGGCGCCGGCCTTGGCTGCAATCCGGTCGACCCGCGCACCCGCAAGCCCGTAGGCGGCAAATTCCTCTTTTGCCGCCTCCAGGATGCGAAGCCGCATCCCTTCCGGATCGCGCTGCCACTTCTGGTTTCGCCGCGTCTTGGTCAATCCGCAAAATCCCGCTGACGCCCAGAAAAGCCTCTGGACATAGTAACCTCATCTGTCGCCTGTACCACGCAAAGCGGAGAAAATGAACCAGATCGGGCATCGATGCCCCGCGATGACCGCAGTGGCGTGGTCAACGCCCGGATGGTTATGATCCCATCATGTCCCTCTACTCGACCTTCATTCGTCCACTTGCGTTTCGGCTCGATCCCGAAACCGCCCATCATCTGGCGATCTCGTCGGGCGCGCGTCTCGGCTGGGCATCGAACACGATGCGAGCCGTCACGCGTATCGATGACGAGCGGCTTTCGATTGATGTCGCAGGCCTACATTTCCCCTCGCCGATCGGGCTCGCCGCAGGCTTTGACAAGAGCGGTATGGCCATATCCGCGCTCGCCGGCCTCGGTTTTGGCTCCATCGAGATCGGCTCCATCTCTGTCGATCCGTCTTCCGGAAATCCCAAGCCAAGATTGTGGCGTCTGCCCGAGGATCGCGCCATCATCGTGCATTACGGCTTACCGAACGACGGCGCGGTCGCGATCGCCAGGCGCTTGTCGACAACGAAGTTGCCCGTCCCCCTCGGCGTCAATCTGGTCGTGACCAACCGGGGCGCGGGAGCACCTCCCCTGAACGCCGATCAGATCATCGGTGAATATGTAGCCGCCGCCAAAATCATGGCGCCGCATGCGGATTACCTGATGCTAAACCTGTCATGTCCCAACACGGTCGACGGCCGCGATTTCTTTGCGGACCAAGGACATCTCGACGCCTGCCTGAGCGCGCTTGATGCGATCAAGCTAAAACTACCCGTGTTCCTCAAGGTCTCGCCGCTCGGCGGCGTTGAGGCGATCGAACGCGTGCTTGCGGCGGCAGATAGCAGAGGATTTGTCTCAGGTTTCATGTTCAATCTGCCGCCCGTGAAGCCTGAGGGCATGAACACGCCGGAAAAAATCTGGCGCGCACGGCCCGGTGCGGTGTCCGGCCCGCCGGCGGCGGCGCTCGCCGATTTCTGTATCCGTGAAACTTTCCGCCGTATGGACCGCAAACGCCATGTGCTGATCGGCGCCGGCGGCATATCCAGTGCCGAGGACGCCTATGCCAAGATCCGCCTCGGCGCCTCGCTCGTGCAGCTTCTGACCGCGCTGATTTACGAAGGCCCAGGCGTCGTACGAGGGATCACCAAAGGCCTCGCGGAATTACTGGCGCGCGACGGCGTCACGCATCTGCGTGAGGCCGTCGGCGTGGATGCGGCATGACAGGCCGCATGGGCGTTGTTCGCGTTTTCCGGAACAGAACCACTCCACGCCCGTTGGGACCGACGCGGTCGGCCAAGCGGGCGGTTGCCCGAATTCGCGACGCTGGTGGGGCATTTCTGCGAATAATTTCAGCGATAAACCCGTGGAACCAGTGCTAGTCTTCGCGTGATCCAGCCGATCACCCCCTCAACCCATGACGGGAAACGCATGCAGGCTCTCTTCATCGGACAAACCTATATCGACGTGACTTTCATCACCGATCACATGCCGACCGGCGACGAAAAGCACGTCGCCTCGGCTTACGCCGTCTCGTTCGGCGGCAACGCGGTCACCGCGGCGTTCTGTTGCGCCAAGCTCGGGATCGTGCCGGACCTGATCGCCACCGTCGCCAATGACTGGCTCGGACGGATGTTCCAGGACATGAGCGCGAAATATGGAATTTCGATCCATCCGCGCAAGGTCAACACGTCCTCGCTCTCCTTCATCATGCCGAAGGACGGCAAGCGCGCCATCGTGCGCTGCCGCGACGACGAGCACATTCACCCCTTTCCGCATCTCAACCTGAACGGCTGCCGCGCGCTGCATATCGATGGCCACCAGCCGGACGCCGCGATCCACTATGCCAAGCTATGCCGCGAGGCCGGCATCCTGACGTCGCTCGACGGCGGCGGCCTACGCACCAATACCCACGAGTTGATGGAATTCATCGACGTCGCGATCGTCGCCGAACGTCTTTGCGAGCAGATGAATCTCTCGCCGAAGGAAATGCTCGATTATCTCAAGGGCCGCGGTTGCCGCATCGGCGGCATCACCATGGGCGAGCGCGGACTGTTCTGGTACGACGAGAGCGGCACCGCGCGCATCATGCCGGCACTGCCGATCCCGCGCCAACTCGTTCTCGATACCAACGGCGCAGGCGACGTGTTCCACGGTGCTTACGTCTATTCCTATCTCGCCCATCCCGACAAAAGCTGGAACGACCATTTCGAGTTCGCGCGCGCCGCTTCGACCTACAAGATCCAGCGCCTCGGCAATGAAGCGGGCTTGCCGACGACGGCCGACATCGAAGCCGTCAAAAAGGAGTTCGGGATCAGCGCGTAAAGGTTGTTATCTCCGCGCAAACGTTCGCGTTTGTCGCGCTCTACGCGAGAGCACTCTTCAGATCGAAGCTGAGGTCGGCCGCCTTCTCAGCTTCGATCGACCGGTTCAGCCCAAGAATCTTGCGGCCGAACACGTGGTCGGCCGCGCGGTTGACCGACTCGATGCCGACAAGTTGGCCCTGCTTGTAACAGAACGCCGAGAACGAGCGCGCCTCGCGATCACCGCGCACCACGACCTGATCGTATCCGGTGGTAAGCCCCGCGATCTGGAGCTTGTCGTCGCCCTGATCGCTCCAGAACCACGGCAGGCCGTCATAGGCCTTGGCATCGCCGGTCAGCCGTGCCGCCACGCAGCGCGCCTGGTCGGTGGCGTTCTGCACCGATTCAAGCCGAAGCGAACCGCCAAAGCGCTGGCTTGCAAACAACGCGCAATCGCCGATCGCCGAAATATCAGGATCGGCCGTCAGCAAATGTTCGTCGACGATGATGCCCGACGCGACGGCGAGGCCCGCTTCCGCGGCAAGCTCGACATTCGGCAATACACCGACGCCGACGACGACAAGATCGGCCGGAATATGCCGGCCGTCGCTGAGGCTGACGCCGGCAACCTTTCCGTCCGCGCTTTCGATGCTGGTCGCCTGCACGCCGAGGTGGATGCGGATTCCGGCCGAGGTGTGCCTTGTTTGAAAATAATCCGAGATTTCCGCGGTAACAGCACGTGCCATCACCCGCGAGCCGAGTTCGATCACATCGACCTCAAGCCCCTTGGCGCGCGCGGTAGCGGCAAATTCGAGACCGATGAATCCGGCGCCGATCACCGCGACATGTCGCGCGACGCCGATCCGCTGCCGCAGCGCCTCGCTTTCGTCGAGGATACGCAGGTATTTGACGTCGGCGAGGTTGGCGTTGGGTAGATCGAGCAAGCGGTTGCGCGCGCCGGTCGCGAGCACCAGATGGCCATAGTCAAGAAAGGCCCCCGAGGCCAACAACAGCTGGTGGGCGGCACGATCGATGGAGGCGGCGCGATCGCTGATCAATTCGACATTCTGGTCGCGGTAGAATTTGTCGGGACGGAACATCAGGCTGTCGGGACGCCCCTCGCCTTTGAGATACGCCTTGGACAGAGGCGGCCGCTGATAGGGCAGATGCGCCTCGTCGTTGATCAGGCAGATGCGTTCGCCAAAGCCGTGCTGGCGCAGGGAGACGGCAACCTGGAAACCGGCGTGGCCGGCGCCGACGATCAAGACAGTTTTTTGGGTCATCCGATGAGACTGGCACGATATGAGTTGAATTGAAGCTATCTTGCAGGCTCCGCCGGAGATTGTCACCATCGGCCTTGCGAAAGCCTGGCAACCCCATCAGCCCGAGACCTCCACGATGGCCCAAATCGACGACACAACCGGCGCTCCGCCGTCCGATCCGGCGCTGCTCGCCATCGATGGCGCGGTTGCGACGATCACGCTCAACCGCCCCGCGACCTTCAACTCGATCGATCTTTCGATCGCCAAGCGGCTGAGGGAATTCGCCGCCGAGGTCGAAGCGTCCGACGAGATCAAAGTACTCGTGATCGAAGGCGCCGGCCGCGCATTTTGCGCCGGCGGCGACCTTCAGACCCTTGGGGCGGCAGCCGCAGCCGACACGATCGCGCCTGTCGTCGGCGAGTTGCTGCATCATTACCACGCCTTCATCGCCGCCCTCCTGCGAATGCCCAAGATCGTGGTCGCCAGCGTCCATGGCTCGGCTGCGGGCGCCGGCTTCTCGCTCGCCTTCATGGCCGATCTCTGCATCGCCGCTGATGACGCGCGCTTCACACCCGCTTACGCCAAGCTTGGCGTGTCACCCGACGGCGGTGGCACGGTCGGCCTGACGGCTGCCGTCGGTCCACGACGGGCACTACAAATTTTTCTCACCGAGGACCATTTTTCGGCCGCGCAAGCCATGCAATGGGGTCTCGTCGTCAAGATGGTTCCCGCGCCGGAACTAAAAGCCGCCACGCGCGAACTGGCGCTTCGGCTGGCACAAAACGCACCGTCCGCGATCGCTGCCACCAAACGGCTGATCCAGCACGCTCCGAAAAACTCGATCGAGCATCAACTCGATGCCGAGCGCGACGCGATCATCGACTGCATGCACACGGAGGAATTCCGGGCCGCGATCGGGAAGTTCATGCAAAAGGGGAAATAGCCTTCCCCTCATGGTGAGGAGGCGCTCTCGCGCCGTCTCGAACCATGAGGCCGCAGTTGGGCCTCATCCTTCGAGACGCGCGCTGCGCTCCTCAGGATGAGGAGCAGCATGAACGCAGAACTCAATTCGGACAGATATAGCCGGTGCCCGCCGGCGACTTGAAACAGCCGACTGATTCAGGAATCATGTGCTTGGGCAGCCAGAGCACCACCTTCGGGAAATAGATCGTGAAGGTGATGGTGACGAGGAACACGACGTAAATCGGCAGCGCCGCGCGCAATGCTTTGGAGAACGGCACGCCGACAAATTTCGACGCCATCAGCAGCACGAGCCCGTAGGGCGGCGTGATCAAGCCGAACGCCAGCGTCGCGATCAACACCACGCCCATGTGCACGCCGTTGATATCGCCGGCCTGGGTCAGGGTGTTCACCAGCGGCATGAAGATGATGATGGTCGGCACCGGCTCGATGAAATCGCCGATCACCGTGAACAGCAGCACCAGCAACAACATCATGTACTGGGGGTCGTTGCCGGCAATCGAGGTGATCCAGTCGGCGATGACGATCGCGCCGCGCAAATAAGCCAGCATCCAGCCAAAAGCGTTGGCGGCGCCGATGGTGATCAACGGCAGCGAGAAGATCAGTCCGGCCAGACAGAAGTCATAGGGGATCTTCCTGAAATGTCCGCGGTTGAGCGCGGGGATCACGACCGCGATGATCCAGATCACCGCGACCACGCCCGCCTCCGTCGGCGTGAACCAGCCGGTGAGAATGCCACCGAGCAAAATCACCGGAATCATCAGCGGCAGCGCGGCGTCGCCGGTGGCGAACATCACCTGGCGCATGGAGGCGCGCGGCTTGCGCGTGCCAACGGGACCGAAGAAGTAGCAATAGATCATCAGCCCGAAGCCGATCATCATGCCGGGCACGACGCCGGCCATGAAAAGACCTGCAATCGAGACATTGCCGACCGCGCCATAAACCACTGCCGTGATGCTTGGCGGCACCAATGCCGCGATCGTGGAGGCGGATGCGATGATCGCGGCGATAAAGGCGGGGCTATAGCCTTCGCGCCGCATCGGGGTGCCCAGCGCGCGGCTCATCACCGCGACGTCG
>Ga0210393_10000453_pt1 | contig 36837 bp, 38 predicted proteins | sample IncBWC27OmetaG_FD_160068 | JGI IMG/M metagenome (GOLD analysis project Ga0210393, IMG submission 160068) | Forest soil microbial communities from Barre Woods Harvard Forest LTER site, Petersham, Massachusetts, United States - Inc-BW-C-27-O ...
GGAAGGGAGAACGCCGGCCCAGCTCGCTTAAGCGGCTACGACTGTTGGCCTCTCTCCACCCGCTTTCCCTGCTGATACAGCTTTTCCATTTCGATCAAACTCGCTTCGGCAAGTGTTCGATTCTGGGCGGCGAGTTGCTGTTCGATGTAGCGAAATCGTCGTTCGAATTTGGCGTTACTGCGGCGCAGGGCTTCTTCGGGATCGATCTTCCAACGGCGGGCGATATTCGCGACGACGAACAGGAGATCGCCGAGTTCGTCTTCGACGCGTATGCGGCGAGCGGGGTCGTCGATCGGAACGTCGGGTACGGGTTCGGCCTCGACGTGGGCCGAGATCTGAGGGATCAGGCCATCGGGAAACAACTCGTTGGCCAGTTCTGCCAGCTCTTCGCGGAGCTTGTCGAAGAGCATCGCGCGGTCAGGAAAGTCGTAGCCGACGCGTGCCGCTTTTTTGGAAAGCTTGGTCGCCCGCGCCAGTTGTGGCAGCGCCAGCGGGATGCCATCCAGCAGGCTGTCGCGAGATTTTTCTTTCTTCTTGGCCACGTCCCAGTGCTGCGACACGTCAGCCGCGGTGTGGGCGACGGCCGAGCCGAAGACGTGGGGGTGCCGCTCGATCATTTTGCGCGTGATCCCCTCAACCACGCGCAAGAGGTCAAACCGTCCTTCGTCGGCCGCAATTTGTGCGTCGAGGACCACCTGCAACAAAAGGTCGCCCAGCTCTTCGGCAATCGCGTCGTCGTCGCGGGCGTCGATCGCTTCCAAGAGCTCGTACGTCTCTTCGAGCGTGTACGGTTTGATCGACTCCAGCGTCTGGACCCGATCCCAGGGGCAGCCGGTCGGGGACCTCAGACGGGCCACCACTTCGCACAGCTCGCGGAATGCGGGCCCCATGCGAGCCGGATCGGGGGGTCGACCCGGCGCGTTTTCCGACGGCGATTGTTCTTTCGACGCAGATTCTGGCATGCCGCGAAGTATACGGCGATTCGTCGGAGTCGGTCAAAGCGACGGCTTTGTTCCACGGATGCCGCGCGATACGATGAGGGCATGCTGCCGTGTTTCAAGAAACCCGCGACCTGGGGGAGATTTTTTATGGCTCAACGACTGTTGTTCGCGACCCTCGTCTTGGCCGTCCTCTCGGGATCGGCCTGGGCCGGGGACAAGTTGACTCCCGCGAAAGGCGACCGCGCGGGCCTCGAAAAATCCTTCGCGGAATCGCTCACCGGGGCGACGCTCGTCGGCCATTTCAGCGTGTTGGGCCGGGCTAGCACCGGCAAAGATCATACGGATCGCTACGAGATCGATAAGGCCGAAAAGATCGAGGGTAATCGCTGGCTGATCACGTCACGAATCAAGTACGGCAAGCACGACGTCAAAGTGCCGATTCCCTTGGAAGTGTATTGGGCTGGCGACACGCCGGTGATCACAGTCAGCAATGTGACCGTGCCGGGCATGGGGACCTTCGTCGCTCGCGTGCTGGTGTACGGCGATCGCTATGCGGGAACGTGGCAGCACGACAAAGTCGGCGGGCACATGTGGGGCATGATCGAGCGGACTCCTGCGTCCGTACCCGCGACGCCGGAAAAGCCAAAGCTTTGAGCGTCGCTTGCCAGAGGTGACGCGCCGCTGGGTCGGTCAGCCTTCGCGCAGCGCATCCACCGGAGCGAGGCGGGCAAATCGCAACGCGGGATAGGCCGCACCGACGATGGCCATCAGCGCGGCCATCGCGACGCCTTCGCAAACGGCGCGAAGGGGCAGGTCGCCCTGCACGAGTCCAGAGGTAACATGCCAATGGGCCAGAGCGACGATGGCTAGGAAGCCGCCGGCCACGCCGACGATAGATCCGGCCCCCGCCAGCAACAGCGATTCTTCCACGATTAAGAGCACGACTCGCCAGGTTCGCCACCCCATCGCCCGAAAGGCACCGATTTCGCACCGACGCCCGAAGACGCTCATCGCCATCGTGTTCAGGATGCCGAACGCACCCATCAGGCACGCCACGGCCGAGATCACCCAAGACATCACGCGGGTCACCCGCATCTGGTTGAGCGATCCGACGAACTCGGCGCAGGGCGTGGCGGCAATTTCCGGGTCGAGCGCTTCGATGTTCGCTCGCAGTGAGTCGATGGCTCGGGGATCACCGGGCGGATTGGCTTGGACGATGTATCCGGTGACTTGGCCCGTTCGATCCATCTGACGCTGAAGATCCTCCAGCAGCATGAACACGGCGCCGTTTTCGTAAACGCTAAAACTCTCGAAGACACCCACGACTTGGAAAGGTTGGCCGTAGACGGTGACCGTGTCGCCCGCTTGTTTCCCGAGGTTGGCGGCCAAGACGCGTCCCAGCATCACGCAGTTTTTGTCGCCCGCGAGTAACCGTCGGCCGTCCTGAATTTTGACCCGCTCGAGCACGGGACAATCGGGCGCCCAGCCGTTGACGATAACCATGAACAGGTCGCGGTCCTCAAAGGCCACCATGTCCATCAGGCCGCCAATGACCGGTCCTGCTCCGGGCAGTTCGCGGATCTGCTGCCCCAATTTCAGCGACACGCCTTTGGAAAGTTGGACGGCGCCGCCGCGCCGCTGCACGACCAGGTCAGCGCCGCGCTGGGTATACAGGGCGAGGAACGAGCTTTCGAATGATTCGGCCACGCCGACCAAAGACACGATGGCAGCCACGGCCGCAGCCAGACCGGCTGCAGTCAGGAGCGAGCGGACCGGTCGTCGCCGCAGATTCTTCGCCGCGATCGTCAGACAGCGCATCGCACGACCGCTCCTCCGTTCAATTGCAACAGATCGATTTGCCCATCGCGAATCCAAATCGTGCGTTCGGCGCGGGCGGCCACTTCCGCTCCATGCGTAATGACAACCAGGGTCACTCCTCGCTCGCGATGCAAGTGATCGAACAAGTCGAGCACGCCGGCTCCCGCGCGGGAATCCAGATTTCCCGTCGGTTCGTCAGCCAACAGCACGGACGGATCGTTCGCCAAAGCGCGGGCGATAGCCACGCGTTGCCGCTCGCCCACCGACAGTTTTTGAGGCACGTGCTTCAGGCGATGCGAAAGCCCAACCAGGCATAAGAGTTCTTCGGCCTTACGGATGCGTCCCCGTCGATCGAGTGGCCCCTCGAACATGGGGATTTGCACGTTCTCGAGCGCAGTCAACGTTGGCAACAGATGAAAGGATTGGAAGACGAAACCGATGGTCCTCGCGCGGAACTGGTCGAGATTTCGCATTTTGCAGAGGGGTTGCCCCTCGAAACAGATTTCCCCCTGAGACGGATGATCGAGAGCGCCGAGCAGATTCAGGAGCGTCGACTTGCCGCTGCCACTGGGGCCCATGATGGCAACATATTCGCCGCGACCGATGGTAAAGGAAACGCCTTTCAAGGCGCAGACCGTGCCGTCGTCGTACGTGCGAGAGACCGATCGAACGTCCAGCAGCTCCGTCGGGCCACCGCTCGGTTCGTTGCAAGTCATGCTGCTGTCCTTAATCCGAAAGGGCCCGCTTGTCGCACTGCGATCCCTTATTCGAAGTGCAGGGCCGAAAGCGGCGCGCAGGTGGCGCCACGGTATGCGGGATAGAACGATCCGGCGAGTCCCGCGAAAAGCGTTAAGACGATGCCGAGCAAAATGGCTTGCGCCGAGAGACTCGGATGTACAAAGTTTCGAGTGTACGACCACGTGCCCAGAGCACGGACGAAGAGCCCTGCGCCGAGCATTCCGACCAGCGAGGCGAAGAGTCCAATGGCCAGCGATTCTCCGAGAATCATGCGAATCACGCGGCCCCGCGACCAACCGACGGCACGCAACACGCCAAACTCTTTAGTTCGTTCGAGCACCGACATCAGCATTGTGTTCAGCATGGCGACCAACGAGAGGCCAATCGCAACAACCGACGTGCCCCACGCCATTGCCGAGGTCAATCGCGTTTCGGTGTCGGTATTGACGAACTGCTGTGTCGGCAATGCCTTGAATCCGAAGGATCGGCCAGACGAGTCGCGCAGAGCTTCAATGTCTCGACAGAGCTGGGCGATGTCGACGTGATCTCCGCCGCCCGAGGCCGCTCGAATCTGGAATTCGGAAACCTGCCCGGGGCGTCCCATCAGCTCTTGGACGTCGGCCAAGGGGGCCAGCACCGTGTTCGACTCGATGGCGTCACCCGTCTGAAACACTCCAGCGATCTGGAATGTCGTCCGCTCGATCTCGAGAGTTTCGCCCGGCTGTTTCTTGAGTCCGTCAGCCAAGGCGCTTCCGAGCAAAACCGTTCGACGATCGGTCGCGGTCAAAGCTCGACCGCGCACGACGTCGAGCTGCTTCATGGTGAGCCCTTGGGGATCGACGCCGTGCATCGGAATTCCGATCAAGGCGCGCTCGCCCAGCGAAACCATTTCAGTCAGGCTTCCCTCGGCTGCGCCAACCTCGGGCAGCTCGCGAAGGCGATCGGCCAAGGAAGCACTGAGGCTGCTGGTGATGCGCTCGGCGACGCCGGCGCGAACCACGACAACGTCGACTCCCCGCGAAGAGTAGTAGGCGGCCGAGGATGCGGCAAAGGACCATGCACTGCTCAACAGTGCCGTGCTGGTGGCGACGGCTGCGGCCAGTCCGCCAATTGTCAGGAGCGTCCGCAGCTTACGGCGGAGCAGGTTCTTCGCGATGACTTCCACGAATAGCATGCGGGTTCGCCGAGGCAGACTCTTCGCAATGGGGGGATTGTCGCAGCGGAAAATCAGGGCTGAGCGGAGGCGACCGGCAAAAAATTGTCCCCGACCGAGCGCAAGCCCGCGTACTGACAAGAGATCTAAGGCCCGGCAAAGCGGATCGGATCATCCTCGGTCGGACGAGATGTGTCCACCCCGACTTGGGGCAAAGACGTGGGCATTTTCCTGGGCGGGCGACTTGCCCGAAATCCAGAGACGAAAACGATCAAGGTACAAGTACATCACCGGCGTCGTATAGAGCGTCAGTGCCTGGCTGACGATCAAACCACCGACGATGGCGATGCCCAAGGGGCGCCTCAGCTCGGAACCTGCACCTGTGCCCAGGGCAATCGGCAGACCCCCGAAGAGGGCCGCCAACGTCGTCATGATGATCGGACGGAAACGCAGCACGCAGGCGGTGTAGATTGCTTCGACGGGCGATGTGTCTTCATGCCGCTCGGCCGCGATAGCAAAGTCGATCATCATGATGGCATTCTTCTTGACGATGCCGATCAGGAGCAGAATGCCGATCAGGCCCATCACGTTCAGCTCGTTGCCCGTGACTAGGAGCGCCAAGAGTGCGCCGACGCCTGCCGACGGGAGAGTTGAAAGAATCGTGATCGGATGGACGTAACTTTCGTAGAGAATTCCGAGCACGATATAGACGGCGGCCAACGCGGCCGCGATCAGCACGGGTTCGTTGGACAAGGACTCTTGAAAAGCCTGGGCCGTTCCTTGAAAGCGGCCGTGTAGTGTGCCGGGAGTGCCCAACTCGTGCATGGCGTCGGCGATCATCTCGACCGCGTCGCCCAAAGCTCCGCCGGGAGGAAGATTGAACGAGACCGTGACCGACGGGAACTGCCCGGAGTGGTTGACGGCGAGTGGACCGGTGGCCGAGACGATCTTGGCGAACGCGGCCAGCGGGACGCGGACTCCGTTGGTGCCGCGGACGTAAATGTAGTCAAGTGCTCCGGGCCCTTCCCAAAATCTCAGCGGCACCGTCATCACGATGTGATACTGATTGAGTTCGGTATAGGTCGTTGAGACCTGGCGCTGGCCGAAAGCGTCATACAGGGCATTGTCGATCGTCTGCATCGAGATGCCGTAACGCGCGGCGGCTTCGCGATCGACCGTAATCGTCGTCTGCAAGCCCGAGTTCTGCTGGTCGGAGTCGACGTCGACCAGTCCGCGAATCGTCCGCAGCTTTGCCACGACCTTCGGGGCCCACTCATTGAGTTCGGCCAGGTCATCGTCCTGCAGCGTGTATTGATATTGCGAGCTGCTCGAGCGGCCGCCGATTCGCAAGTCTTGCACGGATTGCAGATACAGCGTGGCGCCGGGGATCGGGGCGAGCTTGCGCCTCAGGCGGGCGATGATCTCGTCTGCGCTGGAATGACGTTTGAAGGAGATCTTGTCGCGCAGCCAAGCGAAGATTTCCGCCATGCCGGGGCGTCCCCCCTTGAACGGATTTTCGGCAGCCGGTCCGAGAGTTCGCTCTTCTACCGGCTTCAGCGCAACGAACATTTGCCCCTGATTGACCGTTCGGCCACCGCCGCCTCCCCCGCCACCCGTGAAGGAAATCAAGTTTTCAACGTCCGGGTCTTGGCTGACCTCGGTCGAGAAGACCGTCATCAGCCGATTCATTTGCTGAAACGACGTGTCTTGATCGGCCTTGATCTGTCCGTTGAGCCGGCTGGTGTCCTGCTGGGGGAAGAAGCCTTTAGGGACGATGACGAAGAGCAAGCCGGTAAAGGCGATCGTCGCCAAAGTGGCGATGATCATCGTGAACTGATGGCGGAGCACCCATTGCAGGCTGGCTTCGTAACGGCCGAGCACCCAGTCGAACGCCGACTCGCTCAGCTGGTAGAGCTTGCCGTGCTTGTGGTCGGTCTTAGCCTTGAGCAGCCACGCACACATCATGGGCGTGGTGGTGAGCGAAATGACCATCGAGACGGCGATCGCGACGCTGATCGTGACAGCGAACTCGCGGAAGAGCCGCCCGATGATTCCTCCCATCATGAGAATCGGAATGAAGACCGCGACCAGCGAAACGCTGATCGAAAGCACCGTGAAGCCGATCTCGGCTGCCCCTTTGAGGGCCGCTTGCATCGGCTGCATTCCCGCTTCGAGGTAGCGGTTGATGTTTTCGAGCACGACGATCGCGTCGTCGACGACGAACCCAGTGGAGATGGTGAGCGCCATCAGCGAGAGGTTGTCGACGCTGTAGCCGCACAGATACATCACGCCGAAGGTGCCGATCAGGGAGACCGGTACAGCAACGCTGGGGATGAAAGTCGCTCGGACGTCGCGTAGAAAGACGAACACGACCAGAATCACCAGTCCGACCGACAGCGCGAGCGTAAGCTCGACATCGTGAACCGAGGCTCGAATGGTCGTGGTCCGGTCGACCACGACATTGATCTTCATCCCCGCCGGCATATCGGTTTCCAACTGCGGCATGGCGGCGCGAACGCGGTCGACCGCATCGATGATGTTGGCCCCCGGTTGACGAAAGATAATCATTAGCACCGAGGGTTTCAGGATCCCCGGGCCGGGGCTGAAGAACCCACTCGCGCGGACGTCCTCGACCGAATCGCTGACTGTGCCAACGTCGGAAATTCGCACCGGCGCGCCGTTGCGATAGGCAATGATCAGCGGCCGATATTGCTCTGCCTTGAGCAGTTGGTCATCCGTGCTCAAGAACCAGGTTCGGTCATGGGCGGTTATCTGGCCTTTCGGGCGATTGGCGTTGGCCGTGCCCAGCATCGTTCGCACGTCGTCGAGGCCTAAGCCGAAATTGTTCAATAGCGTCGGGTTGATCTCGATGCGAACTGCGGGCGGCGAACCGCCGCTGACAAACACCTGGCCGATGCCTTCGATCTGCGAAAGCTTCTGAGCGAGAATCGAGTTGGCTGCGTCGTAGATCTTGGGCTGTGCGTGAATGTCCGAGGTGATCGCGGGGATCAAAATCGGGGCGTCGGCCGGGTTGCTTTTCCGCCAAGTTGGCTTGGAAGGCAGATTCGTGGGCAATTGGCCGGCCGCCGCATTAATCGCCGCCTGCACGTCGCGGGCCGCCGCATCGATGTTGCGGTTCAAGTCGAATTGAATGGTGATCGATGTCGAGCCGAGATAGCTTGCCGAACTCATCTCGGTGATTCCGGCAATTCTGCCGAATTGTCGCTCCAGCGGCGTGGCGACGGCTGAGGCCATCGTTTCGGGGCTGGCTCCCGGCAGCGAGGCGGAAACCGAGAGCGTCGGGAAGTCGACCTGCGGCAGCGAAGAGACGGGCAGGAAGTTGTAGGCCAGCATGCCGGCCATCGTGATGGCGGCGGTCAGCAGCGACGTGCCGACGGGGCGGCGAATAAATAGAGACGACAGATTCATCGCGCTTCTGCCAGCAGAGGTTCCTCATCAGGCCGCGCCATGCCATGTGAGGGTTGAGAGCCAAACCGCTGCGCAAGTCGCGCAAAGTAGAGATAAATGACGGGCGTGGTGTAGAGCGTGAGCAACTGGCTCAACAGCAATCCGCCGATGATGGTGATTCCCAGGGGCCTGCGCAGCTCTGAACCGGTTCCGGATCCCACGGCGAGCGGCACGGCGCCCAACAGGGCGGCCATCGTCGTCATCATGATAGGCCGAAAACGCAGCAGGCACGCTTGATAGATGGCTTGCTCGGGCGCCATGCCCTGGTGGCGTTCGGCCTCGAGCGCAAAGTCGATCATCATGATGGCGTTCTTCTTCACGATGCCGATCAGCAGAATGATGCCGATCAGACCGATGACGCTGAGGTCGATGCCGCAGAGCAAAAGCGCGAGCACGGCCCCTACGCCGGCCGACGGAAGCGTTGAGAGAATCGTGATCGGATGGATGTAGCTCTCGTAGAGCACGCCCAGCACGATGTACACGGTGACTAAGGCGGCCAGAATCAGGATCGGCTCGTTCGCCAGCGACGCCAAAAACGCGGCCGCAGTCCCTTGGAAACTGCCCTGAATCGTCGAGGGCATGTTCAGCTCATCCTTCACTCGATTGATGGCGCGCACCGCTGTTCCCAGCGAGGCGCCCGGTGCGAGGTTGAAAGAGACCGTCACGACCGGAAACTGTCCTTGGTGATTGATGGCGATCGGCACGGCCGATTCGTGAGTCTCGGTAAAGGCGGAGAGGGGCGTGTGTCCGCCTGCCGTTTGGATGTAGATATCTTTGAGAACCTCGGGCCGATTGCTGAAGGCCGGGTCGACTTCCAGGATCACCCGGTATTGGTTCAACTGCGTGAACATGATCGACACCTGCCGCTGACCGAAGGCGTCGTAGAGCGTGTTGTCGATCATCTGGGGAGTGACGCCGAGCCGGGACGCCGTGTCCCGATCGATCGAGAGGTGCAGCTGCTGTCCGTTGTTTTGCTGGTCGCTGGCGACGTCGCGCAGCTCGGGCAGCTCGCGCAGCTTGGCGACGAACCGCGGCACCCACACGCCGAGTTCCGCGGCACTCAAGTCTTCGAGGCTGTATTGAAACTGCGTGCGACTGACGCGTGTCTCGACACTCAGGTCCTGCACGGGTTGCATGAACAGGCTGATTCCCGGAACTTTGTCGACCAGCGGCTGGAGCCGGCGAATTACTTCGCTGGAATCGCCTTTTCGATCCGCAGCAGGCTTCAAGCTGATTTGGATGCGGCCCGTGTTGAGTGTGGGGTTCGTTCCGTCGATGCCGATGAACGACGACAGACTGTCGACTGCGTCTTCTTGGAGAATGGCGCGAGCCAGTGCCTGTTGGCGTTTGGCCATCGCTTCGAAGGAGACGTCCTGCGGCCCCTCCGAAATTCCCATGATTACGCCGGTGTCCTGCACCGGGAAGAAACCCTTGGGCACGATCACATACAGATAGACTGTGGCGACCAACGTCACCAAGAACACGAACAGCGTTAGCGGCTGATGTCGCAGCACGATAGTCACGGTCTTGCCGTAAAGAGCGATCACACTCTCGAAGGCTTGCTCCGAGGTGCGGTAGAACCAGCTCTGCTGAGACTCGGGTTTATGATGCAACAGCCGAGCGGCCATCATCGGCGTCAACGTCAGCGAGACGATCGCCGAGATCAGAATCGTCACGCTCAGCGTGATGGCAAACTCGCGGAACAGCCGGCCGACGACGTCTCCCATGAACAACAGCGGAATCAAGACGGCGATCAGCGAAATGCTCAACGAGATAATGGTAAAGCCGATCTCCGCTGAGCCTTTGAGCGCCGCGGGGAGAGGGTCCTCACCCATTTCGATGTAGCGGGCGATATTTTCGATCATGACGATGGCGTCGTCGACCACGAACCCGGTCGAGATCGTCAGGGCCATGAGCGTCAAATTGTTCAAACTGAAGTCGAGCAGGTACATCACCGCGAACGTGCCGACCAGCGACAAGGGGACCGCCACGCTGGGAATGACTGTGGCGGCCAGCGTGCGCAGGAACAGGAAGATGACGAGCACCACGAGGGCGATCGTCAGCATCAGCTCGAACTGCACGTCTTCGACCGAGGCGCGAATCGTCACCGTGCGGTCCGTCAGGATGGAGACTTTGACGGCGGCGGGCAGGTTGCTGCTGAGGTCCGGCAACCGCCGCTTGATGTGGTCGACGACTTCGATGATGTTGGCGCCGGGCTGCCGTTGAATGTTCAGAATGACGGCCGGCGACAGCAACGCTCCCTTCGTCGCGGCTTCGGGAGCGGCACCGGTCGAGTCGCTCGCGTCGCGCTTGGTGAAACCCATCCAGGCCGCTTGTCGCAGGTTTTCCACGTCGTCGATGACCGTGGCAACGTCCGACAGGTAAACCGGGCCGGTGGGCCGATACGCAATGATGATTTTCTGGTAGTCCGGAGCGGAAAGCAGTTGATCGTTCGCCGCGATCGTATAAGCCAGTTTCTTGCCGTCGAAATTTCCCTTGGCCTGATTCACGTTGGCCGCGACGATGGCCGTGCGGACGTCTTCCATATTCAGGCCGCGAGAGAGCAGCGAGGTCGGATTCACGCGGACGCGAATGCCTGGCTTCTGACCCCCCGAAATGCTCACCAGCCCGACCCCTGACATCTGGGCGATCTTCTGCGCCAAACGCGTGTCGGCCAGGTCTTCGACCTTCGGCAAAGGCAGCGTGTCGGAGCTGAGTGCCAGCGTGAGAATTGGCGCGTCGGCCGGATTCGTCTTGTTGTAAATCGGCGGATTGGGCAGGTCGGTCGGCAAGAAAGTGGCGGCCGCGTTGATCGCCGCCTGCACCTGCTGTTCGGCCACGTCGATGTTGAGAGCCAAGTCGAACTGCAGCACGATGACCGAGCTGCCGTCGGAGCTGGTCGACGTCATCTGATCGAGGCCGGGCACTTGTCCGAACTGCCGCTCGAGCGGTGCCGTCACCGACGACGCCATCACTTCTGGGCTGGCGCCCGGATAGAACGTCACGACTTGGATCGTCGGATAGTCGACCTGGGGCAGGGCAGACACCGGCAGTTGGCGATAAGCCACGGCGCCGCACAGCACAATGGCGACCATCAGCAGCACGGTGGCGACCGGCCGCAGAATGAAGAGCCTCGACGGACTCATTGATCCGCTTTCGGTTGCTTTCGCTTCTGATCTTTGTCGGATGAGCCGGACGGTGGGGAGGGAGCCGCCTTTTGGGTGGCTGGACTAGGCTCTGCGGCGTCTTGATCGTCCGCGCTTTGTGCGGCGTCGCCGCGGTAGCCGCTCTTTTGTTCCGCGGAACCTTGATCTGCGTCCGCTTGGGCGGACTTGGCATCAGCCGGAGCCGATTGATCAGACTTCGGTTGTTTGTCGCCGCCTTTCCCTTTGCGTCCACTCTTTGGTTCGCGAACACTGACCTTGGTGACGCCGGGAAGCAGTTTGTCGGTTCCTTCAGTCACGACGACGTCGCCGGCGGCGAGTCCGCTTTCCACGATTGTCTGGTCGCCTTCGGTCGTCCCGACCTTCAGCGTGCGCATTTCGACGTTCTTATCGGGCAGAACAACGTAGGTGAACGTCCCGTTGGGGCCGCGCTGAATCGCGCCGGCCGGAACGATCAGGACGCTGCGTTCCACGTCGATCAACGTTTTCGCGTTCACGAATTCGTTCGGGAAGAGGAGGTTGTCCTCGTTCGGGAAGGTGGCCCTCAGCTTCACGGTGCCGGTCGTCGTGTCGACCTGGTTGTCGATCGCTTCCAGCTTGCCAGTTGCCAGTTTGGTCGCGAGGTCTCGGTTCCAGGCTTCGACCGTCACGTCTTCGTGAGAATTGAACTTCTGCTGCACGCGGAAGATCACGTCCTGCGGCACGGTGTAAATCACCGTGATTGGCTGGAGCTGCGTGATCGTGGCCAACGTCGTGGCGGCGGCCGCCTGCACCAGATTGCCCTTGTCGACCTGCCGCAAACCGATTCGCCCGCTGATCGGCGCGGTAATGTGGCAATAAACAATCTGCAGCTTGGCGTTATCGATCGCCGCTTGATCGGTCTTGACCGCCCCTTCGAACTGACCGACCGTCGATACTTGCGCATCAAGCACCTGCGGTGTCGTGGCCTTGGCCGCGATCAACTGCCGGTCGCGCTGCAAATCTTGCTTGCCCTGAACTAGCGACGCTTGATCCTTCGCGAGTTGGCCTTCGGCCTGCTCTTGCATGACCTGATACGGCCGGGGGTCGATCTCGACGAGCGGATCCCCGACTTTCACCATTTGGCCCTCGTTATAGAGGACCTTCATCACCTCGCCGTCGACCCGCGTCTTGACGACGACCGTTTGTAGCGGCGTCACCGTGCCAAGGCTCGACAGATAGATATTCATGTCGCCTTTGCGAACCGTCGCCGTCACGACGGGGATGCTGCGTTCCTTGCTCTTGGCGGCAGCCCCGTCCTTGGACGACTGGAGGAGCGTTGTGTGCTCGACGACGTAGTATCCGCCGCCACCGACCAGGAGAATTAACAGCAGCCAAATCCACCCGCGGCGCTTCTTTCCCGGCTGAGCCTGGGGGGCCGCAACTCGGCCGTGGGCGAGCGCATCGCCCGCTCGGTTTCCGTCGCGGTGCTCGGGCTGAGCCTGCGGCTTGGTTTGCGCTCCCTCGGGTGGCGGCTCCTCAATTTTTCGAGGCTGAACTGTCGTCATGCTGAAGCCAACCTGTCGCGAAAGGAAAATTTCAGCTGTCACTCAGCGTTTACTCACCACGTATAGACAATCTGGCGGGCAACGTAGGGAATGATCCACATAGCGGTCCGCCGGGAGTTAAATTCTAAGTTGTTGATCGGTGCTCTCTGGATTCTACCTAACGCGGAAAGTTTTGTGCATGCCGATCTTCCGACACGGAGGGAACGTCCGGTCAGTGCCTTGTTGATTAAAAACCCGATTGCTTCGCCGATCACTCCGAGCGTTGGAAGCCGTTCGGATTTGGCAAAAACACAGGAGAGCGTGCCGCAAAAGTGCAACACAGGAGAGCTGTCCATCTGCTAAGGCACATCGCATGCCATTGATGCCCAACCGCCGAGTTCGGGACCTGGAGTTGAGCCGTTTCTTAAAAGCCGCTGAAGGGCACCATCGCGAGACTCGGTTCGCGGGCGCTCACCGAACTCGGCTTTCCGTCAAATACGACCTGATCGAGCCGAGGGGACAGGTCATCCGAGTCGATCGAAGTCCAATCGCTTGTGGCCCCAGCGCGACACAAGTAAAATTCGCGACTCGACTTCAGCCGACCCCGGCCGTCTGCCGAATTGCCGACTCATCGGCCGCAAGCACGCTTCCTCGGCCCCTATAGCTCAATTGGTAGAGCAACTGACTCTTAATCAGTAGGTTTTCGGTTCGAGTCCGAGTGGGGGCACTAGAAAACCCTGTAATTTACAGGGTTTTTTGCTTTTCTGGGCTCTGGGCTTTGTACCTAATTGATACGCTTCCGAGCCTGTACCTAATTTCGAGGGTCTGCGCCCATTTCACAATTTGTAAGGTCTGAGGGTGTGACCTTACTTTTGTGGAGGGCCGAACGAGTGCCGAAGCTCGTCGAGGACAAGATCGATCGCCTGCTCCAGGTTCACCTCTGGCCCCATCTTCGCCTTGATCCTGCTGCGCACTTGGATGAGGTACGAGCGGCTCTGTGGGTCGAAGAGCTTCGGCACAACCGGATCGGCGGCACGACCCTGAAGCAGATACCGCAATGCGGCATCCCTTGGGTTTCCTCCCTCGTGCCTCGACCCAATGAAGCGGTCCCTCATGTGAGTCAGGAGGGCGTTGTTGATGTCGCTGTTATCGTCCGGGGCTGGGGCCGTTGGCTTCGGCTCCGATTCTTTTCTGTGCTTCTTCTCGGGCACCTTGCCGAAGGTGATGACCTCGTTCACGAGATCATATCGCTCCAAAGCCTTCGCATGATCGAAAGCCTCGTCGCTGAGCAGTCCTCGCCCATCTGAGTAAAGCAGGCACAGCAGCGCACGCTCGTATCGAGCATTGGGGCGTGAGTTCTCCTCCGTCTTCACCCGCCGTAACCATTTGTAGTAGGCGTCTCGCTCTTCGACACCAAAGAAGAACGCACGCTCCGCTACATCCTTCACGCTCAGGCCCTTCGCCTTCAGGTGGGCAAGTACGGCCCGCAGATTCTCGTTGAGTTTCGCCATACCCGGACAAACCCAGAAGCAGGCAACCAGCGACACCGAAACCGGCGAAGTTCGAGGGAGATCCTAGACAGCAGACAACATCGACTGAGCCTGTGCAAGCACTTACGTCACAACCCGGACAGGGCAAAGCTCGATCGGACAGAACAACCTGTGCATCTGCAACGGGTTACGTCAAAGAGGGGACAAAAGGCCAACGGAATCAGCGACACCGGAGTGCCAGCCATCGGCCAAGCGAAGTGCGAGGCCAAAACGAAATGGCTGTTCACAAAGGTTGCTGTCTCATGGTCAAGAAAAGTGCGACGGAGGAAGCGGTCAAGGAAGAGAAACTCACTGCCGAACAGACGAAACAACTCGGCAAGCAGGAGCTTCGGATTCAGGGGGCGCAGGATTCGTTCTTCGAACTGGTCGACGCCCTGCACATCATCGAAGCCGATCAACTCTACATCCCCCACCGATCACTGTCGGCCTACGCTTGGGCCAAATGGGACATGACGGACTCAAGGGTCACGCAGTACCGCTCGGCTTGGGTGGTGCTCAACGCTCTGAAAGCGGCCGGTGTCGATCGGGAGCAACTGCCCAAGAACGAAGGGCAGACTCGGATTCTGTCCCGGAAGGAACTCACGTCCCGCCTCAGCGAAGGAAAGTTCGACACCAAGAAGGCCGTCAAAGTTTGGAAGAAGCTCATCGCCAGCGGCGACCCAATCACAGCGGCAGCCATCGTCAAACAGGCCAAGGCTCTGAAGTACATCGGAGGAACCGATGAAGCCTCGACCTCGACGGAGGAAGGTGCTGTCGAAGAGTCCGAAACGGCCATGACCATGTACGCCACACAGGCCAGAGCGACGGCGACGAACGTCGAAGGCACGTACATCGAAGTTGTGGCGAAGGTAACCCAGGAGCAGGCCGACCTCCTCAACGCCTTGTTCACCAAGGGAACGACGAGCTTCGATGCTGAGAAGGGCATGGCTCAAGTTGTCATCAAAGGGGTCGAAGTGGCGTCGGTGTTCGTTGGGTTCGCAGCGTTCGTCAATGAGCACAAGCTCACTGGAGGTGCCGTCTCGTTCGTCGTGAAGTGAAAAGAGAAGAGGTTGTGTGTCAGCCCGGTTCCCCAAGGAAGGGGGGCCGGGTTTTTTATTTGCACAGGAGAGAAACATGGACCGCAGTGCGATGTTTCGCCGCTGGCATCGTCGGCGCATGACGGAAGATTACTACGCCACTGATCCGCCAGTGACAGAGGCATTGCTCTCAGTCGAGGAGTTCGAGGGTCAGATTTGGGAGCCATGCTGTGGCGAGGGTTGGATGTCCGACGTGTTGCTGGCACACGGTTACGACGTGTTGTCGACCGACCTCATCGATCGAGGCTACGGGACCGGAGGGGTGAACTTCCTCGAACAGTATCGGCGAGTCCCGAACATCGTCACGAACCCGCCCTACATCGACAATCGCCATCGCTCGATCGTCGTTCACGCCCTCAATCTCGCTGAGCGGAAAGTGGCGATGCTTCTAACCGCCTCGATGCTGTCGGATCGGTACTTCATTCGGCTCCTTGCGGCGAGCCCGCTCAAAGCGATTTATTTCCTCGACTTCAGGGTGTACACGTTCCGAGACGGAGATCGAGATTGGCCGTCGCTCAATTGGTCGATGGCTTGGGTCGTTTGGGACAAGCAGTACACAGGACTTCCATTCGTAAAGTTCATCCGAGGATAAATGAAAAGAGCCCCTGCCGTGAGATGGTCCGGCAGGGGCCTTTACAATTGTTGAGTCGCTCAGAGTTCCTTGACCTGCTCCAATTCGGCTAAGACCTCTTTCGCTGCTGCGATGCTTCCTGCCGCTCGAATGAACGCCAGCGCTGCGGGAAGAACTCCTCCACCCTCTGCGCCCCCTCGACCCGGTTTCGCACGGCGAACCGTCCGCTTTGCGCCCGAGATTTTGTAATAGGTCGATTTGAAAGTTCCCGAATTGATTTTCTGATTCGGGTGGGCCTTTTGAATTGCCGCCAACGCCTCCGTTGCCTTCTCTGAGCGATGACTCTTTCGCCGCTCTCGGATCACTTCTGACAGGTTGAACTCTGACTTCTTTGCCATTGTTTGACCTTCGTGGTTGAGACGGAAACCAGAACGGTGCAAAGCATCGCATTAACACGAGCGGTGCATCAAGTCAGTCCTTCTGCTTCTCGATCGCCTTCGTGAGTTTGCCGATCGCACTGGCGATGCTCAGGAGAAGAATAACGACGATCACACAGAAGACGCCCATCACGCCAAACAGACTGCCCGCCACAATGAAGGCGAAGACCATAGCGGCAATCACAACCAAAGCGATGACGAGGCTGAGGAGCCAGAAGAGCACCTTGCCTGTGATTCGGAGGGCGAGACTTCGCTGCTTGGGTTTGGGCTCAGGCGGGTCCGCCTCGACGAAACACGTCGGCGGCAGTTCGGCGAACTCCTCGACGGGCTGAGGTGCATCGAGTGGCCCTCCGCACCAACAGCATTCATTGCGGAAGAGATACTCAGCCGATGCGGCTCTGTCGATTGGCTTGTAGCAGTTCGGACAGGTGAAAGTCCGGTCCATTGGAAGGCCCTCACACTCTGCGGTTGTAGGTCCGACAGCAAATGAAAATGAGCACGAACCCGAGGCCCGCCAGCGCAGCCGCAAGCTCGGGGTCTCTGTCCGGGTTCATTACGAGGCCGACGATGCCGACAGCGAAGACTCCAGTGCTCGCCAGGAACATCAGAGCCAGTTTCCATTTGGTGACTTTCATTTGGCCCCTCTGCTGCACATGCAACTGGATGTCTTCGGCTTAAGCCAGCCTAAAAACCAAAAAAACAGACGGCGCAACAGGCGAGTCCTTCCCTGTTACGCCGTCAGAACATTGCCGAGCAAGGGGCCAGCTTAAGCTCGGCTTGACCGGACTTCCCGTCCAGACATCGGAGAATCATCGTCCTCCTCTTCCTCGTCATCATCGATGATGAGCGAGGTTTGGAGGATTTCTTCGTTGAGCCGATCCTGCTCCGGGTCTTTCATTTTTCTTCCAGCCATGCCAAAGGGTCGACATGATGCGCCGTGATCGTGCTTGTCCTGAGTTCGAGGCAGTAGTAGTCGCCCAACGTAGACAGGGCTCTGCTCCGGGTCTTCTTGACCACGAGCCCCTCACTCGCCAGTTGCCGGTTGAGCCTTCGGACTGCGTTCTTCAGTGCTTTGTCATCCATGACGTTCATTTGATTTCCCCCCTAAAAAGAAAAAACCGGATGAGGAATTGGTCTCCTCACCCGGTTCCCAAAGTCCCTGACGGAGGCCAGGGTTGGTTCCCAAATTCAATGAAAGGATCAGCAGAGACCAATTCTGCGGCAGGTATTATACCCGCTTGCTACTAGCGACATCTATACATCTTTCGCAAGGTAGTTTTAGCGCCGAAAACGAGTATCAGAGTGAGGACATGTTAACATGCCATCAAGTTGAGGTCATGTATAACGGTAGCCGTTTTCTGACGTAAAGCGGGGATGTCCCCCGCAAGGTCAGAAAAGATATGTTGACCTTCCAGCAAAACCGATAACCGGATAACTATTATATTGCTGTGAACGTGGAACGACTCAAATCGCTGCGGTTTTCAACCACTCAGGTCGCTGACCTGCTGGGCATCTGTAAGTACACCTTCCGCAAACGCATCGAGCGGATTGAAGGGTACAGAGGAAAGCTGCACGGCCGAAAGCATTGGTACACTTGGGAGGAAATCCTCTGGTGGGAACACGAACTCAAGAACGATCCAATCAACCACGACTTGAATCCATCGAAGAACAAATAAAAAACCTGACAGAGCGGTGGGTCTCTGTCAGGTCGTTATGAGGTAAATTGTTCAGGTCTCCCTCAACACTAGATATAGTAACCGGCTCAAGAAAAAAGCGCCAGAGCAAAAAGTCGCCTCTCGTCAAAGCTCAGGAACGGCTGCAGTGGCTCTGTTACTTCGGAGTCGGTGAGAAGTACCTTGGCGAGTGCCAAGCGGAGTACGAACTCCAGGACGACGGTTCTGAGGCTTGCACACAGGGTTTCGAGCCCCGTCGTTGGAGGTGGGACAAGCGGAAGGCGCACCCCCACGACCAGTACAAAGAAATCCGAGAACATCGGCTTAACTGCCGCAACGTCCGCAAGAACGGCTTGCGAGGAGTCTGCCGGGACGTAGGCGAAACACACGTCCCCTTCATCAAGCTCGATGGCGATCGGCACAGCGCACAAATCAGCGTGCCTGATCATCTCAGGGAAGCCGTCGCCCTCTACTCAGAAGCCAAGCGACATCCGCTCTGCTCTTGGCTGAGCGAGGTGAACCCCAACGATGGCTCTGTATCGTTCTTTGGCTTCATCGGCCGTCGACCCATCCCCGAGGATAAAGCCAAACAGGAAGCCAACAGTCTCAAGGAGCGGCTCGAACAGAGGGGCGTGAAGGTCGAGGTCTTTCCCTCGACCAACTGCCCCCAAGCCCGACTGCCCTGGAGACCCGATAAGGTTTACATCCTCGGTAACAAGGTCTATCAGCCGGGCGACGATCAACTCCTCCTCGACTTCTGGACTTGGGACGGGTCGCTTCCCTCCTGGACTGTCATCAAGGGCGAGATCCTCAAGGCATGTGCAAACCTGCCCTATGTGGCCCCATCCCTGGAGCCAGTGATCGAGACTGTAGAAGAGCCCGTTGTCACTGAGCAGATTTCTCTCCGAAAACCGCCTCGCTCGATCCAGGAACTCAAGAACGAGCCCAATGCCTTCATCAGGAAGTCCGAACTGTGTCGGATTATGTTAAGGCAGACAGGCGGCAAGCTCAGCCTCGATGAGTTCGAGAAGGCTTATCGAGAGTACGGGCTGTTCTCTGCGCCCTGGACCAATCCGAAGCGAAGGCGAGAACTGGCCAGCGTCCTTGCCTTTACAAAGCAAGGCTTTGCCCCGGAGAAGTGCCAGGGACGAACGACGCTACGAGGCATGATGATTGAGCCCTCTCGTTTCGGTAAACGAAACTCCATAGGGCTCCCCAAAAAACTGCCGCTTCAGAAGGTCAGGCAGTTTGACCCGGAGACGATGACTTGTCCCACGAAGATGGTGAAGGTGTCGAGGGTCTTCTTTCGGAAGGTCGCTGACATGACTTACCACTTCCTCGCTGTGCAGCCCGAGGCGAACGATGGGGTCGCTACAGAACGGTTCCGAGGAAACTGGAATAAGTACGAGCCCCAAATCAAGTGGGACACCGAGAAGTACCAAGCCAGTCGTGAGTATCTCGACCGCATGGGTGTGATCGAGATTTATGATCGGCGGCACGCCCCGGACAAATGCTGGAGATGGAGATTGCCAGCGTCACGGAAACCTTCGGTATTTGCTTTGGTCCTCGCTGCCATCATCCAATGGCTGACAGGAATCACTCAGAAACAATACACAACAAACCAATATAAATACCTCTGTGCGAGAGCACGTTTTGAAATTGGTTTTGAGCCCTCGCTTATGCCTGATTTTGGACTGCCTCCACCTAGAGGATCGCCCAAACAGGAGGACAAATGGCACGACCCAACCCACAACGACGCAAACGCATGATACAGGACCGGCTCCTCATAGCGAGCTTGCGCCCCGGAGTTAAGTTCTGGGAGCGTATCGGAGGGCTTGTCTGTTATTTCGTCAAACGAGAGGACAACAGGAGAACACTGATCGAGATCACGGGACGGGAGGGCGAATGACATGGGAAAGCGACCCGCTGACATCCAAGCAGCGAGACTTCCTCGTCAAGTTAGGAGTGGCGGACATGCCTAAAACCAAAGGCGAAGGCTCACGTCTGATCGACAACCTCTTGAGAGGAAAGCACGGCAAGCAGAAGCCGGTACTCAAACTGTACGAGCCGAAGAATGTCAACGAGCGAGTCGATGCAGCGGCCGAACGAGCCAGGAAGGAGCTATATGAGAATTCGACACCACAACGTCATCGGACCCAAGCCAACGGAGCAACAGTGCCGGATCTTAGGGTGGTTGGGTTGGACTGGTCCAATGCCTCTGACGAGGGCGGATGCGGATCAGACAATCCTCCTCGAACTGAAGGCAGTCGAGGCGCAGGGGCGACTGAGGCCCACAACAATCCATATCGAGGCGAAGATGCTGCTGAGGTCAGAGCCAGACCCGCCAGGAATGACTTCGGTGACACTCAGGTAAGGTGAACATGGAACTCAAGATTTTGATTGCGACTGAAGTCGAGGGCGAGCCTTGGAAGGGAAAGGTCATCACGATCGATCTCGAACCGGAGGGTCTGCCCAGCGCTGAGGACTTGGTGGGCAAGCTCCTCGACTACGGGGTTGCGAACATTCACCAAATCGATGGTGTTCGGTCCCATGCGGTCTCATCGGAGATGCTGGAGGAAGAGCCCAAAGAATTCACCTGCCGCATCGAGACAACAATAAACCTGTTGCTCAACCGGAAGGAGGCGAATGGCACGTGACTTGTACCTCTTCTCAGTCAAAGGCAGCGGCGCAGAACTGTTCGTCAAATGGCTGACTGAGCACCTCGACCAGTACGAGTATCTGCACGCTCGAATCACCCCGGACGGTCGTGTCGTCAGCGGCGAGCAACTCAGCAATTACACAGGCGAAGGCGACTGCACACAAATCACGCTGATCCAAGATCAGGAACTCGGACAGCCTCCAGGAGAGCGGCTCGTCCTCGTCAATTCACCGATGGTGACATTCGGCACAAGAGCCTCACTTGGCCCAAGTCACAACATCGACCCGCATGTGGTCAAAGTGTGGAAGGAACTGGCCAATCAAGAACATGCCGTCAACCTGGAGCAGTTCGTGGGCTCAGCCCAGTACCGCACTCACCTCGCCAAGAAGCTCGGGCTCCGGGAGCAGGATGAAAGCCGTGCGCCATTCCTCGACCTCAACAATCAGCGATACGGTTTCAACGACACCATTCCCTCGGACATCGCTTGGGTCTTCGACACCGAAGTCCGTGAACTCAACAAGCAGTTTGCCAGGGCGCTGAAAGTTCCTGCCGCCACAAGTCGCAATCCCCTGAGCTTCTTCGTTGAAGGTAACAGGGCTTATGCGGAGGGTGATTTCGATCACGCCCTCGCCTGCTATCGCAAATCTCTCCCATCCGAGGCCACAGACCGCAATCTCGCTCTGGCACTCAGAGCAACCCGACAATTCGCCGAAGCAGAAGAGATTTACAAGCGAACCATGTGGGACGTGCCCGCCATGCGCTACGACTATTTCGGGTTCCTCCAGAGCCAGGGACGTTTCGCTGAGAGTTGGCAACATCACGAGGCCCGCTGGGAATCAAATGAGGCTTCGCATGACCTCCTGAAGGCCCTCGCCAAAGTGATCAAGCATCCTGGAGAGCGACACCAAATGGGCTGGAAGGATCGCAGGGCCAAGCCGTACACAGACCTCACAGGAAAGCGGCTCCTCGTCTTCGCTGAAGGTGGCGCTGGAGATCAACTCCAATACTTCCGTTGGGTCAAACGCATCCAGGAGGTCAAGCAGTGCCATGTGACATGGGCCTGTGCCGATAACATGGTTGGCTTCTTCAAGGAGGTCGGGATCGCCGATGAAGTGATCAATAAGGGCGAGGCCGAAACGTCGAAGCATTGGGATGTATGGCTTCCTTCGATGTCGGCCCCGCTCTGGTTGGGCGAAGTTCACGACATCCCGGACCCGAGCTTGAAGTTCGAGCCCAAGATCGACCTACCCGAAGGCTTCAAGGTGGGCATTGCGTATCAGGGGGCTCTGGTCCATTTGGAGGACGACTTCCGCAGCATGAACCCGGCGCTATTGGAGCCACTGACGGAAATCCCTGGAGTGACCCTCGTCAATCTGCAGCACGATCGCCAGCCACCGTTTGAATGCGTGAGTCCTGAGATGAAGAACTTCCACGCTCTAGCGGCCGTGATAAATTCGTGTGATGTGGTGGTCGCTGTGGACAGTGCCCCGGCGCACATGGCAGGAGTGCTGGGGAGGCCCTGTTACCTGATGACTTCGTACAAACCTGAGTACCGATGGGGGATCGAGGGCGAGACTACGCCGTGGTATCCGACGCACACGCTGATTCGACAGCCAAAGATGCACGATTGGGCGAGTGTCGTTGAAGAGGTCAGGGAACAAACGGTTGATCGTTTAGAACTGCTACGCATTCATCAACGAAATGATTAGCTTGATCAAGAGTCGGAGTTTGGTAGTTGGCATGTGCGGACCTATTCCGCTTCGCCAGCAGCACCTTCAATGGATCGGTAACTCTTGTGCCCAAACCTTGCTGACCGCAAATATCCAAAAACATCCATTCATTCGGCGCTACGTTTGCTGGTCGAAAGAAATCTGAGTATTTCGTTACGGGTGGTCGATGTGCAGTTCGGAGACCGGCGTTTAGCGCTCGTTTGAGCCTCGTAGTGCTGAACACGAATTGCCGAACGTAGTCGTAGCAGACGTTCCAGGTCATGACAATCGCCGACCTGTACGCTCCAGAGTGGATGCAGATCTCGACCTCATCGACCAGCGGCAAGTGGCTGTGCTGGAGAATCGGGAGGGTTCGGAAAAAAGCTAGATTTCGAGTCACTGTGCCAGAAGGAAGAATCAATACCCGTTTTGCCCGCACTTCTGCCTGGATGGCGTTGTCCATTCTTCTGCAGGCACGCTGAAGGGCGATGAGTTCCTGCGCTGGGATGGTTGTCGTGTTGCTCGGATACTGTGCCAGTGGAAGAATAAGGTTTCGTGAATTCACCAAACCAGATTGGCTCATGCAATGTCGGAGCGACCTGTATCGTCGGTTGAAATGACGGGCGTCCTGTGGACGACTCCGATACAGATGGGTGAACCATTTGCCGACGTTGTAAATCGTCAGCATATTGAGCGGTCTCGGCACTTCAGCACCCCTGAAACGTATCAACAATTCCTCTGGTCAAACTCGGAATTTCGCTAGGTTCGGTCGTTGAACCGAGCTTGTCGCATTGGCGGTCTGCTAATCGTAACATCTCTAGGCGCTGCTCTTGTGGCAGTTTCTTGAGCATTTCCGATAGCAGAGACTCACAGAAGAGCAACCGACGCCATACGCAGTTATAGAATCGGAGAATCCATATCACGATTGCAATCACACTGAAAAGTAACGGCAGGAGCGATGTCCAGAAGAATGTCCAAAGGTGAACCTTGAGGACGATGCTATTGCCTTCGTAGAGCAGAAAGCAGACGGCAGTAAGGCTCGGAACCAAGATCGCTAAGACGATTGCGGGCACCACAAACGAAAGCCATGAATCCCGAATGTTGTTGGATTTGCGGGCGGCATAATTCGCCAGAATGAACAGGATCAGCGGCACGAACCCGAGAATGTACGGTGCAGCGGCACCAAACAACGGAGCGGACCACTTCCACGCACCCCACAGCAAACCGCCTACCGCACCGAACCAAGCCATCCACTTCCCGGTTTCGTCTCGAAACGCTGTCCAGGTGCCCCCGAATGGCGGGCGAATTTTGGGAATGCGCATAACGGCCCTGATCTCCTTTGGGGACAAACTCCCGCATTCTGGCACACGGTAAACGCTCTGACAACGCCCCCGGATCACGCCTCGAATCTCTGCTGCTGACACTCATTTAGGGCATGATCAAACCATCGCATGATTTCGTGCTCGTCAAGCCAGACGAACCCGACAAGCTGAGCAAGGGGGGCATTTACCTCCCCGAATCGGCCAAGGAGAAACCCCAGCAAGGGAAAGTCATCGCTGTTGGTCCGGGTCGAGTCCTGGAGAATGGGACAACCTACGTGCCCCCGTTCAAGAAGGGCGAGTTCGTCCTCTACAAGCGATATGGCGGCCAGGACATCGAGGTCGAGGGCAAGGAGTATCTGCTCATCGAACCCAAGGACATTATCGCCACGATCGACTAAATACACATGACCTGAGTTTGCTCGTGTGAGTGAACTGGTCAAAATGGACGCAGCAGCGTCTGTTAGTGATAAGCCTTCGTAGTCGTCTACATCTGCGAAGGCTTTTGTATTTCGAAAAGCTGGCCGGAGGGTCGGTGAACTGGAGGATGAAAGCAAAACCCAAAGTAGCCGTCATAGCACAGGGCACATCTTTGGAGCCCGTTTTTTGGCCCCCAAAAAATATCTGCCGATAGCGCAGGGGGTGTTAAGATAGGCAGGCCCCTGGTCGACCGTTCAGGGGTGTACCGACGCTCGATTTTTGCTGCTACTTTTCTCGTTTTTTGGGCTGCTATTTTTCTGCTTTTCTATCGCTGATTTCCTCTAGTTTGCTGCCCCTCTCCCCCAGTGATTATATCGCCCTAGCCTTGCCCCTCAGAATCTTTTATTCGAGGTCTCCCCCGTCCGGGAGCCTCGGGTAAGTTGATTCCCGTTTGTTTTTTCACTCGCAGGCGCATCGATTCGAGAATCCATTCCGTGCGGGCCGTATCGTCCCTCGCCTGCTCAATTGCTTCGAGCCAATCGTCAGGGATGTACAGTGTGATCGCTGTGCGGTTTTTTGTCGTCATTGTCGATAGACCTCCGGTGTCAACGGATCGTCTCACAAATGACGATCGTTGGCAATAAAAATGGGAGGGGTCGACCCCTCCCGAAAACCTCAAACGGCTGCGATCGATTTACTTGCCGAATCGCCTCCTAAATCGCAGGGATCGAAACCGGGCGTACCATGCTCGCTTAGCGGGATTCTCGCTGTAGCGTCGTTTGCGCCTTGCGTTGGACATCATGGGGCTCCTTAGACGATGGACCAGATTTCGGACAACTTGCCGTTATCGGCCATGTAAAGAGCCCCATTGCCGTGATCATTGACATGCCAGATGTGCCCCGTGAAATCGTCCGGGACTTCCGACAGATCCGTGACCTCCAGCAGTTCAGCCGTCTGTAAGTCTTCGTTGAGGCTGTCCATCGATGGCCAGAATCCAAAGTCTGCGCCGTCCCCTTCGTGCGATCCGAAATAGCAGTAGGGTGCCGCAAAGGTTTCGAGCCATTCGACGAGGTTTCCCAAATCGTCCTGTGCCTCCTCAGAGTCGTAATAACCTTCATCGCCTTGGTTCTGTTCGATCATCGACAAGAGCCCGTCAATCTGCGAACAGCGTTGAACGGTCTCCAATTCGTCGCCCGGTTGAACCGACAGCGCCAATTCCTGTTTGAGATCGTCCAAGCAATCGCAGAACGCAGGGATCAAGTCCTCGGGTCGCAACGTGCCACTAGAGACGCTACCGATTTGTGCGTATGTCATGGTCAATCTTCCCTTCCAACAAACTGGCCATATTCGTTGAACCCAAGAACAGTCAGGATCGAATCGGCGAGGGATGCGGCGTTATCGTCTTCGAAGTCCTCAGCCAATCGGCGAACCAACACAGGCAGCGATTCAACCGAGACAAAGCAGCAGAGCTTTCCGCCGACCCAATCGAACGAATCGCCACGATCGGGGCAGAAGCAAGCCTCTAGGCAACTGTCGATCCCCTGATTTACAGCACGTTGAACGCTGTCAGCGTCCGTGCGCCCGCAATCCATCACGAACGGCAGCCCATTCATTGCCGATCGCACAGCGTCATAGGAGATCGCAACACAACTGGAGGGGTGGGTGATGGAATTCATTAGGCCACCTCTCCCTTGATGTGAGCCAGGGACATCTTCAGAGATGCCGCAGCCATTTCCAGATCCCAAATCTTCCCGAATTGGGCGTGATCAACCCGAGACTTCTTGTCACCTCCATCGATAGCGGACAGGTGTCGGCCCGTGGTGGCAGACCACACATTCTCTGACACTACTCTGGGCTGTCCCTCGAATTGGAACGCTATAGGCGTCTCATAGCTGAACCATACAGTCACGAATCCGAATTCAACGCACGTCGCCTGATTGTCACGTTTGATCGTTGGCATTCTCATCTGACCAATCCTTTCGAGTAATGGTGTTGAGCACAAAAGACACATTACTTTTACGGCTGAGGATCGGCTGCAGTCAATAAAGACATATGACTTTATTGATTACAAGTTGGACACCATAGCGCAGCGATAGGAGGGTCAGTCAACTAGCGGGTAGGACTGAAACCCAAAGTACCCTGCCATAGCACAGGCATTCGGGAGCCCGTTTTCAGGCGTGCTGATTTATTAGCATGTCAAGATGCTAATATGGGCAAGGTGTCAAGATGGGCAGGGTGGGTAGAGGTACTTACCTGAAGATTTCGAAATCGGCGAAGGCATCCCAAGCAGAAATCGTCTCAACCTCGTGAAAACCCACAATTGTGGTGCTTATATACCTGCATGAAGTACACACCTATTGAACTGACTTATAGTCCAGAAGAGGCGGATAGCTTACCTCTTCGATCTCGTCTGCTAGTCGTGCGCCATTTGGACTATGGCTCGAACGCCTTCGTCGTAACAAATGTCGGGAGAAAGGAAGAAGACCGGGAGACTGCGAGGCCATGTGACATCAGGATAGGCGATGCTGTGTGGATTGGTGGTCACTGTGAGCGAATGACCATCGAGGAAGGGTATCCCGATGCCCGCCTGCTCGTCGACACCTGTAATGTCATTGCTCACGAAAGAGCGTTGCCCTGCCACGTGGAGTTCGTCGGTCATGGCGCAACAGTCGAAGAGGCGAAGGCCGATGCCAGAGCCCAAGCCGACGCTGCTCAAGCTCGTGATGATCGAGGAATGCCCCTCGTTTGCCAGTCAAAGGGAACCCAGTTTCCGAGGCGGAATGCCTAAGCTCCTCGACACCCTGTCCGAGGTCGCTTTCGCTCTTGGGACCACTCAACAGAACGTCTCACAATGGAAGCAAAAGGGCTGCCCGCACCTCTACAAGGCCCCCTACGACCTCGACAAAATCAGACAATGGGCGGACAAGAACATCGACCCGAGCAAGGCCAGTCGCAAGAAGGTCAAAGAGCGGGTCGAACTCCTCGATCGTAAGAAGGATGCGGAAACCAAGATCAAAGAACTCACGGCCCGTGCGATGGAATGGGAGGAGGCCGTTCGAGAAAAGAAGCTCGTTTGGGCCGAAGATTGGGAGCGGGCGCTCAACACACAAGCAGACAGCTTTCGTAAGGCCCTCCTCAGCGTGAAGTATCGCTGGGCTGCCAAGTTCGTGGGGCTCGATCGAGGGCAGGCCGAAGCGATGCTCGATGAGATCGCTGAGGATGTGCTGAGAGTCCTCCACGAGGAGGGGAATTGAATGACATCCTCTCCCCCGACCAGCGTAACGCCTCCCTCGAAGCCCTAGAACGATCCTGGAGAGACGTTCTCCGTCCTCCTGACCATATCGACCCTGTTGAATGGTGCGAGCGCCATATCGACCTGTCGAGGTCCAGCGCCAAGCAGGGACTAATCCAGTTCTCGTTCACGCCCTATTTGCGTGAAATCGTCAGGACGATCGTACAGCCCGTCGATCGAGTCACCCTCTGCTTCTCCAGCCAAGTCGGCAAGTCCCTCGCCCTGACGTGTATCGGGGCCTACAGCGTCAAGAATCGGCCTACGCCGATCCTCTTCGCCATCAGCACAAAGGAACTCGCTGAAGAGTTCAGCCAGGAGAAACTCGACCCGGTACTTAACAATTGTAAACCCCTCCAGAGCCTCCTCCTCCGGGGCCGGGAGGATGACACCACACTCAAGAAGCGATTCAAAACATGCACCTGGATTCTTCAGGGGGGCCAATCTAAGCGAGGAGCCAAGCATCGCAGCGTCGGGCTCCTGATGCTCGATGAGATCGAGGACATGCCGACTCCGGTCTACGCCTCGTTCGGCCAACGAATCAAAGGCTTCCCCGGTGCAAAGATTTACGAAGCCTCGACACCGGACATGGAAGAAGGCCGAACATGGAAGGCGTATCTGAGCGGATCGTGCGAGAAGTTTCATGTGCGCTGCCCCTTCTGTGACGAGGAGCAGTCCCTCGAATGGGAGCACCTCAAGTTTGGCGATGCGAAGCAGGACGATGACTGGGATTTAGACAGGCTGCCCGAGGTCACGTACTACAAATGCCCGTACTGCTCAGAGCGGATCGACGAACATCACAAGCCGAAAATGCTGGAGAGTGGGCGCTGGATCGCTGAGTATCCTGAGCGAAAGCGACATCGTTCCTTCACGTTGAACGCCTTGTACAGCCCTCTCCAGGAGTGGCACGCCGTCGCCCGTGAGTTCCTAGAGGCTGAGGGCCATCCCCTCGCAAAAAGGGAGTGGCGTACGGGATCGATGGCAACGCCCTGGACGCTTTCAGTTGGCCAAGCCGTCTCGAATCGCATCGTCGCCTGCTGCCGCAAATATGAGCGAGGAGTTGTGCCCTGCCGTCCGGGCCACATCATCGTTGCGGCCGACTACGGCAAGAAACAAATCCATTGGGTTGTGGCAGCCGTCGAGGCGGCAAACAAGAAGGGCCACAACGGAGGAGCAACCTTCATCATCGACCACGGGACGGTCGACACCCTCGAACACCTCAAAGAAGTTGGGGAGCGCCTCTTCGATGGTTACGCCGTCACCTTGAAGGGGCTGGACTGCGGTTTCGAGAGCACAGAGACCAAAGAGTTTTGCCGCTTGAACATGTGGTATCCGATCATTGGCAGTACCAAGATTCCGGGGCCGTATCGGTTCAACAAACAGTCGGGGCACATCCTGCTGCAGGCGGACATCATCAAGGACATCCTCAACGACAAGATCGACATGAAGGGTCGTTGGAATCTGTTCGCCGATGACGGAATGCTTGGCGAGTTCGTGGCTCAGTTGGCTGGCGAGGTGCGAGTCCTGATCGGCGAGGACGGTTACGGCTACGGAAAACGAAAGTGGAAGAGGGTTGGGGCGCAGCACTACTTGGACGCTGCCGCCTATATCGAGGGCATGATCGAGGCGTTCGGCTGTCGCTTTGCCTCAGCATTGATGCCGCTCAAACCCAAAGAGGAGAAGGAGGAAGAGAAACCCAAGCTATATGCTAAGCCCACGTACACGCCAGGAGACCGTTTGGAGAAATACGGGCGCTACTTGACTAGATACTGACATGAAATCAAAGCACGAAGAGACAAAACCTGCCGTTGTCGAGATTGATCCAGCATTGGATCGGTCGCAGCCGACTCCGGCAGGCCCGGTCAATGAGAAGCTCTGCCCCGTGTGCAACCCGAAGACGCCCGTGTTGAGGGTTCGAGAGGGTTCGTTCTGGGTTGAGTACGGATGCCCTCGATGCCATTTGGCTTGGCTCGATAACAAGGGCCAAGCACCTGCTGCTGAGTTGAGGAAAAGATGAGCCCACAATGTAACCAGATACTTCCGTGCGAGTTCTCGTCCGCCAGCTACGCCCAAAAGGTGAAGATGATCGAGGACGCAATGGATCGAGTGCTGCATTCGCAGGAGAGCGAGACTCAGGGAAACCGCAACAAGCGGGCGCTCCTGTCCGAACTCAAGGAGTTGCACCTCTACTTTGCGGAATTGGCGTACTACGCCATCAACCCGAGTCAGTTCTGGATCGTTGACTTCCAGCGGCGCTAAATGAGTTTCGGCGGCACTACATAAAGTCGTGCCAAAGAAATCAGCAAAACAGACACCCGCATCCCAGAAGGTCAAGAATCACTGGCTTCAGAAGCGGGACACCAAGAAGGTGGAGGCGAAGCCCTCCCCTAAGAAGACTCCCACCAAGCGAGTCGCTAAGAAGACGCCGAAGTCGGTCGAGTTAATCCAGAACGAGACAACGAACCTCGTACAGTCGGCCCTCGATGCTGTCCATGCTGGGCAGGAAGAGCGGAACCAAACGACAGCGAGGTACATGCGGGTCGCCCAAGAGGAGCACCGTAGGCTTCGTTCTCTTTACGAAGCAGCAGAGCGTCGACCCGGCAGCGAGCAACAGTCCTTCATCGAGGGGCCGTTTCCCGACACGCCCAACTTCGAAAACATCATGCTCCGGGCCAAGTCTCGGGCGTTGATGCGGAACAATTCCTACGCACGAGCGATCCGAGACTTCTTTGTCTCTCGCATGTGTCCGCCAAACCTCGCCCCGGACCCGACTGCGATCCTCGATGACGGTACGCCCGACACCAAGTTCAACGAGATGGCGAAACAACTCTGGGAGGAGTGGAGCACATGCTGCCTCATTCATGGGGGCAACAACATCAACGAAGCCTTCCAAATGTGTGGGAGAGAAATCTTCACGACCGGCGAAGTCATCCTCTTCCACAACCTTTGGACGACAGACCAACGGGCTGAGTACGAGCTTCCCGTTGGATATCAACTGGTTCTCAAGAAGAGCGAGGAACTCGACAACCTTCGAAACACATTCTCGGACGCCAACGAAGGCAACGGAAGGATTTTCCAGGGCGTTCAGGTCGACCAGTATGGCAAACCGACTCACCTCTATCTTCGCAAGGGAGATCCGTTCCATTGGCTTTGGATCGGCGATTGGAGTAGCGAGGCGTACCCGATCAAGGACTTCACGCACGCCTATGTGCATGAGGCCCCTGGACAGTACCGGGGGATTTCACATTTAGCCTCCTGTATCGACATGTTGAATCAAATCGGAGACCTCCAATTCAACGCCGTCGTTTCTTCGACGATTCAAGCCTGCTTCAGCGTCGTCATCAAAACCTTGCCCCATGCCAGTTTCCAGGCTCCTCCTCCTGAAAAGGACGAGAACGGCAACTATATCGAGCAATACCGCAGACTTTTCACGAAGCCAGGAATGGCCCCAGTTCTGAGAGTGGGCGAAGAGGTCCAGGGGCCAGAGATGCACGCCCACCAAGAGCAAACCAACATCCTCGTTGAGTCCCTGCTTCGTGGGATCGCTGTCAGTTACCCGATCAAGCCAAGTGCTTTGACCGGCAACTACAACGGTACGACCTATTCGTCTGAGGCGTCGTGCGCCATCGAGACGTTCCCAAGGCGACAGGCCAGCGAGAACTTCTTCATTTCTCATGTTGCGGCCGAAGTCTACAAGCGGCTCATCAAGCAAGCTCTCATCGAGGGATACTTCGGCTCTGACTACTCGGTCAGCGATGCCAGGAAGCACCGGCTCTTTGTGGCTGATTGGCCCCAAGCCCAGTACCTCAGCATCAACCCCGGAGTCGATGTCAAAGCGTCGATTGATCGGGCTGCCTCGAACCTCTCGAACTTCACGGACGAGGCGATCAAGTGGGGAAGCAATGCGAGGGACAACATGCGGAAGAACCTCGACCTTTACAACTTCGCCAAGGATGAACTCGGATATCCAGAGGAACTTCTGCTCAAGATGTTCAGCGTCCCGTTCAATGTGCGCATTGATGAGAAGGCTGATCTCGATGACGAGGAATTGGACACGCTGACCTAAGAGAAATTAGCGGCACGGTCCCTACATACGTGCATGAGCCAATTTCTCACTCGATCCTTCGCTGTCCCGCCAGGAAAGGGCCGTCGCACAGTCGTAGTCGCCACTCAAAATCCTGTGCCGATGATCCCCGATGGCAGGGGCAATCTCCTCCCCGAAATCCTTCTGATGAGCGGTCTTCAACTCAACGAGGATCGCAGCGTCAAAGTCCTCGACTCTCACAACGACGAGTCCATCAGCAACATCAAGGGCCGATTGCACAACCTCCGTATCGAGAACGGTCAAACGGTTGGCGACCTGGAGATGGATGAGGGCGAGGTCGACGCCGTTCGGAAGGTGGATAAAGGCTTCGTCGATCGCATGAGCGCCGGTTACTACGCCGACGATTATGAGATGGTCGAGAAGGGCCAGACTCGGGAGTACACATGGGAAGAGGACGCCCCCGAGAAAGAAGGCGACGAAAACAACCTGCGCAAGGCCCGCTCCGACGAGGACTGCGATTGTGACTGTGAAGGGGGCGAGGACTGCGACTGCTGTGACGATGAAGATCGTTGCGATAAGGACGATCGCTGTGAAGAGGATCGAGACGACGACGATGACGAGATGCGGAAGGACGGTCGGAAGAAGTCCAAACGATCGCCTCGACCAAAGCCAACTCCTGGAGAGGATGGCACTCGACGGCGTATCAAGCGGAAGCTCGTGGTCTCAGGGCCAGCAGTCGTCACCACAAGCTGGAGGCTCAAAGAAGCCTCGCTTGTCGCAATTCCTGCCGACGATGACGCAAAAATTAGAGCGGACTTCCTACATACTTTACAGGCCCGGAACGGTTCCGAGCGAAAGACCGAAACTTCTAGGAGACCAATGGAGCAAGAAACCAAAGTCGAGACACCAGCCGTTGATGAAAAGGCTATCGCTGAGCGAGCCGTCAAAGAATACCAGACATTTCGGACCAGAGTCCGAAAGCAAATCGAGGGGGCCGGGTTGGCGCTGGACGTAGATGAAATCTGCGAAGCAGCCAACAGTGATTACGGTCGTGCCTGCGAAGAGATCGTCAACCGCATGGCGACGGCTCAGAAGAAGCCGGAGCATGTGGTCGTTGGCGACGATGAGCGAGTCAAAGCCCGAAGCCTCGTCAAAGATTTGATGAAGCACCGGGCGCTGAACATGCTCAAGGACAATGCCGATCCGAGGACTCGGACGGAATTCTTTGAAAAGGAAATGCCCAAGGGCGATTTCGACAAGTTCAGCCGTTGGGGTTATCGTGACATCGCTCGGATGTTGCTCGAAAGCCAGGGCCAATCGTGCCGTGACCTCTCGGGTAACGAAATCCTTGAGCGTGCTTGGTATGGAACTCGTGATGGCGTCGGTCTTCCGACTGTGACCCCCGGTTCCTTGCCGAACATCCTGCTCGATGCCGTCAACGTCAGCCTCGCACTTCAGTACCGGGCTGCGGATACGACCTTCGACAAGGTTGGACGTAAGGCCGATGACTTCATTGGGATGTTCGACGTTCACATTCAGCGTATTTCCAACGTCAACTCGTTGGACGTGTGGCCTGCCGGTGAAGACCCCAAGCAGAAGAAACTCTTCGACGCACCTTCGACCTGGAAGGCCGTCAACTACGGAAACAACATCGTCATCGATTACAACTTCTTGCTTGCCGATCGCCTCGACGTGATTTCGACGGTGCCCGCCTCATTGGCTTGGGCTGCGAAGCGAACCTTCAACCAGAACTTCTGGGCTTTGATCTCTGGCAACCAGACGGTCCAAGAGGACGCCAAGGCCCTCTTCGATGCGAGCCACAACAACACATGCTCGAACCAGACTGACCCGTACAACGGCAATGCCAGCACGAACGGGACCAGCGTGTGGAACTTGAGCAAAATGCGGAGCCTCATGCGTCAGCAGAGAGGCTTGGATGGATCGCTGATCCGTTTGACCCCAACCTTCCTTGTGGTTCCGACCACGCTGGAAACTCAGGGTGATATCACGGTTCAGTCGCCATCGTCCCCGATTCCCAACGTCTTCATGGGGCTTCAGACCTTCAAGGGCAGCCTCACCACGTTGGTTGAGCCAGAATTGGATGCCAATAGCACCACAGCCTTCTACATGATGAGTGAGCCCATGATGGCCTGTGCGGGCTACTGCTACCACGAAGGGCAGAGCACGCCCATCATTGACTCGTTCATCTTCCAGCCGAACCGCAGCATGATTTATCAGGTTGCTCAGGCTGGTGCAGTCGGGCTCGTGGACTACCGGTCCAACGTCAAGTACATCGGGACATAACGAATCACTTTTACTTCAGTTGAGCAATCGGCCAACTGGCACTCTAAGGAAGCAAAAACAAAATGGCGAACTACACGGCCCTAACCGGCCCTTACAAATATCGAGAGCACTGGTTCGGCAATCGAACGATCACGTCGACACCAGAACAAGGAACTGGCTGGAAGGCAACGACTGGCGGAACCGGCACTCCCACTGCGAAAACTTTGGACGGCGCTGACAGCGGTGCCCTTCGACTCGCCCATGATTCCACCTCTGCGGCTCAGTGGATCGCTTTGACCCACGGAGACATCAAAGGCTACGGAGTCGGCGGCGTTGCCAATGAGGGCAACCTTGAGAATTTCACTGTCAAGGCAACCGTTACCAATGCGAGCCTCGACTCGAACTACGCATTGTTCGTCGGAATGGGCGGCAACTACTCAGGCACCTTGTCGAGTGGTTTCCCCACGGGCGTGGCTCGTGTTGGATTCGAGGTCGTTGGGGCTACGGTCTATGCTCGATGCTACGACGGTGCAACTGACTCCGGTCAGGTCGCCACGGGCATCTCGCTCCAGTCCGGGATTCCTCAAGTGTTCATGGTGAACTTCGACAAGCCGAACCATATCAAGTTCTACTGCTCGAACCCAGCGAACTATGGCGTGATCGGTGAAGTTTGCGGGGGCACATCGTTCACGCTCGTGAACCAAGAGGGCAACTCGTTCCAGCCGTACATTCATCACGGAAAGCTCAACAATGCGGCGACCACGACTTGCGACCTTGATGTGATTTGTATCAACGGAATCATGCAATAATCTATTCCACCTCCTTGTGTAATAGCGACTCGGGCCGCTTTCGAGCGGCTCTTTTCGTTGCACAACTCCTAAATACGACATGAGCGCTTTTCTCAACATGCTGGCCGAAGAAGCCCGTGCGGTGTATTTCACTGACTTCGGAGAATGCGTCACGTACACGCCAGCGCACGGCCCCGGTTTTCCTGATGTGCCTGTCCAAATCGTGGGCGTCCCCAAAGTCCTGGAGACCGGCAAGCTCTCAGACGAGGGCGATCGAGAGCGATACCACAAGATGGCCGATCTCTTACTCAGCCAATGTGACGGCAATTTCCAACAGGGCGACAAGTTCGAGTTCCGGGGCCAGACCTGGAAGTTTGACGGCTCTCCGTCGACGCCATCGGACGGAACTCAGGTGGTCTGTGTCATCAGCTACGAAACGTATGAGATCGGTCACTTCAGAAGGGTGTTCTAATGGATTTCCAATATGTGGCGACGGGAGGATGTTCATTTGCGAGTCCCGCAGATCCAGCGTGCCCCTTCTACGTCTTCACATGCAACGCCTCGATGGACATCCTGACGGCTTTTCCCTACGCACAGCAGCAGGACATCTTCAATTGCCCGAGTTGGCAAAGTTGGGCTGGAAGTGCCTATCAGACCAATGTCCATGTGATCGGAGCCGAAGCGGACGATCAAGAGTTCCCGACGCCCTTCTGGGTCATCCAAGCCACTGAGGAGAGCATGGAAACCAGAGTCGACACGGCGAACTTCACCCGAGGCTCATTCGTGATGTGGGTTCAGGATACGGTCAATCCTTGTTGTGCCGATGAGACGAGTGCATACAACCAGTTCTGCGGGCATGTCGGGGCCGTAATCAAAGACCTCAATCAACAGGGCATCACGGCCACTCTCTTCCGTCGAGGAATTCGACCTCTTCAACGCCCGTGGCGAAACAAGGTCAACGAAACCGAGCAATACTACTCCCTAGCCTTCGTAGTTACGTTCGGACTCGCCTGAAACTCAGCGCAGCGCCCCTACATACGGTAGGACTTTTATCGTGAGGGCGCAGAATGAGCTTCGAGGTCTATAAGGATGGATTGATTCAGTTCGTGGGCCTGACCAGTTCCGGTCAAGGTCCGATTGTCGGTGTCACGAATGCGACCATCAACGCTGGCATCAAAACAATCGAAGGAACGGGAGCCGGGCAAGTCACGCCGAGCATGGTCTCCGTTATCACTGCCGAGCCAACGGCCCAAGTGACGCTCTATGACATCGGTACGTTGATCGGCAACGGTGTTAACACGTCACCCCTGCCCTTCGGCTCAGGACAAACCTGCACCGGAGTGACCGTCTGGGGCGTCCGAGTTCAAGAGGACGGCACGATCGTCACGCAGTCCGGCAATCAAGTGGGCATTTCTTACTCCTACGCCCAAGGACTCGTGACGTTCAATGGTGCGACGGCCCGCCAGGGAGGGGCTGCTACAGCCACCATGACGATCTATCCCGAAAGTGTGGACGGAGTCACCGACCCGGTGACCGTCACCCCGAATGCGCAATTGCCCTCCGTTGCGGCACTGACCCAGATGTACACAGTCGGACCCGCCGAAGTGAACAGCGGTACGATCGCCTCAGTCAATAGCCTCGACTATGCGGCCAATTACAAGGTTGAGCGAAAAGCCTCCCAAGGACAACTCTTCCCCGTGAAGACCTACGTCAGTGAGTACAAGCCAGAAATCACCATTGGGGGTTATGACGCATCGCTGTATAGCAGCTATGGACAGTCGACCGGGACGGCACTGGGAGCAGGCAACTTCGCCATTTACCTCCCGCAACTGGCCCCGAACTCGACCCGGATTAGCCCATCTTCGCCTCAGCACATCAAACTTGCGGGGGCTGCTGGTCAAGGCATGGTGACCGTTGAGCAGGCGACTCTTGGGCCAGACACCGGAGAGGCCCGGATCAAGATCAAGCCGATTGTGGGCACGAACCCTGTGATCTCGATGTCGTTGAGCCAAATCACATGAGGCCCTATGGCACTGGTCACACTTCGTTTGGCAATCGAACAGTCAGCGCCTCCTGACGTTGGCAAGAGGCTCCTCAATCGAGTCGTTAAGGAAGGGCTGGAGAAGGCTGCTGAGCTTTGGATCAAGGAGTTCCTGCCGCTCCACTTCGCCCAAGGAGCGACTCAGCGGTATCAGTACCAACTCGTCAGTCGTGTCTACGCCATCATCAAG
>Ga0210393_10000457_pt1 | contig 36717 bp, 35 predicted proteins | sample IncBWC27OmetaG_FD_160068 | JGI IMG/M metagenome (GOLD analysis project Ga0210393, IMG submission 160068) | Forest soil microbial communities from Barre Woods Harvard Forest LTER site, Petersham, Massachusetts, United States - Inc-BW-C-27-O ...
AACATCGCGGTGAGGAAGTCACCCGCCAGGTGGTGAGCGTCGGTGCGCTGCAGAGCACCGAGAAGCGCACCTTCACCCTGTCAGTCGACGTGATGCCGCCGCAGGGAGCGGGTGGCGCCAATGGCGCGAAGAGCGCCGGCGGCCCGGCTGGCGGGAAGAGCCCCGGCACGCCGCCTGCTGCCAGCGCGCCACCGAGACGCTGACCGCGCCCGCCAATCGCTGAGCGCGCCCACGGGCGCGGTGTGGCCGTGCCCGGGTGCCTTCAGAAGCTCTTTTCCGTCTGTACCAAAAACTGCACGCGGCTGATGCTGGTGGTCGCCTCGAACGGAAAGGCGAGGTCGACGTGCACGACATTGCCGAACCCTGAACGGGCATTGCCAAAGCGCAGCCCGAAGCCAGCATCCTTGAGCCAGCCATAGTTCTGCGGCGCGAGCGGCGCGTTGCCCCAGGCCCGCCCGGCATCGAAGAACACGGCCGCGCCGACGCGAAACAGCCGGAACGGATACCAGTCCGTGAAGTAGCGCTGCTCGACCGTCCACAGCACCCGCTCGGTGCCGTCCTGGTAACGCAGCGGGTAACCGCGCAGGCCGTTGTCACCGCCGAGCAGGATCTGATCGTCGAGGTCCAGCCGCCAGCCCTTGGTGCCGAGGAAGGTGGTGAAGAACAGCCAGTTCTTGCTCTGTTCGACGTAATAGCGCAGCGACGCATCCAGCAGGCCATTGCGCAGCTCACCATCGGTCACCCGTCCGGAGAAGTCCCCGAACAGCAGCAGCGTCGAGCCGCCTTCGCGAAAGCCCTTCGAGGCGTTGCTCTGGAAGATGAGCGCGCTCTGGCTCGAGCCCCAGGCGGTGTCCGCCCAGCCGGCGCGCACGCTCGCGGCGGTGCCGATGTAGAAGTCCTCGGTACGCGCGATCTCGTCGTGGTTCCACAGCTTGAGGTAATCGTCCTGTACCAGATCGAACTGCACCCACGGCCAGGCGAACTTGCGATCCTCCGGGACCTGCGTCGGGCCGGTCCAGGAGCTCACCGGAGCAAAGTCGTGCTCGTCGTAGGTGACGCCGGTGCTCCAGCGGCGCACCCAGCCGTTCTGCAGCCCCTCCGAGAGGCCGCCGTAGATCTGTGCGCCCTGGTGCAGGTCCTGGAACTGGTCGATGATCGTGCCGTGGTCCCAGAGCGAATCGGTCTGCAGGTCGTGGATGCCGTAAACGCCTGCCGCCCAGCGCGACTCGAGCGAGTAGAACGGTTGCTGGATGGTGAGCTCGCGCTGGTAGCCGTCGCTCAGCTGCCCGTAGGTCAGGCCGGCGGAGACCCAGCTGCCGAAGACATGCGAGTCGCCCACACTCAATGACGAAGTGGTGCGATCGATCGTGGTGGAATGCGATACCGACACGTCGGTGCCGGTACCGAGGAAGCTGATGTCCTCGAGATGCACGCCGGTGGAGTTGCTGCCGCCGCTGCGCCCGAAGTTGAAGCCGGGATTGAGCGTCCACACGTCCCTGGTGGTGACGCGCACGTCGACCGCGCCGTCGTGATAGCTCACCACCCGGATCCAGGCGTCGTAGAAATAGCCGTCGGCACGCAGGATGCGCTCGGACTCATCGAGCAGGCGGCGCGAGTAGCGCTGCCCCGGCTTGAAGAGCAGCTGGCTGCGTATGATGCTCGGGCGTGTCCGGTAATGCAGACGGTCGGCCAGCCGGAACAGCCAGTTATTGTCCTTCTGGTCATCCAGGTTGAAGATGTTCTGGTTGTCGATGAGGATCCTGCCGATGACGGCGCCGGAGGCTTCGAGCTCGTTGTCGGGCGGGACGCCCGGGATTTCTACCGGAGGACCGTAGGAGCGGTAGGGGCGCACGTACGCGCGGGCGCCGTCGGCGCCGGCCGCCGGCTGACCTTCGAGCGTCACGGAGTCGGTGCCGTCCGGGGCCCGGGCGCTGTAGCCGGCGGCGGCGTAGCCCGCTGCGGCGCCCGTCGGCTGCGAGTCGCCCGCAGCGCGTGTCAGGCCCGGCAGAACGAGCAGCACGAAAAACACCACACCTTGCCCTCGCCGTGACAAGGTGAGGGTACAGCTGAGCGGCGACGGTTCGACGTGGGCCATCACGGCCCGGGCAGGTCGGTGTCGCAACCTATGCATCCATGCATTGTGCGCGCCATCCTATAGAGGGACCGCTGCAACATACTGCAGTTCGACAGTTGGGGCGCGGATGTTCCATGGGGCCGGCCTGTTGCGGCATTGCTTGACAAAGGCGCCATTCTCTTAGCGAAGGAGGGAAGCGATGGCAAGGCTCAGCAGGCAAAAAGTCAGCGGCTGGACGAGCGCGGCGACCGCCATGCTCGCGCTGTCGGGCGTGCTCGCCGGAGCAGCTGCCGCGGCCACGCCCGCCGGCCAAGCCGCCGCCCCGGGCAGCAGCCGCGCGGGGTCGCTGTTGGTGTTTGCCGCCGCGTCCGTTACCGATGCGCTGCAGCAGATCGACGGCGCGTTCAGCGCGCAGACCGGCATCGCCGTGGAAGCTTCGTTCGCCGCCAGCTCGGTGCTGGCGAAGCAGATCGAGGCCGGAGCGCCCGCGCAGGTGTTCCTGTCGGCCGACCGTGAGTGGATGGATTATCTCGAGCAGCGCGGTCGCCTGCAGGGCGGCTCACGGCGCGACCTGCTCGGCAACGAGCTGGTGCTCATCGCGCCGGCCGACAGCGCGCTGCAGCTGAAGATCGCCCCGCACTTTGCGCTGCTCGCCGCGCTCGGTGACGGGCGGCTCGCGAGCGGGGATCCTGACTCGGTGCCGGCGGGACTGTACGCGCGCGCCGCGCTCACCCGCCTCGGCGTATGGGCGCAGGTGGCCGATCGGCTGGTGCGTGCGGAGAACGTGCGCGCGGCGCTCATGTACGTGGCGCGCGGTGAGGCACCGCTAGGGATCGTCTACCAGACCGACGCCCGCGCCGAGGGGCGCGTGCGGGTGATCGACGTGTTTCCCGCCGACAGCCACCCGCCGATCACCTACCCGCTGGCGCTGACGGCGGGAGCCGGAGCGGACGCGGCGCGCTACGCCGCGTTTCTCACGAGCGCTGCCGCGCGGGACGTGTTCGTTGGCCGTGGCTTCGTGATGCTCCAGCCGCCACGCGCGCCGTGAGCGCACGCGCGAGGCTGGGCTCGCGCGGGCAGCGACGTCAGAATCGGCCGCTCTGAAAGTCCGCGAACGCCTGCTGCAGCTCCTCGCGCGTATTCATCACGAACGGACCGTACCGGGCGACCGCCTCGTGCAGCGGGCGTCCGGCCACGAGGATGGCGCGCGCCGTGCGGCCGTCGCTTCCCACAGTGAGGCCGGTGAGCCGCACCTCTGCGCCCGCGCTCAGCACGGCGAGCTCGTGGCTGCGCAGCGCATGCGGGTCGGCCGCCGCGCCCACCTCGATCGACCCCTCGAAGACGTAGAGGAACGCGGCGTGATCCGCCGGCAGCTCCTGCACGAAGGTCGCGCCCGGCTCGATTGCGACGTCGAGGTACGTCGGGTCGGTCGCCGGCTGGGAGATCGGGCCGACGACATCCGCGACGCGGCCGGCGATCACGCGCACGTTCACGCCGGCGGCGGGGGCCGCGCTCGGGATGCGCGCCGGGCCGAACTCCTGGTACTTCGGCGCGGTCATCTTGTCGCGCGCGGGGAGGTTCAGCCACAGCTGAAAGCCGCGCATGCGACCTTCGTGCTGCTCGGGCATCTCCGAGTGCACCAGCCCGCGCCCGGCGGTCATCCATTGCACGCTTCCGGGCACCAGCACGCCCTCGTTGCCGTGGTTGTCGCGATGGCGCATGCGGCCGTCGAGCATGTAGGTGACGGTCTCGAAACCGCGATGCGGGTGATCGGGGAAGCCGGCGATGTAGTCTTCCGCCTTGTCGGTGCCGAACTCATCAAGCAGCAGGAACGGGTCGAGGTCGGGCAACTGCGCCTGGCCTATGACCCGGCGCAGCTTCACGCCTGCGCCATCGGAGGTCGGGACGCCTGTGACGACGCGCTGCACCGAGCGCGTGGCTACCGCGGGTTCGCTCATGGATGCAAGGCCCTTTGCGCAAGATTCGGGTAGCCGACAATGGGGACTGCGCGGGGCGATTCAAGCGTCTCCGGGGCGCTTAGGCCAGGGCCGTTCCCAAGGGCGCAGCGCGTCAGGAAACGCCAAGCGCAGCACGCCGCGACGAAGAACCGTGAACCGTACGCGACGCGCCGGGGTCAAACCTCTAGACTTTCAACGCTGACCGCCGCTCACGCCATAGGGGCGAAATGCGCTACGAGCTTCTCCTCCTGGTGCTATTCGGCGGTGCCGCCTGCACTGCGGCACCGGCGGACGAGATTGACCCGCCGGGCCGCGCGGCGCGCCTGAGCGATGTGGAAGGGTCGGTGTCGCTCGAGCCTGCGGGCACGCAGGACTGGACCGCCGCCACTCTCAACCTGCCGCTCACGACCGGCGACCGGGTGTGGACGGATCGAAGCTCGCGCGCCGAGCTCGACCTCGGAGCGGCCGTCATCCGCCTGGGCAGCACGACCGGCTTCGCCTTTCTCAGCCTCGGGGATGCCACCGCGCAGATGCAGCTCACCGGCGGCACGCTCATCGTGCGGGTGCGCGACATGGCGGCCGACCAGGTCTACGAGATCGACACACCGAATCTCGCGTTGTCGCTGCAGCAGCCGGGGGACTATCGCGTGGAGGTGAGCGAGCGCGGCGATGTGACGGTGGTGAAAGTGAGCGATGGGGCCGCGCAGGCGGTCGGCGGCGGGCAGACGGTGGCGATCGGCGAGCAGCAGCAAGTCGTGTTCTCCGGCACCACGCAGCTCACCTACGATGCCAGGAACTTAGGTCCGCCCGATGAGCTCGACGGCTGGTCGGCGGCGCGCGAGCAGCAGGTGGAGGATGCGGCGTCCACGGAGTACGTGCCGAGCGACGTCCCTGGCACGCAGGACCTCGACAACAACGGCACCTGGCAGGAGATTCCCGAGTACGGCTACGTGTGGACGCCGACCACGGTCGTCGCCGGCTGGGTGCCGTACGGGCGCGGCCGCTGGGTGTGGGTGACGCCCTGGGGCTGGACCTGGGTGGACGCGGCTGCGTGGGGATATGCGCCGTTCCACTACGGCCGCTGGGTACCGTGCAGCAACCGCTGGTGCTGGGTGCCCGGTCCACGGCGGCTGCGGCCGGTGTACGCCCCAGCGCTCGTCGCCTGGGTTGGCATACCTGGCGCGGAAAAAGCGGATGCACCCGGCGGCAACGTCGGCTGGTTTCCGCTGGGACCGAACGAAGTGTACGTCGCGCCCTACCACGTGAGCCCGGCGTACGCACGCCTCGTCAACGTCAACAACACCCGCCTCGTCAGCAGCACCTACATCAACCACATCTACGAGCAGACCGGCACGCCGCACTACGTCAACAACCGTGCGGCCGCGGTCACCAGCGTACCGCAGAGTGTCTTCGTCTCAGGTCAGCAGGTCGGTGCGCATGCGCAGCACGTGGCGCCGGCGCAGCTGGCGGCATCGCTGGTCACGGCGGCGGCGCCCGCCGTCGCGCCGAGCCGCCAGAGCGTGTTGGGTACGAACGACGGCCGCCTCGTCGCGCGTCCTCCCGCGGCGCTGCTGCGCCGCACGGTGGTCGTGCACCACCCGCCGCCGCGCGCGCCGGCGACGTTCGATGAGCAGCTCGCGGCCATCCAGGCCAACGGCGGCCGGCCGCTCGCGCGCGCGGAGCTCGCGCAGCTACAGCCCGCGACCGCGGATGCGTCGGTGCGGGTCGTCGCGATTGCAGGCCCGGTGGTGACGCACGCCGGTGCGATGGCGCATGTCCCCGAGACGCACGTGGCGGCGCCAGCGCCGGCCACGCCCGCGACGCCTAGCTTCGCCGAGCGCGAACGGATCCTGCAGCACCCGCAACTGCCAGGCTCAACGCCTGGCGATGGAATCGCCAGCAAGCCGCGCGCGAATGCGTTCGTCCCGCCCGAGCTTGCCGAGCCCGCTGCCTCCGCACCGCCCGAGCGCAGCGGCCACCAGGTGCCTCCGCAACAGCCACGCGCGAACGGTGGAGACGGTGCGACGCATGCGCCGGGCAGCCCGGCGGTACTGCCGGTCTACCATCCCCCGGTCAGACCCGACAGCGGAGAGCCGGAAGCGGAAACGCACGCGAGCGCGCCCGCGTACCGCGCGCCTCCGCCCTCGTCACGTCCCGCGACGCCAGCCCCGCAGCACGCGCCGTCACAGCCACCGCCGCACCCGTCGTCCTCGCGCGAATCGCGCGATTCGTCGTCGCATGGGGACAGGGATTCGCGGGACAGGGTGGTCAGGTAAGAGTCGGGGTCGTTGCGGGGATTGTCAGATGGCGTGCAGGACCGCTCGGCGAATCAGTCTTGGTAGCGCGACCGCGATGAAAGCTTTTTTCGGATATAGGTAGTCTTCGCCTGATTCGTCAATGACCCGCAGCTGGCCGAGGCTCTCCGCCTTGGCATCTGGTATTGACACGTAGATCTTGCGACGCTCCAGAGATACTTCGTATCCGGAGTTGTCGACACAAATTACGAGGCGCTTTGCCGCTTTAGCCATATTCCGTCATCATCTCACACGAAACGCTTGATCTTGAACTCACGACGCCCGATCCCCGTGGCTTCGTACCAGTGTAACTCGGCACGGACAATCTCACCGCTAGGCAGTTGGATTTCTCCCGTGCCCTTGCGCTTCCGCCACCGTCCGCGGCCATAACGCTTACGCAGGCGGGCGCGCTCCCGGATGCCGGACCCACTGGCTATGGTTTCCGCCTTGGTAATTTCGCCAAGAATACGAAAACGCATGGTTCGTCGTGGTAGGGGCTCAGGAACGGTCAAAACATGGGGACCGCAGTCGCAGCCTGATTGGCACCTGCATACTGCTTACTCGTCAATGTACTGCAGAGCATCGCGCTCCAGCTCTCTGACAAAATCGCGTACCTCTTCGCGCGAGCAGACCTTGCCGTCGAGCAACGCCTGCAGCAGCGTTTCCAGGTGAACCCGCAGCGCCACGGCAAGCACCGCAGGCGGATACCGCTGCAATTTCGCCATTAGGTCATTGAGTTCGTCGAGGCACTCCTCGACGGCGCCGTCATTGCGCGCTGCTTCGGTAAACGTCATGCGCAGACTCCTCGGCAGGTACGAGCGCAACCATACACCAGTTACTTCGTGCGCGTGGAACGCGGCTGATTGACACGCGCCGTTTCTGCACAAACAGGCGGCGAATGAAGATTCCAATCACCTGCCGCGTGCATAGACTGGTGCCCGACCCGCGTAACCAACATGTCACTTCGAGGAGCGATGCAGATGAACAGTTTCAAGCTGACCGCAGTCGGGAACCTTGCGCGCAACCCCGAGCTAGTCGCCAAGAACGAGACGAGCTACGCAAAGCTCTGCTTGGTGGGCAACGACTACGCCGGCAAGGACGAGGAGGGCGCGGCACGCGAGGTGGTGACAACCCTGTGGTTCGTCGCTTTCGGAGCGATCGGCGAGGCATTGGCACGCAACGCGCGCAAGGGAGATCAGCTCTTTATCGAAGCGCGTGTGCGTTCAAACAACTGGGTCGACAAGCAGGGTGAGAAGCAGTACGACCACTCCTTCATTGTCGAGGGGTTTCGCTTCGGCGCACCAGGCAAGGTCAAGCGCGAAGAGCGCGACGCGCGCCGCGAAGAGGAGGCCACACGCGTGAGCGCTACCGCTGGCGCGTAGGAGGCAATTCGCAATGCAAGCGCGTTACTTGCGGTACCCGTCGCGGCCGTTGGCACTCGCCGCGCTCATGTGGGGAACGCCGATCCTCGTTTTGGCGCAGGCACAGGGCTCGCCGTTCATGACGGGGGCCACGGCGTTGCAGACGAACATCCTTGCCTGGTTGACTCCGATCGCCGTCATTCTGGTGATGGTTCTGGGAGCGATGGCAATGGCAAACCGAATGTCATGGGGATGGTGCCTAGGTGCCATTCTCGGGATCGCCATCGCGTTCGGTGCCCCTCAGATCGTCGCGTGGGTACGGGGAATGTTTGGCGTGTGAGGACGCATGAGCACACGTAATGGCGGGTTAACCGCCGATCCGCTGTTTGTGGGCGCGACGCGGCCGCCGATGCGCTGGGGCGTCACTTATGCGGCGTTGCTATTCAACATGGTGTTCACCCTGGAAACGTTTCTCGTGACCAAGAATCTGTTGACGCTGCTCGTATGCGCACCGATCCACGGTGTCTGTGCGCTGCTGTGCGCACGCGACGCGCGCTTCTTCGACTTGGTATTGCTGTGGGGACGTACACGCCTGCCGGCGGTGCTCGGTACGCTGCGGTTCTGGCGGGCCAGCAGCTACAGTCCGCTGCTGCTAAATCTGCCCAACTACCGCGGTCGGCGCAAACCGACCGCGGTGGCGGTCGCGTTCCCGGTACGACAGGACGTAACGCCGTGCTGAGCAGCAAACGTCTCGTGGCACTCCGTCGCGAGCGACTCGCTGCGGAACACATCCCGTACACGGCGCATGTCGCCGACAAGGTTGTTAAGACGACGTTCGGCGACTATCTGCTCGCGTTTCGGCTGGCAGGGGCCAGTTTCGAGAGCGCGGACGATGAGCAGCTGAACGCCTGGCACGAGCGCCTCAATGTATTGTGGCGGAACCTGGCCAGCCCGAACGTCGCGTTGTGGACCCATTTGATACGGCGGCCCGTGCGCGCGACCGTTCGTGGCGGCACAGGCAGCGAGTTTGCCGACATCCTGACGGCGAAATATCGCCAGCGCCTTGCCGGCGAGACGCTGATGCTCAACGAGCTCTACCTCGCGGTGTGTTACCGGCCCGCCGCCGGTCTGGCAGCGGGCTTGTTTTCCAGGGTGCTTGCGCGTACCAAGGCAGCACCGGCGCAAGTCGAGCTGGCTGACGCGTTGGACAACTGCGCGAAGCTCGGTCAGACCGTGCACGCCGCTCTGACGCGGTACGAGCCCGAGGCGCTGGGTACATATGCCTGCGGCGGAACCTGGTGTTCATCACTTCTCGAGTACCTCGCGCTATTGGTGAATGGTGAGTGGCGGCGCGTGCCGCTGCCAGTTGGACCTGTGAACGTCGCACTGGCGACTACTCGGGTTCTGTTCGGTACGGAAGCCATCGAATACCGCATGCCCGCGGCGACGCAGGTCGCGGCAATGCTGGGTATCAAGGAGTACCCGACCCCGAGCGCTGTGGGTATGTACAACCGCCTGTTGTCGGCCCCATTTCCTCTGCTGCTGACGCAATCGTTTGCGTTTCTGTCGCGCGCCGCGGGTCAGGGCTTGCTGCAGCGGCAGTACTTCCGACTGATGAATGCCGGGGATTTCGCGGTCTCGCAGGCGGCGCAACTGAAGGACGCGCTCGACGGCCTGAGCAGCAGCGATTTCTCAATGGGTGATCACCACCTTTCGTTGCAGGTTCTCGCGAATCTTGATGGCGAGCACGGGCCGGAAGCTGACACCTGGCGCCTGAAAGTGCTCAACGACCACGTGGCACTGGCGCGCAATCTCCTGGGTGACACCGGGATGACCGTGGCACGCGAGGACCTCGCGATAGAGGCGGCCTTCTGGGCGCAGCTGCCGGGCAATTTTGCGCTTCGACCGCGCAAGGCCCCCATCACCTCGCGCAACTTCGCGGCCATGGCGCCGTTTCACAACTATCCGGTCGGCCGTGAAATGGGCAATCACTGGGGCGAGGCGCTCGCGCTATTGTGCACCAGCGCGCGCTCGCCGTACTACTTCTCGCTGCACGCGAGCGATCCTGGAGATCCCGATGGCGGCAGTCGCAAGGACACCGGGCACACGTTCATCTGCGGACCCACCGGTTCCGGTAAGACCGTTTTCATCGGCTTTCTCGTGTCCGCCCTGCAGCGCCACGGGGCGACGCAGGTGATCTTCGACAAGGATCACGGTCTGGAAATCCTGGTGCGCGCGCTCGGGGGCGAGTACTTCGAGCTCCGGCACGGCACCCCCACGGGATTCAACCCGCTGCAGCTGCCACAGGACCCGGTGCACCTTGAATTTCAGAAATCCTGGCTACGGATGCTGGTGAGGCCTCCGGGCAGCCGGCCGCCGTCCGCTCGTGAGAGCGCAGATCTCGATCATGCTCTGCGGGGCACGCTGGCCCTCGAGGTCGGGGCGCGACGCCTATCGCGACTGCTGGAGTTTCTAGACCCGACAGACCCAGAAGGAATGCACGCGCGGCTCGCGCGCTGGTGCGAGTCCGCGCAGGGGGACTATGCCTGGGCATTTGACAATCGCGTGGATTCCGTCGCGACGAGCCTCGGTGGCTACCGTCTCATCGGCTTCGACGTGACGGAGTTTCTCGAGCATCCACTGACGCGTGCGCCACTCACCTTCTACATGTTTCATCTGGTACGTCGGCTGCTCGACGGTCGTCGACTCGTCTGCTGGATGGACGAATTCTGGCGCCTGTTGGACGATCCGGCGTTCGAGAGCTTTGCCAAGGAGGGTCCTAAGACCTGGCGCAAGCTCAACGGTGTCATGTGCCTCGCGACGCAGAGCGCCAGCGATGTCCTGCAGAGCTCCATCAGCCGCACCATCATCGAGCAGACGCCGACCAAGGTGTTCTTTCCAAATGTCGATGCCAGCGCCGAGGAGTACACCCAGGGATTTGGTCTTAGCGAGCGAGAGTTCAAGCTGATCAGAGAACAACTCGAACCCGGTTCGCGCACCTTTCTCGTCAAACAGGGGCATCACAGCGTCGTCTGCCGTCTGGATCTCAAGGGCTGCGAGGCTGAACTCGCAGTGATCTCAGGCCGTGCACGTCATGTCGAGCGCATGCGGCGAATGATCGCGGCGCATGGGCCCGAGCCGCTGCATTGGTTGCCGTCCTTCTTCGCGGAATGCGCCCAGGAGTGATTTCTAGCACCAAGCTCATCTCAACCGGGAGGTTTCTCATGTCATGCCAAAAGATGCGCAACATCGTCGCCGTTACACTGTTGCTCGCCAGTGCCCCGGCCGCACATGCACAGTTCGCGGTCATTGATGTGGCATCGCTGGCGCAATTGATCTCCGAGGTGCAGACGCTCGAGCAGCAGCTGGCCACAGCGCGCAATCAGCTCGCACAGGCGCAATCCGAGTACCAGTCAATCACCGGAGCCCGCGGCATGCAACAACTCCTGGCCGGGACGCCGCGCAACTACCTGCCACCCAATTGGGCGACGCTCCAGGGCGTCCTGCACGGTGGGGGCGGATACCCTGCGCTCACAGGGGACGTACAAGGCGCGCTCCGGACGACAGCGGTGCTTTCTGCCGCGCAGCTCGCCGCACTCCCGCCCGCAGCCGGTAACCAGCTGCAGGCAGGACGGCAGTCCGTCGCATTGCTGCAGAGCGTATCGCACGAGGCACTTACCAACTCCAGCGACCGCTTTGCAGCCATGCAGCAGCTGATCGATGCCATTGGTCGTGCCGATGACCAGAAGTCCATCCTGGAGCTGCAGGCGCGCATCGCTGCGGAGCAAGGAATGCTGCAGAACGAGAACACCAAGCTGCAGGTCCTGTACCGCGGACTGCAGGCTCAGCAATGGGCGAACTCACAGATTGCACGGGAGCTGACCGTAGCGGGTCACGGGCAGTTCGACGGCCGATTTCAGCCGCATCCGTGAGCTCGAGGAGCGGGCGTGGGGTTTTTTGAGACATTCTGGACGTGGCTGAACGCGCAGCTCGCCAGTTACATCGGAACAAATACTGCCCTCGTTGCGCAGGCCCTCGAGCCGGCAATCGTCACCGTGGCCACCGTTTACGTCATGGCCTGGGGGTATCTGCAACTGACTGGTCGTCTCGACGACCCGTTCCTCACCGGCCTGAAACGGTTGGTCACACTGGCAATCGTTCTAGGCGCAGCCCTGCACCTGTGGCTCTACAACTCGCTGTTGGTCGACACGTTCTATCAGGCGCCGGCAGAGCTGGCCGCGGCGGTGGTGGGCGCACAGGACCCGGTTGCGACCATTGACCAGATCTGGGCACGCGGCGGTGCGGTGGCCGATTATCTCTGGAACAACGGCGGCGTCTTCAATGGGGACTTCGGCTACTACGTGGCGGGTGCCGTCGTATGGGCGCTCATGGGACTGCTATGCGTATACACCATGTTCCTGATCGCGCTGTCCGGCATCGCACTCGCGGTGCTGCTGGCTCTCGGTCCATTGTTCATCGCGTTGCTGCTGTTTGACGGAACGCAGCGGTTCTTCGCCGCATGGCTGGCGCAGCTCGCGAACTATGCCCTTGTCACCATTCTGACCGTACTGGTAGCCGCGCTGCTGCTGCAGGTCGTGGAGTCTTACGCAGCGCAAACCGCCGCGCGGGGCGCCGCCATCGTCACCGTGGACGCTCTGAACATGGTCCTGGTCGCGGTACTGGTGTTCCTCGTCATGCGTCAGGTGTTACCCATTGCCGCGGCGCTCGCTGGTGGCGTGGCTCTCAGCAGCTTCGGAGCCGTGAGTCGTGTGGTCGGCTGGGGTATGAGCCGTGGGACCGGCGCTGCCATCGGCGCCGCCGCAGCCGTCGCAAATTTACGAGCTAGTGGTGGCGGGCACGTGCCGGCGCAGCGGCTTACGGTGCAGCGTGCCGCCTGGCGTACGTTCTGAAGGAGAGGTCGGACGATGAGATGCCATCTGTTGGCAGTACTATTTTGTGCCGGGGTTTGCGCCTGCGCAGCCCCGCGGATGGGCTGCAAGGGCCAGTTGCAGCCCATCAATGCGCCCGCGGCGCAGCACCACCCCAATACCCGCGATCCCCAAGCTTCGGACGGCGTGCAATGAAGCACGAGCCGCTAGACGATTATCTCCGCGAAGCTGCAACCTGGGATGCCGACCGCGCTGCCCAGGCGCAGCGCAGTGCGCGCTGTGCCTGGTGGGTAGCCGGTAGCTCGGCGACATGCGTGATGACTCTCGCCGGTTGCCTCATGCTTTTGATGCCGCTGAAGCGTGTCGAGCCGTTCGTGGTGCGCGTGGACAACAGCACCGGCATCGTCGACGTGGTGCCGGTCTACGCCGGTAAGGCCGCTCTGGAGCAGACCGTTACGCGCTACTTTCTGGCTCACTACGTCAGCGTGTGCGAGCGGTTCAACTTTGCGACTGCGGAGAGCGATTACGAGGAATGCGGAGCGTTCCACGCTGCGCAACGCAACCAGGCCTGGTACGCCTTATGGAACCCAAACAATCCTAACTCGCCCCTCAACCTTCACAAGGATGGCAGCACGGTGCGCGTGCAGGTCGAGGCCGTGAGTTTCTTCACGCGCGCAAGCAGTGTTACCGATCTGGCGCAGGTGCGCTATCTGAAAGCCGAACGTCAGGGCAGCGGCGCGGACGAGCGCATCACGCACTGGATTGCCACCATTGAATACGCATACACGGCCCCTTCGATGGATCCGCGGGTGCGCCGTTGGAACCCTCTTGGATTCAAGGTCGTGGAATTTACCGCGGAGGCTGAGGTACTGCCTCAGTCGGCACCCGCGAAATCAGGGTAGGAGCAGCGGTGCGCGTAACGCGGAAACAGCCGATGCATAAGGCAGGTTTCAGGATCTCGCTGTTGTTTGGCGTTGCTCTCGGCACGCTGTTCATCGCCGAGACGGGAGCGGGTGAGAGCCCGACTGCAGCTGCACCGACCGATGCGCGCATCCGCGCGTTCGTATATGCGCCGGATGCGGTGTACCGCCTCAAAGGCTACGTGGGCTACCAGATCGACCTCGAGTTCGAGCCCGGTGAGACGTTCGTGGGACTGGGTACCGGCGACCTGGACAGCATCACCTTCGCCGCGCAGGACAATCATCTGTTCGTGAAGCCCAAGGCCGGTGGTCTTGCCACCAACATCACCGTTCTCACCACGCGCCGCGCCTACCACTTCGACTATGCGGCCACCGAGCGCAGACCAGCCCCGGAGTTTGGCGATGTCATCTATGTGCTGCGATTCATATATCCTCAGCAGTCGGCCTCCTCGCCAGCACAGGTCGTGGAGCGCAGCCTCGCGCATGCCGGTGCAGCGCGCTGGCACAACCTCGATTATGCCTATCGCGGCAGCCCACAGCTCAAGCCCGCCGCGGCGTGGGACGACGGGGTACAGACGCGACTGCGCTTCGCTCCGCAGCAAGAGCTGCCGGCGATCTTCATCACCAACGACGATGGTACGGAGTCGCTGGTCAATTTCAGCATTGAAGAGGGTGAAGTGATCCTGCAGCGCGTCGCGCGGCAGTTCGCGCTGCGGCGCGGACGGCTTGAGGGCTGCGTTGTGAACGAAGGATTCACGGGCAGTGGCGAGCGACTGGAGTCTGGGACTGTCGCGCCGTCCGTCCGGCGCGTGACCAAGGTGCCGCCATGACTGAGACGACGCCCGAAGAATCCGCTCTCCACGTAGTAGGCGGTGAGCGGACCACGGCACTCGTCAACGCAGTCCGCGGCGTGCAATCGCGCATGAGTAGCGCTCTGGCTGCGGGACTCATGATTGTGCTCGGGGTTTCCGCATTGACCTGGTACTACGCGCAGGCGCTGACTCGGCAGGGACGTGCGCGCGCTGCGGCGCAGTCGACGGCCGCTAACCGTGCACAGGGGGAGATGCCGCTTCCCTCGCTTGGCCGTATCGTGCCACCACCGACCGCTGCCGCATCGACACCGCCACCGGGTGTCGGGGTCGATGCAGCCGTGCCGGTTGCGGAGCAGCCCCTGACGGAAGCTCGCCCCGCGGCCGGAAGCGCTGTGCCCCTGACGGCCGCTGTCCCCGAGCGCGATGCCGCGTTCCAAGGCGGGCCGGGCGCCAAGACGCCCGCCGAGATCGCCCACGAGCGCCGCATTGCGGGGGCTGTCTTCACGCGAGTCGCCGACTCCACATCTGCCGTAAGCGCATCAGCGCAGGGAGAGGGCGCGGGCGTCGCCGGCACTGCAGCCGCCGCTACAAACGCTCCACCTGCGCCTGCCGCGGAGCGCACTGACGGTGCACTCGCGACGTTGTTGAGACCGAGTGTTGCCGAGGCGGTGCGCGCGCAGTTGCTGCAGACGACGCGATTTCTGCTACCCAAAGGGGCATTCATTGACTGCACGCTCGAGACCGCCATCGATTCGACTCTGCCCGGCATGACCACCTGCATAACTGCGGCCGACACTTTCAGCGCGGACGGCAAGGTCGTGTTGCTCGAACGCGGGACCAAGTTGGTGGGTGAAACACGCGGACAGGTCCAGCAAGGGCAAGCGCGCGTTTTCGTACTGTGGTCGCAGGCACGTACACCGCAAGGTGTGGTTGTACCCCTCGATTCCCCTGGAACCGACGAGCTCGGGCGTTCGGGTCTGCCGGGCCAGGTGCAGCGTCACTTCTGGGAGCGCTTCGGCGCGGCGATGCTGGTGTCGGTCGTCGACGGCGCGGTCCAAGCTGGGGTACAGGCTTCGAACCGTTCCAGCGGCACGGTGATTTACGCACCGTCGGCATCTCAGGACGTACTGACGGAGGTTCTGAAGGATACGCTCAACATTCCGCCCACAGTGATCAAACGCAACGGCGACCGTATCCAGATACTCGTAGCGCGTGATCTTGATTTCCGGCCCGTCTATGAACTGCACGCATCTACCACCGGTCGCTGACGGTTTCTCCCGTGCGCCGCCCCCCGGGGCATTGCCCTCGCCATCGACAGCGGATGACGTTTCCGCGCTCGATCTCACGTTGCGCGCGTTGCGCCCGCTGCTTGCCCGCCCCGAGGTAACGGAGCTGTGCATCAACCGGCCACGGGAGATTTTTATCGAGACACATGCGGGCTGGCGACGCGAAGACCTTCCGTTTGCGGACTTCGACTGGTGTCGCAGGCTGGCGAAGCTCATTGCCAACATCACTCGCCAGCGGGTGGACGAGACCGCGCCACTGCTGTCCGCCTCGCTGCCCTCGGGCGAGCGCGTGCAGGTTGTCCTGCCTCCCGCGACTACCACGGGTTGCATCGCCATTGCGATCCGCCGGCCTACGGACGCGGTGTGGCGAATCGAAGAGCTTGCGCGCCGTGGTGCTTTCCAGCCGCTGCAGCCTGCCGATACCACCACCGACGACTCGGAGCGGGAGTTGCTGCGTCTGCACGCGGCGCGGCAGTACACGGCGTTTCTGCGTCTGGCGGTGCGGACGCGCAAGAACATCGTAGTCTCGGGCGCGACCGGCTCCGGCAAGACCACTTGGACCAAGGCCCTAATCCAGGAGATCCCCTGCGACGAGCGACTCGTGACCATAGAAGACGCGCGCGAACTGGTAATGGAAGGGCATCCGAATCACGTGCGCCTCTTCTACAGTAAGGACGATCAGGGTCTCGCGCGCGTAACTCCCAAGCAACTGCTGGAGTGCTGCTTGCGGATGCGCCCCGATCGCATACTGCTGGCAGAACTGCGTGCGCAGGAGGCGTTCGACTATCTGCGCAACGTCAATTCCGGGCATCCGGGATCCATCACCAGCGTGCACGCGACCAGTGCTGAGCTCGCCTTCGAGCAGCTGGTGCTGCTGGTCAAGCAAAGCACCGCAGGCCGCGGGTTGGCGCGTCGCGACATCAAGAGTCTGCTGTACCTGCTTGTGGACGTCGTGATCCAGTGCGGCCTCGAGGGTCACCAGCGTGTCATCCGCGAGATCTGGTTCGACCCTTCGCGCAAGGTCGGCGATTCAAGGATATCCAGCCGCCGCGCTTCACGCGAGGTACTTGCGTGATCCACCCAGAGACGGTGCTGCGGGGGTGGGCGGGACTCGTCTCGGCGTATGCCACGGTGCAAGGGCCAATGGTGCTCGCTCTGATTCGTGGACGTGCGCCCTTGCATAGACTCCTGATGTCGCCGCTCGCGGCGGCTCCGCTGACGGTGGTCGCGGGACTCGGCATTGCGGCAACCTCCGAGCTCCTGGGTGCGTTTGGCATCGGCGCGGGCGGCATACTGCAAATCGGCACGGCAATCACGTGCAGTGCGGCCCTGGGCTATGTTGCCGGTCGCTGTATCGCACACCGCCAGGACGTCGTCAGCATCCATCAGCGCGGCGCGATGGTGTCTGCATCGCCCACGGCTCCGGATGTGGCACCAGCTCGGTCGAGGACAAACTCTCGGGTCCGTGGGCCCGGAATCACCCTGGCCGGGTGGCCGGTGGCAGCCGAGGACGAAACCAAACACTTCAAACTCATCGGAACCACCGGTACCGGCAAGAGCACGGCCATATGCGAGATTCTCGGCGCCGCGCTCGAGCGCGGCGATCGGGCGGTCATTGCCGATCCGGATGGCGGCTACCTGCGGCGCTTCTACGACCGGCAACGAGGTGATGCAATCCTCAATCCCTTCGACTCGCGGTCGGCGAAGTGGGATCTGTTCGGCGAGATCAGCAGCGACTATGACGTCGATCAGCTCGCGCGCTCGCTGATCCCCGACCACGAGGGCCAGGATCGGAGCTGGCGCGGCTATGCACGCACGTTCTTCGCCGCGGTAACCGCGCAGGCGCGTGCCGCTGGGACGCGGCAGATGAGTGAGCTCTACCGTCTATTGGTGGTCGCGAGCACATCCGAGCTAAAAACGCTGGTCGCGGGCACCCCCGCGCAACCGTTTCTCGAGGAGCACAACGGTCGTATGTTCGACTCCATCCGTTCGGTGACAAGCTCGGCGGTGAGCGCGCTCGACTACATCGCGCGCCAGCGCAGCGCGCCCCTATCGGTACGCGAGTGGGTGCGGGGCACACAACCGAGTTCTGCCGGCGTGGGGGGCCGTCCCGGCGTCCTGTTCATGCCTTACCGCGCCGGCCAGATCGCAGCCCTGCGTTCCACGATATCAGCCTGGATGCGTCTGGCCATTTTCGAGACGATGAATCGCGAGGAGGGGGAGCAGCGGCTGTGGTTCGTGGTCGATGAACTCGATGCGCTTGGGCAGATCGACGGTCTCAAGGACGCACTCGCACGAGTGCGCAAGTTCGGCGGCCGTTGCGTGCTCGGATTTCAGTCTGTCGCACAGGTGTCCTCGACGTACGGCAGCGGTGAGGCCCAGACGATCGTCGAGAATTGCGGTAACACGCTAATACTGCGCTGCTCGGGAAGCGAGCACGGAGGCACGTCGCAGTTCGCTTCCCGTCTGATCGGCGAGCGCGAGGTAACGCGCATCACCACTTCGAGATCGCGGCGCCTCACCGATCTCGTGCCGTCGATCACGCGTGCCGAGCACCCTGGCATCGAGTCCGCGGTCATGGGATCGGAGATCGAGCAACTGCCGGACCTGAGTGGCTATCTCAAGCTCGCTTCAAGTCCGGAGTGGCGGGTGGTCCGGTTAAGCCCAGGTGCGGCTCCGGCGCGCCAGAGCGCTACGCCGGGCTCGGCGCGCATTCTCAGCTTCCCGGCGCGAGGACTGGGGCGCGGATGCGAGACCGACCGTGCGTGCAGTGCCGATCGCGGGCGAGATACTCCGCACGCGGACCATGGCCTCGAGCCGGAGTGAGTCTGTCGCCATGGGCGTGGCAGACGACACCATGAAGGTGGGATTGCTGATGGAGGCCGCGCAGGCGCAGCAGTCTCTCGCAGCAACGACTTTGGACAAGCTGCGCGAGCATACGGCAGGGCTGGACGCGATCGTGCGCGAGGAGATTCGCGCGACGGTTCTAAATGAACTGCACGCGCTAACGGAAGACAGCCGGCACGCCGCGGCCGCACTGCGCCGGCTGCAGCGCGTCGCGAACCTGCGACTCGTGGCGTGGAGCATAGGCATTCTGACTCTGGCCGCGATCGCTCCACTCGGAATTGTCTGGTACCTGCTGCCGACGCCGGCGAGCGTTGCCGCACTGAAAGCCACGCGAGATCAATTGACGTCGAACATTGACCGTCTGAGCCACCAGGGCGCCCGTATGGAGCTGCGTCGTTGTGGTGATGCGCAACGGCTATGTGTGCGCGTTGACCGCAGTGCGCCCGCGTACGGGGCCGGCGCCGATTTCTTCATCGTCAAGGGCTACTGAGGGGCCGATTGGACTGGAGTGCCATCCACTTGACCGAGCACAGCTGGCAGCCGGTGCTGCTGCTGGCCGGCGCACTTGCGTGCGCTATGCGCCTGGCACTACCCCGCGCGGAGTTGGAGAAGCACAAGCGCGGAGCCCGCATTCTAGATGGTCGGAAAAAGCGCCGCGTGATTCGGCGACGTCGCCGGTTTGGACGCGGGGCAGTCACGCTGGCGGATGTTCCGATTGCAGCAACGGAGGAGACCCGGCACTTCAAACTGATCGGCACCACCGGCACTGGCAAATCGACCGCGATTGCTGGACTGCTCGCCCGGGCGCTCGAGCGTGGCGACCGAGCGGTGATCACCGACCCCGACGGCGGTTATCGCGCCCGATTCTTCGATCGGCGACGCAGAGACATCGTTCTCAATCCCTTCGATCCACTCTCCGTTCGCTGGGATCCGTTCGCCGAGATTCGTGAACCCTGGGATGTCGAACAGCTCGTAAGCGGACTGATTCCAACCAGCGATGACGCTTCCGGGCGCGAGTGGCGCGGCTATGCGCGCACCTTTCTCAGCGCCGTTATCAGACGTTGCTGCGACTCGGAGTGCCGAAATCCGGCAGAGCTGTGGCGGCTGCTGACCGTGGCCCCGACCATGGAGCTGCGGGCGCTGGTGGCCGGGTCGCCGGCGCAACCCTTCCTCGAGCCGGAGAACGCACGCATGTTCGGCTCGATACGCTCGGTTGCCGGTTCCGCGGCCTCGGCTCTTGAGTATCTGCAGGCGCAGCGCTCGTGTGCCTTCTCAGTTCGTAACTGGGTTCGAACTGGGCACGGCGTGCTGTTCATCCCCTACAGTGCAGCACAGATTGCCGCCCTGCGGTCGATCATCGCTACCTGGGTGCGGCTCGCAATTTTTGAGGCAATGGACCGTGCGGAGGGGGACCTGCGCCTCTGGTTCGTCGTTGACGAGCTGGACTCGCTAGGGGCGATCGAGGGTTTGAAGGACGCTCTGGCGAGGCTGCGCAAATTCGGAGGGCGCTGCGTGCTCGGATTTCAGTCTGTCGCGCAGGTGTCCTCGACGTACGGCAGCGGAGAGGCCCAGACGCTCATCGAGAACTGTGGTAACACACTGATTCTGCGTTGTTCCGGTAGCGAGAACGGCGGGACTTCGCATTTTGCCTCGCGCCTCATCGGCGAGCGGGAAGTGCTGCGCAGGCAGACATCACGGGCGCGCGATCGCGAGTCAGGGTTTGTCACACGGGGCGGACGGCGCTCCACCAGCACCAGTCACCACCGCGTTACTGAAGCCGCAGTGCTCCCCTCGGAGCTTGAGCAGCTCCCGGACCGGAGCGGCTACCTCAAAACCGCTTCGTCTCCCGTGTGGCTCAAGGTGAAGTTTGGAGTCGGTTGCTGAACGATGGCCATCTTCCGCATGCAGATCAGCTCGGTCGCACGCAGTGCCGGCCGCCGCGCCACTGCGGCTGCAGCGTACCGCGCTGGCGAGCGTATCCGCGACGAGCGTAGCGGGGAGCTACACAACTACAGCCGGCGGCGCGATGTCCTGCATACCGAGATCTTTCTGCCGTCGCAGTTCGACGGCGTCCCAATTGCCTGGGCGCGTAACCGCGAGAAACTATGGAACACCGCGGAACACGCCGAGAAGCGCCACAACTCGCGCATCGCACGTGAGTACCAAGTCAGCCTACCCAGTGAGCTCGACGCCGGACAACGCCTGGCGCTGGCGCGGTCGTTTTCCCGCGAGATCGCGGAGCGCTACAAGGTCGCCGTCGATCTTTCAGTGCACGAGCCGCGAGCAGACGGGGATCCGCGCAATTTTCACGCCCACCTGCTGACCACGACGCGTGAAGTCACACCTGCCGGACTCGGTGCCAAGACGGGGCTCGACATGGGGCCGCTCGAGCGTCGACGCCGCGAGCTGCCAGACCATCGCCAGGAGTTTGTGAACATTCGCGAGCGCTGGGCGAGCCTCACCAACCAGGCACTGGGCGATGCGAATGTGGCGGTCCGGGTCGATCACCGCAGCCTGGCTGCGCAAGGCATCGACCGCGAACCGCTGCCGGCCATCCCATTGATGCACCTGAAGATGGAGCAGCGCGGCGTACCGAGCGGCGTCGCCGAGCGGCTGCGATCTGAATATCGCGCCCGTGTGCAGCTGCGCGAACAGCGCGCTGCGCGAACGGAGCGCGAGCCGTCTACGGTCCAGCGGCGGACGGAACGCGCGGCGGAAGGCAGCGCCGATCCGGTGACCGACGTTGAGGAGATTCGACGCCGGGCGCGGGAGGCATGGTTGCTGCTGCGATCGAGGGAGGCGGGCAACGCCGCGGCCCCCTGTGTGGAATCAGTGCATGAAAGTGGCCGCGCCACGTCCGATCATGACTCGCTGCAATCCGAGCCCCAACCGCGCGACGATTTCGCCCTGTGAGTTGCGCCGATCGTCGCCGCCCGCCTGGCTGAGTGGCGATGTCGCGATACCCTGCGCGCTGCCTTTTGCCTCGTGCTATGTCTATTCGCCCCGGGGTGGGGGGATGGTTGCCCAGGCTTCGCGAGTTCTCTGCACCCGGGTGAAGAGCATTGATCCATTGTGGCTGCCGCACTACGCGGGCGTTGTCTGCCAAACTTCCTTCCACGATCGCAGCCTCGCCGCGCTCCTTGCGCGCGATGCGGTACTGGTCCCCGTTCCCGGCAGCAGCGCTTCGATTACCGCACGTTGGGTCGCACTGCAGCTTGCCATCGCGCTGAGCGCCATCGGCTGTGGACAACGGGTGTGGAGCGGATTGCGACGCGAGGCGGCCGTGCGCAAGTCGTCTACGGCACCCGAGGGCGCACGTCCCACAGTGCACCAGCATTACGACTCATTCGCGCTGACCGTGCCCATGATACCCATGCACAGAATCGTATTGATCGATGACGTGGTCACCAAGGGCAGGACGTTGTTGGCGGCGGCCGCGCGTCTGCAACGCGAACTGCCGCAGGCGGACATCCGTGCGTTTGCACTCATCCGCACGCTGGGGTTCGTTGAGCGAATCGAGGACGTGATGCAATGGTGTCACGGGGTCATCCGGTGGGCGGGAGGCGACGCGCGTCGTGACCCCTAGCCATCAAGTCAGCCGACCGCATGACGAGACGCGATCAAGCCATAGACTCATACCGTACTCGAGTGCCCGTAGTGGCAGTCCACCAGGCCAGCACTGTCTATTCCAAGAACTCGCAGCCTATGCGGCGGGTGCGTTCTGTTAGGTTTGTGACGTGAAATTCACGCGTTACTTCGAGGCGATTCGACAGCGTCCCGACCGGGCTTTAATTCAGGATGTGTGGCTACGGCGTGCCGTTGACTCGCCGATTCGGGAGGTAATTCAGGCAGATGGCCGCATCAAACGCTGGTGCCAAGTTCCAGAGATGAACAATCGCTACCTTCGCGTTATCCTGCTGCCAGACGGCGAAACCGTCCACAACGCATTCTTTGACAGAGGCTTCGTCCCATGAGAGTCCGGTACTTCGAAGACACGGACACGCTGCTGATCGAGCTACGGGGCGTTCCTGTTGCGGAGACGCGTGATTTAGACGAGAACACGGTCATCGACTTTGATGCCAAGGGCAACGTCTGCTCAATCACGATTGAACACGCCTCTGTGCGCGCGGACGCTCCGAAATTCTCCTTCGAGAAGGTTGCCGCCTGACAAATGTTGGAGCGTGCCATGATGCGTTGAGCTGGTATGCACACGCCGGGCGCGGGAAGACAGGGGTTTTTCTAGGCGCGATCCCTGGCGATGTCTAACTCCGCTTCGGCTACTATTGCTTCACTGCAGCTCAATCCGGTACGTCAGCATCGCGCCCCCCGGCACCGGCTCGAGCGACAGGTTGTTGTCGTTCGAATCGCCGTACACGCGGTCCATCGTGAAGTGAGCGCTCGCCGCGCCGAGTGCCGCACCCGCGACCGTGTCCGACAACCAGTGCTGGTTGTGCTTCAGGCGCTCGTAGCCGGTAAAGATGCCGATGCCATAGCCGAGTATGCGGCGCGCCCAGCGGTAGTCGTCGCTACCTGACTCGGCGAGTACGGTGCCGATGGCGAAAGCGGCGGTCGTGTGCTCGGAGGGGAAGGAGCCGAGACCGCCCTTGCGCCAGGCATTCGGCTCGTTGGTGTTATTCGGTGCTTCGCGGCCGGCGGCGTATTCGATGACGTACCCGGCCACACTGCTCAAACCCGCCGCCTCGAACATCGCCCAGGCCTCGCGACGCCCGTTGTTGTCATTGAGCAGCGTGGCCGAGGCCCAGGTCGCCACGAACACACCAGCCGCGGGCAGGGCGTCCTGCAGGCTGTAGCTGTTGGTGCTCTCGCCAGGTCTGACGAAATGAGTCCTGACCTGGGAGTCCCAATGGTGAGATGCTCCGATAAGGACGACCGCGCCGCCGAACCATGCCCAGTCAGTCGCATCCCAGCGCAGCGGTGCGGTGAAATACAGCTTGATGTCCGAGACGAGGCCCCGGTCGGAGGACACGGCGGATGGAGTGGAAGGCGCTGGCGGCTCGGGTGAGGGTTCCGCGGCCGCAGGCGCTGTGCCATCGCTCGCTGACCCTGAGTCGGGCGCGACCTGTGCAGTGGCGGTCATGGTGCAGGCCAGCAGCACCACAATGATCGGTAGTTTCAGACTGTGCAAGATCCTATCCCCGCGTGGTAGCCGAAGAAGCCAGCAGTTCGTCCACGCGGAACACCGGATAAAGATTCAGATGTGAGTCCCACGAGGCATGTCGCCGTAGAAAGAAGTTGAGCCTGGCTTCGGGGTCTGCGGCAAAAGCCGGTTCCGCCGCGAGCTTGCGGTCGAATTCGCCCTGCAGCGCCGGCTGCTGCGTCAGCATTTCACGCGCGATCTGCTCGGCTACGTAAGGCTCGAGGTGCTCCTTCGGCTCGAAGCACGCGTTGAAGAATCCCCACGCCGCGAATGAATCGGGCGCCTGCGGCTCGAGCAGGTGCATCACCAGCCGCGCGGCGGGCTGTGCGATGGGCACGAACAGCGCGCCGGCGCCGATCTCGCGCGTCTCGCGTGTCCAGCGGCCACTGAGCTGCACGCGCATGCGGCCCTCGAACGGCACGGCCGCGAACTGCACCCGCGCGGCGTGGAATGCCTCGACCTGTACCTTCTCGCTGGTGCGCAACGGCTCGGCGCTGATGCCGTGCACCGCCAGCCGCGCACCGATGTCTGCCGCCCAGGCGGCAGGCACGACATAGCCACCAAGGGGCGCCTTCACCACCAGCGACGGTGACACCCGCTCGCGCAGCGGCACTCGCCAGATCTCAGGTCGCGCGGAGTCGTACACGGTCACCGGGTGCCCAGAGATCGCTGAGCGCTCACGCGTGTACGCGTAGCCCCTGAAATCGATCAGCTCACAGCCGTCGACGCCGTCGGCGCCATCTGCGCCGGGTGTGGCGCTCTTACTTCCCGCCGTAGGCTCGCGCCAGCTCGAGGCGTAGTCGAGCACCACCTCACTGCCGCCGAGTCGCGCGGCATCGCGGTCCGCGGCGTGCGCAAGCTCGCGCCAGCGGCGACCGTGCTCGGCGAGAAGCTCGGTGAGCCCGATGATGGTGTTGCGCGTGACGCGCACGCGGTGCGCGTAATTCTTCCAGGAATGCGTTTCGACCAGCACGGTGAAGCGATTGCGCTGCGGAAAATAGCCGGTGGAGAAGCGCGGCGAGTACACGGTGAGGAGAAAGCCGGACGTCGGATCGTCGGTACGGGCGAGATCAGGATAAAAGGGCAGCGGCAGCGAGCCCTGCGCCGCGAGGTGCGCGATCAGCGCATCGCGCAGCTCGCGACCGGCCGAGAAGAGCTGCGCATCGCCTTGATTGATGGGCTCGGCCTGCAGCGAAATGTCGGGCTCGAAGTCCGCGCCATCGGTGACGTGCAGATCCGCGCACACCAGCGGATCCCAGCTGCGAACGAGTCCGAGCAGCGCCCGCATCTCCTGTGTCTCCACCTTGGCGTAGTCGCGGTTGAGGTTGAGGTTCTGCGCCGTGGTGCGCCAGCCGGTCTGCTCGGGGCCATTCTGGTTGGGTCGGTTCCAGGGGCCGAAGCGCTCGTGCCCGTCCACGTTGAATGCCGGCACGAAGAGGATCGCCATGCGCTCGAGCGCGCCGGGGGCCGCGCTCCCCTCGAGCAGCTCGCGCAGGGCAATGAAGCCTGCGTCCTTACCGTCGCTCTCACCGGGGTGGATGCCGCCCTGGAGCATGAGGACGGGTACCGTGCGCGGGTCCGCACCGGAGACGATCAGCGCTCGCATCGGTCGCCCTTCTGCCGAGTGGCCGAACTCGAGCGTGTGCACCGTCTGTGGCCAGGCGGCGGCAAACGCCGCGCACAGCCGCGTTACTTCGTCGGTGCGTCCCGTCTGACGAAAGCCCGATTGTTCCGCGATCGTGCTGAGCGTGCTGTCCGGCATCCGTGAATCTTACGGGAGCGATGCGCGGCGTGCGCGCCCATTCCGGCTTAGGACTCTCAGTTGCGGCGGTACCAGGCGACACCGGCCTCATCCTGCTCGCGCGTCGCCTCGCCTCGCGCGATGAGACAGTTGAGGTGTGCGAGGCTCTCGCCGGTGGCCATGCTGAGCATGTCCGCCCCGACCTTGCGGCGAAACAGCACGGCAAACAGGTCTATCGCGCGGCGCGGCGTGGCGAGCAGCTCGTGCACCTGGCGCAGGCGTTGCTCGTGGCCGGCGATCAGCTGCTCGAGCCGCGCGTGCAAACCCCGAAACGGTTCGTTGTGCGAAGGCAGCACCAGCACGTCGTCGGGGATGCGCTCGCGGATACTGGCGAGGGACTCGAGCCATTCGCTCAAGGGATCGGCATCGGGCTCGGTGGGAAATACCGAGACGTTCGAGGTAATGCGCGGCAGCACCTGATCGCCCGAGATCAGCACCTTGAGTTCCTCGCAGTGCAGGCATAGGTGCTCCGGTGAATGACCGCGTCCGACGACGGCCCGCCACACCCGTGCGCCGATGCGCAGCTCCTCGCCGTCGACGATGCGCCGGTAGCTGTCTGGGAGTGCATACACTGCCTTGCCGAAACCGCCAAAGCGTGCCTTGTATCCTGCCAGCGCCACTTCGTCCCAGCCGGCGGCCCGGTAGAAGTGCACGCCATCCGGGGGCGCCTCGCGCCCGGTGTCGGCGACCAGCATGCGACAGACCAGGTACTCGAGACGCGTGGTCCACAGCCGGCAGTCGTGCTGTCGGGTGAGCCAGCCGGCCATGCCGATGTGATCCGGATGCATGTGCGTGCAGATGACCCGCATCACCTTGCGACTGCGCAGCGGCCCGGAGAAAGCACTCTGCCAGTGAGTGGCGGTCTGCGGCGTCTGCATGCCGGTGTCCACCAGCGTCCAGCCGCCCTCGTCCTCGAGCGCCCAGAGGTTGATGTGGTTGAGCCCGGCCATCGGCAGCGGCATGCGCAGCCACAGCACGCCGGGCGCGACCGCGCTCGTCTCACCTGGCGCTGGTGCGTCCTGGAAAGGGTAGGTGAGGGAGGCGGTCGCCTGGGCAGCGCTGCTCGGGTCGTGCATGTGGACAATGTAGGGGATCGCGGGTGCGGCGGGTAGTGTTCAGCTGGCCGCGGCGGCACGGATGCGCGCCGATAGCAGTATCAGCAGCGCCGCGTAGATCACCCAAGGTGAGCGCCCGGTATCACCGGCAGGGACGCCCGAAACGCCTCGCCCTCAGGCAGTGTCGCGCGCCGCGCTAGAATCTGCACTGACGCAGCACCGCGGCCGCCGCACAAGGTACGGAAATCATGACACAGGGGACGCATCACGCCACCGAGGACCCGCGCAATCGCGACATTCTCGTGTACGTGAACGGCGAGCTGCGCCCGCGCTGGCAGGCGCTGGTATCGGTGTTCGATTCGGGATTCATTCTCGGGGACGGCGTATGGGAGGGTCTGCGGGTGCACCGTGGCCGCATCGCCTTTCTCGATGCGCATCTCGAGCGACTCTACGAGGCCGCCAAGGCCATCGACCTGGACATCGGCCTCGATCGTGCGGCGCTAACCGCAGCGCTCTACCGCACGCTCGCGGCGAACCACATGACCGAAGGGGTGCACCTGCGCCTCATGGTGACGCGCGGCATGAAGAGCACCCCGTACCAGGATCCGCGCGCCTGCATCGGCGCGGCGACGGTGGTGATCATTGCGGAATACAAGGTACCGCGTCCGGAGCTGCTGACGCAGGGCGTGCGGCTGTTTACGGTCCACGTGCGCCGCGGCGCTCCCGACGTGCAGGACCCGAAGCTCAACTCGCACTCCAAGCTCAACTGCATCACCGCCTGCATCCAGGCCACCAAGGCGGGTGCGGATGAGGCGCTGATGCTCGACCCGCACGGCTTCGTGGCCACCTGCAACTCGACGCACTTCTTCATCGTGCGTGGCGGCGAGGTATGGACGTCGACCGGTGACTATTGTCTCGCCGGCATCACGCGCGCCAACGTACTCAAGCTGTGTCGGGAGAATGGCATCACGGCGCGCGAGAAGAATTTCAGTCTCACCGAAGCCTATGCGGCACAGGAGGCCTTTGTCACGGGCACGTACGCCGGCATCGCTCCGGTCGTGGAGATCGATGGGCGGACGATAAGCGCCGGCCGCGGCCCCGTGGTCGAGCGTCTGCAGCAGCTCTACCTGCGGCTCATCGAGCGCGATGTCGCGGCGCGGCCCCCGTGACACCCTTGCGGCTGGCGGCGTGGTCGGGACCGCGCAACATCTCGACCGCCATGATGCGTGCCTGGGAGAATCGCGGCGACTGCGCGGTGGTCGACGAGCCGCTGTACGCCCACTACCTGGCGCAAACCGGTCTCGATCATCCCGGGCGCGACCAGGTAATCGCGGCGGGGGACACCGACTGGCGACGCGTAGCGGCCTGGCTCACCGGCCCGATACCCGGCGGCAAGGCCATCTGGTATCAAAAACACATGACCCACCACCTGCTGATGCATATCGATCGGCGCTGGCTCGCGGAGCTTACACACGTGTTTCTCATCCGCGATCCGCGCGAGGTGCTCCTGTCCTATATAAAGAGCCGTCCACACGTCACCGCGGAGGATATCGGCGTGCTGCAGCAGCGTGAGATCTTCGGCTATCTGCAGGAGCTTCGTGGCGAGACTCCGCCGGTGATCGATGCGGGTGAGTTCCTGCAGGCGCCGGAAGCGCATCTGCGCGCGCTGTGCGCAGCGCTCGGCATCGCCTTCACGCCGCGCATGCTGCAGTGGCCCGCCGGGCCGCGGCCGAGCGATGGCGTGTGGGCGCCCCACTGGTACGAGGCGGTGCTGCGCTCGACCGGATTCGAGCCCTACCGCGCGCGCGAGCGGCAGGTGCCGGACGAGTACCACGACATCGTTCAGGCGGTGATGCCGGCGTTCGAGGAGATGTTCGCGCAGCGGCTGCGGCCTTAGCTGACCACCGCCGGGCGTTGCAGCTGCGGCAGATACCCGCGCACAATGCGGCCCGGCTCTTCGGGTATCGCAAATTGCGCCGCACCAACAGCGACCTTACTCGCCGGACCCTACTCATCGGCAGCGGCGTGGCAGGCCTAGCCGCGCTCGCGGCGGCAGGTTTCCTCGGTTATGCCTGGCGACGGCTGCAGCGCACCGCCTACAACCCTGACTCTGCAATGCCCAGCAGCTCTCCCGAGATCGTCGCGCTCGTCGGGAACATGCCCTATCGGCGCTTCGGTGCGACCGGACTCAAGGTGTCGGAAGTGTCGTTCGGTGCCTGGGCGATCGGCGGCAAGGCTTATGGCGCGGTCGATCGCCGGGACGTGTTGCGCGCTCTGGCGCGCGCGGAGGAACTCGGCTGCAACCTGGTCGATACCGCGATGATCTACGGAGACTCGGAGCTGGTGCTGGGGGAGTTCCTGCGCGGCCGCCGCAGTCGCTGGATCGTTGCCAGCAAGTATTCCTATCAGCCGGCTGGAATGGTGGCGACCCTGGAACAGCAGCTGCGTCGGCTGGGGACCGACGTCATCGACTTCTACCAGCTTCACTGGCCGCCGCCGGATCACGATGTCTACGAGCAACTGTACCGACTGAAGAAGGCTGGCAAGGTGCGCTATGTCGGCATGTCGGTGTACTCGGCGCGCGACATCACCCAGCTCATCGACCACGAGATGCTCGATGGTGTGCAGCTGCCCTTCAGTCTGCTGGATCCCGATCCGTTCCTGTTGCGCGCCGCGCGGCTGCGCCGGAGCGGTCTGGCGGTGTTGATCCGATCCTCCCTGAAGGAGGGCTTTCTGACGGGCAAGTTCCGGCGCGATGCCACCTTCCCCGATCCCAACGATCAACGCCATGGCTGGAGCGCCGCGCAGATCGCCAGGACCGTCGATGACGTCGAGCGGCTGCGCTTCCTCGAAGCCGACGCGGGATCGATGGTACGCGCTGCGGTTGCCTATCCGCTGTCGTTTCCGGAAGTGTCGACGGTATTGCTCGGAACCAAGACGGCGGCTCAGGCTGACAGCAACTTCGGCCAGATACCGGGTGTGCGCCTGAGCACCGCCAGCTTGCGGCGCATCGTCGCAGTGCAGGACGAGCTGGACGCGGGCGGTCGGCGCGGTCTCAGGGCGCTGGCGCGCAAGCTGCTCGGGCGTGGCTGAGCCGATGTGAAATCGTGCACCCGCCGAGCGGCGGGGCAGCCGTCAGCGGTGGGCTCAAAGTCCCTTTCCCGCCAGTGCCTTGTACAGATCGTTCACCGCAAGGTACAGGGCCTCATCCGGGTGATCCCTGCATTCCGCGGCCAGCAGGGACTTGAGTCTCTCGGCGGGCAGGCTGCCGCCAACCACGCGCGGCGCGCTCTCATGGCCCACCACGTTGCGCGCCGAAAACCAGCCCTGCGCCCAGGAGAACATCGCCCCGCTTAGCGCGATCTCGCGACTGTTGGTCTCGCCGGCCACGGCGACGAAGGCCTGGCACGGCTGCGCGCCCATGCCGAAGAGTGCCGGAGAGTCCTTAGGGATCGGCTTAGCGACGACCTTCGGAGGAGCGGCGGCCGCATCGCCGGGCGGGGCGGCGCCGGCATCGCCGACCACCACACATGCCAGTAAGCTTACGCGGGCCAATGCCGCGACATTGATACGCTGAATCACGTCTCGCATCCCCCGGTTGACCAAACAGATTTGCGCCTGCCCGGCGAGCGCTACAGCAAGCGATCGGGGCATGGCGATCCGCACACTGAGGCTATGAGTCACCGCCGTCAATCCGGCGGCGCAGTCGCTGTCGCTGTCGCGATCGGGCCATCAGCGGCCGATCAGGACGAATCCCGGCGCGAGACCAGTGCACCCGCACCAGGCTAAGGGCTGTGCCCCCGGACGGGCAGGCCGAGGCGGCTGTGTGGCAGCGGCTGGACGCGAGCCGTGAGGGATCCCGCTGCGAGTCGACGCGCCGCACTCATTTGCCTTGCAGGCGAGCCGCCTATAGACTTTCGCTCCCTCGAAAAGCGGGCGGTTAGCTCAGCGGTAGAGCACTGCTTTCACACGGCAGGGGCCACTGGTTCGATCCCAGTACCGCCCACCATTTAGAACAAGAGCTTCGGATAATTTCCTAAACTGGCCTGTCTCGAATTTGGGACACTCACTGCGCGCGATCGCCCGAACTGTAAACTTGTACCGCCTGCCGAGTCTCACGCAGCGAAGATTGCTCGAGTTCCCTGCCCACAGACCACATTCACAATGCGGTGATGAAGACGGTCGGCGGGGTGCCGCACACGACTCCGTAATAGCCTCGCGAGGCGCATTCCCGGGCCAGCGTCTCCTCGAACGAGTTGATGAATTCGAGTGCCTGCTTGACGCGATTCTTCACATAGGCGGACAGGACCAGTACGGTGCGCCGAACTGGCCGCGGAGCCAGTTGAAGTGGTGATTGAGCCAGAGCAAGAAGTCATACCCCCGATGACCCAGGTACGCGAGCCGCAGCACGGGATACTCTGCACGATCCGGCGCGGCAACCACTGAGACCCGCTCGCCTTATTTGACCCTGGGCGAGTACGAAATGAGGGCTCTGGGGGAGGGCTATGAGGCTCATGCGCGCGAGGCCCAAAAGGCTGGGTGCCCAGATGTCAATTGCCCACGCCGCACCAACAGGCGCATCCTTGTTGCAAGCCATATGGGCGTCGCGACAAATGGCAACTGAACCCGAGCGCGAACCCCTTTCGACCGAGGTTCGAAGGCTAGAGAGCGAAGTCGGACCGCACGCGCATCACCCGCTCGTGCATCTCCGCCTGTTCGATCAGCTGAAGCAACGCAACGTCTTCCGCGTCGCGGTGCTGTACCTGGTCGTGTGCTGGCTCATCCTGGACCCGGTACACGTTCTCTTTCACATGCTCGACGTACCCGTGTGGGCCAACCGGCTTGTGGTAATACTCATGGCCGTAGGCTTCCCGGCGGTCTTGATTTTCGCCTGGGCATACGAGATCACGCCCGAGGGCTTAAGGCCCACGGTTGAAATCCCGCACGAGGAGTCCATTCGCGCGCTCACCGGGCGGCGGCTCAATCGGGCCATCATCGCGGTGCTCGCAGTGGCGCTGGCTTACTTTGCCCTGGACAAGTTCTGGATCTCGAAGCAGGTAACCTTTCGGCCGGTGGAATCCGCGGCTCAGCGGACGGGTGTACGCGCGAGTGCGACCCCCGCTGCCGCGGCCCCAGCAGCCGCCGCGGCCTTCACGCCACCGGCGCACTCCATCGCCGTGCTGCCGTTCGTGAACATAAGCGGGGACAAAGAACAACAGTACTTCTCAGATGGACTGACGGACGAACTACTAAATTCACTCTCGCGAATTAACGAGCTGCAGGTAGCGGCACGCACATCATCGTTCTCATTTCAGGGCGAGCACCCGGACATTTCCACCGTCGCGCACAAGCTCAATGTCGGGGCGGTCTTGGAGGGGAGCGTGCGCCGGTCAGCGCACACCATCCGCATCACCGCGCAGTTGGTGAACGGGGTCACGGGGTTTCACCTCTGGTCACAGACCTATGACCGGGACCTCGGCGATGTGCTGGCTCTGCAGACGGAGATCGCGAATGCAGTTGCAAGCGCCCTTAAGGTGGCCCTAATCGGCAACGTGGCGGCGAAGATCGAGTTAGGCGGAACACGCGATCCAGCCGCGTTTGACGCGTATCTGCGCGGCTCGAAGCTCGCTGCCGCCACTGCGCACAGCGCGGCGGAGGTGCGCGCGACAATAGATGCGTACACCGAAGCCCTTCGTGCGGACCCCAACTTCGCTCTTGCATATGCCGCTCGAGCCAGAGCGAAGTTGGGTTGGGGTTACTTCCTGATTGAAGCCCCAAAGGATGCGTTTGAGAGCGCGCGGACTGACGCGGGCCACGCAGTTGCCCTGGCTCCCGAGCTCGGCGAGGGTCACGCAGCGCTCGCTGAAGTGCTTGAAAGTGGATTTTTCGATTTCGCAGGCGCAGCAATCGAGTACGAGCGCGCTCTGGCGCTTGCACCAGGAGATGCGAGGGTGCTGCGCGCGTACAGTCATTTTTCCGCTTACATGGGCCACACGGACGCGGGGATCGCCTCTGCACGGCGCAATGTTGAATTGGATCCGTTGAACGTACTGGCCTACCGCACTCTCGGTGAAGCGTTACACGCCGCTCGGCGCTATAAGGAAGCCATCGCCGCCTATGACCAGGCCATTGGCCTTAGCCCAGGTCACGCGAGCGAGGTCTACCAGCGTCGAGCCCGCTCATACTATATGGTGGGTAACTTCCCGCTGGCCAAAGCGTCGTGCGAGGCGGAACCGGATCAATATCAGGTCCAGCTGTGCATGCCGTTAGTGTACGAGAGGCTCGGACAGCGGGCGGCAGCGGAAGCCGCGCTCGCGACGGCGATCGCTGCCCAACGCGAGTTCTCGGCGTATCAATATGCCCAGATCTACGCACAATGGGGCGACAACAAGAAAGCACTCGACTGGCTCGAGACAGCCCTGCGCATACGGGATACGGGTCTGGAATATCTGAAGACCGATGCGTTTCTCGATCCGCTTCGCAGCCAGCCGCGCTTTCAGACAATCGAGCGTCAACTCAAATTCCCCGACTGAGTGCCAGCGGTCGTGGCAGGCAGCCGCCGGACCTGGTGCGATCGCGGTGACAGGCCGGGTTATCGTGCTTCAAAGCCGACGCTCGCGATCGACCCCAACCGGGTCATGAGCCGCCCGTCGCGAAAGCCGGCGCTGGGACAATTTTGGGACAGTCAGATCGTGACATTGCGTGATATCAAGTGACACCACGTGATACCAAGTGCCTGTTGCAATTGGGGTCTCCGCTCGCATATCGTTGATTCGTAAGCCCGGTACACCCGTTTCACACGGCAGGGGCCACTGGTTCGATCCCAGTACCGCCCACCAATTGGAACAAGCACTTCGGATGAATCCCTGAGACCGGCTGTCCCGCAACTGGGACAGTTGGCTGCGTAATATCCATGGGCTTGCGATCGGCGACATCACGGCGGCCCCAGCACCGCAGCGGCCATTTCGGTATCCATGTATTCCGTTACCTCCACTAACTTGCCCTCGAGCAGACGGCATACGTAGCAGTAACTGTTGTTGTACGCCTTGCCGGATTTGGTCGTCACTTTGCCGCGCGCCTCGACGACTACGTAATCGCCTTCGGCAATCATACGGTGCGCCGCGCAGGTGTAGAGATCCGAAAAGCGAGCGAACAGGGGCTTCATCAGTTCATTCAGGACGGCCTGTCTTCCGCTCCAGGTGCGGCCCCAAGTGGATGTGCCTGCGATAGTCCAGCAGAACTCCTCCGCCATCGCCTCTGCGAAGGGTTTGAGATTTCCTCGCGCCAGCTCCGCAAAGATATGTTGCATCACGCCCTTGTTATCGGTGCTCATCGCAAACGCTCCGTGTTACTGGACTGTGGCCGGGTTGCAGACGGCTGCGGACGCAACGACCTGTGCGACCAAGGTTACGCTCTATTAACAGCGGTCGGAATGACCGTTCGGCGCTGTTTCGACACCGCGAAGCGGACGTTCGCGTACCGCCGCTCTGGGTCAAAGCGGCCTTGGGACAATGACCGCTGCCCGCGGACAGCAGGTTTCGGCCCAGAAGCGAACATCCCGACAATCAGAAAACGCGCCCAATCATGCGACGCCGGGAATCCAGCGATAACGCACCTGCTTCATGTAAGTCGCGTACTCGGGGTTGTCCCGCAAGAACCATTCTTCGATCACGCTCTTGAGCATGAAGAGGCTAACGATGACAACAAAGAGCAGCAGATTGAGAGGTGAATAAAAGCGCAATACGAAAGCAAACAGCGTCACGAACAGCCCGGAGTAGATCGGGTGACGTACAAACCTGTAGGGGCCACTGGTGACGATGCCGCGATCGGCGGGTACATAGCCGATGCTGCGGCCGAGGCTCACGCGTGCATAAACCATGAGAACGACCGAGATCAACACCAGCGCATTCGGTAGGATGGTGGGCACGATCGGCGTCCCGCGCGGCGCAAAGGCAACGAACACTAGAATGCCATACGTGGCAACAAACGCCAGAAGCCAGTACCAGGGATTGGGCGTCACGCGCACCGGGGTGCGGCGGAATACCATTGTAATCACGAGAATGATCGTTTGGATGCCCGCTACCGCACGTACAAAACCGAGATTCACATCGGTATAGCGGTGGTACAACTCAATGACATTCGGCGTGATCGCGACAACCGCGATTGTCTTGTCCACCCACGGGGTCGTAAGTACTTCCATGAGGCGCGATGACTTCATCGTCCGTACGGTAGTCATGTTGCTTGCCCGCAAGAGACTGATCCCAGGCGTTCGAACAAGTGGACACGGAGTGGGGCTGCCATCTGACCCGCGTTCACTCCCATCAGGACTCTACTCTCCTCGCGGAGCAATCTCACGTCTGCGTGCGGCGTCGCGCCACGGCGAAACCAACCGCAAAGTCCAGTGCCGTGCATGCAGACCGCGCCGCCGGAATTTCTGCTCCCGATGGAGAACCTGCACCGATGGGTGGACACCGCCCAAAAATTGTAGCGCCCGGCATTGAAAGCAGGACTAGCGGACGCTCTGAAGCGTCATGGTGTTGCGGAAAGAGTGCTGCGGGAGGCTGTGAAGCAGATCACGGGAGCTAAGACGCCCGTAGTCGCGAGCCGGGACAATTTTGGGACAGTCAGATCGTGACATTGCGTGATATCAAATGACATCACGTGATACCAAGTGCCTGTTGCAATTGGGATCTCCGCTCGCATATCGTTGATCCGTAAGCCCCGTACCCCCGTTTCACACGGCAGGGGCCACTGGTTCGATCCCAGTACCGCGCACCATTCAGCAAAGCACTAGCCATGTCGTTGCTCGAGGGTTGGGACAATTTCTATGTCATTCTCGGCTCGGCCGCGGCGGGTCTCATGGGGCTCACCTTCGTTATCATTGCCCTGCTGTCGGATAGGCGCCGCGCGCACCCGGCTGGAATGAGCGGCTACATCACGCCGACGATCGTGCACTTTGGGACCGTGCTTGCGCTGTCTGCTTTCCTGAGCATGCCACACCAGAACATGACGAGCCTGAGTCTAGGGCTCGGTGTAACGGGCATAGGAACGTTGACTTATACGGTGGTTATCGTCGCGAACATTCGCCGATTCGCGAGCGACTACGCTCCGGTGCTCGAGGATTGGCTTTGGCATGCGATATTGCCGACCGCGGTTTATGGTTCTCTGTTCGCCATGGCGTTTTTCATTTGGCGCCAGCCGCAACAGACCATGTATGGCATCGCAGCCTCATTGACGCTGTTACTTTTTATCGGGATACACAACGCTTGGGACGTTGCAGTGTCGGTCACGGTGCAAAGAAAAAAGGATGATCCAAACAAGACGGAGGGATGAGCTTATGACAGGTCATCTCGCAGTCCTTACCGGAGGAAGCAGCGGCATCGCCCGTTACCTTGTTTGGAGTTTGGATGTAATGGGCTGGCGACGACGCGAATCCAACGCATCTGACTCTTCCCAGTAATGTGCTTGCCGAGGGATGCCCGATAGCCGTCAGTGGCGACCGGCGACTTCGGGTCAAAAGCGGCCGATTCGCTGTGTCCCCTGCTCACAGAGGGCAGGTGGCGCCCGTCGGCGAGTGTCTCCTCCCGGCCAACTCCAGGCATTGACCGTGCCGAAATGATTGCCCCGAAGCGGTCGCTCACCTCCTGCAGGCAGTTTTGTACCATTGGATCCATCTCGGAATAGTTAACAGTGGTCATCTCCTTGCATGGTTTTTTGGCGTCCAACCGGGGGTGCACCCTCAAACTGGTTCTCGGTCAACCCGCGCACACCTGGCATCCCCTTTTGGGCACTACGACCTCATAGCCCATGGAATGCACGCGGCTTGCCGCTGGTCGTTTCGACGCGCATGCTTCAAGCGGCCGACAACAGCAGCACCCGGAGTGCCGATCGTTCTCGCGGCAGGGGCTCTGCAAATTGAAGGAGACCACTATGCGGCGTTTATCCGTGTGTCTGTCTCTTGTGGTGAGTTTGTATGCGTGTCTTGCCGCGACGACGGCGATCGCGGACGAAACGTGCAACTCCCCCTACATCAGTAACCTCATCAAAGGTCAGGAGGACTTCGTTCACGTCTGGACGCTCGGCGTCGAGGGTCTGGGCGATGGATCAGACAAGCTTGTGACCATCGATGCTAATCCGAGCTCCAAGACCTACGGCAAGGTGATCAACAGCTTATCGGTGGGCGGCCGAGGGGAAGCGCACCACATGGGCTTCACGGATGACCGCAAGTATCTCTGGGCGGGAGGACTTGAGAACAGCAAGAT
>Ga0210393_10000458_pt1 | contig 36705 bp, 28 predicted proteins | sample IncBWC27OmetaG_FD_160068 | JGI IMG/M metagenome (GOLD analysis project Ga0210393, IMG submission 160068) | Forest soil microbial communities from Barre Woods Harvard Forest LTER site, Petersham, Massachusetts, United States - Inc-BW-C-27-O ...
GCCGGCGGAAACCTGCAAACCGAAGCCGACTGGAAGGTCGAGCGCACGGTAGTCAAGAAGGGAGCTTCGATTGGCTCAGGGGCCACGATTCTCTCGAACCTCAGCATCGGTGAAAACGCGATTGTAGGAGCTGGCAGCGTGGTCACCAAAGACGTACCACCCAATAGCATCGTGGTTGGAAATCCAGCAAAGGTTTTGCGTTATATCGAACAGACCCCGGAGGTCACAAAGTGAGTATTTCAAACGCGCCTAATAGCATTCCTTTTCTTGATCTGGTCACTCCTCACGTTGAACTTGAGCAGGAACTCACCGAAGTGTTCCACAAAGCCCTGCGGACTGCTGGATTCATTGGCGGCCCCATGGTGGAAGATTTTGAGAAGGCTTTCGCAGCTTTCTGCGAAACCAGCCATTCCGTTGCCGTTAGCAGCGGAACGGATGCTCTGCGGTTCGCGCTGATGGCCGCTGGAGTAAAGCCCGGCGACGTTGTGGTCACCGTGCCGCACACTTTCATCGCCACCACCGAAGCGATTTCGCAGGCCGGAGCGTTGCCCGAGTTCGTCGATATCGACGAGCAGACCTTCAACATGGATCCGACAAAACTCGGAGAGTATCTGGAAACGCAGTGCACGGTCGATGATGCTGGCACACTGCTGAGCCGCCGCAGTGGCCGCCCGGTTACGGCCGTGGTTCCAGTCCATCTCTACGGGCAGATGGCCGACATGGATGCCATTCTCGAACTCGCAGATCGCTACCGCCTGGTGGTGATCGAAGACTCTTGCCAGGCCCACGGTGCCGAGTATTTCTCGCGCAAGCACAACCGCTGGATGAAGGCTGGATCGATGGGACGAGCCGCGGCCTTCAGCTTTTATCCCGGGAAAAATCTTGGCGCATGCGGCGAAGCAGGCGCAGCCAACACTAACGATGCCGGCATCGCGAAAACCATGAAGATGCTTCGCGATCACGGGCAAGCCACAAAGTACTATCACGACATCGAAGGTTACAACGGACGGCTCGACGCGATTCAGGCCGGGCTCCTGCACGTGAAGTTGAAGCATCTGGCGAAGTGGAACGCGCAGCGCCGTGAGCGGGCAGCAGAATATGGCCGATTGCTGGTTTCGGCAGAGTCCGTCGCGATCCCGCATGAGCCGTCGTGGTCCCGCGCCGTGTATCACCTCTATGTGATTTGCGTGGATGACAGAGAAGGGCTGATGGAACATTTGAAATCGGCGGGTATCGCAACCGGCATTCACTATCCGATTCCGCTTCATCTGCAGAAGGCCTACGCGGCAATGAATTATCGGAAAGGGGACTTCCCGGTCGCCGAGAAATCGGCTGCGGAGATCGTCTCCTTGCCAATGTTCCCGCACCTGGCCGCAAAGCAGCAGGTTCGCGTGGTAGAGGAAATCATCAACTTCCTCTCGATGACCGGCCGGAAGGCCGTCGAGACCGAAGCCATTTCCCTAGCTGCTGAGACTCGCAGAGCATAAGCCGGATCTTAATCCCAGGTTTTACACTCAAAGGACATCTCAACATGAAACTCTCCGTCATTGGCGCGGGTTATGTAGGTCTGACCACCGCCGCTTGCCTGGCACAGGTCGGCCACGATGTTTTCTGCAGTGAAAGCGACGTCGAAAAACTTGCCAAACTGCAGGATGGTGTTATGCCCCTGTTTGAGCCCCACCTGGAGGACGTGATCAAGAACGTCCGAAAGGCTGGACGGCTGTGCTTCGGTTCTACCGAAGAGGCGATCGCCTGGGGAGATGCAATCTTCATCTGTGTCGGAACGCCGCCGCTCCCGAACGGCGATGCGGATCTTTCCGCCATCGAAGGCGTCGCGAGATCCATCGCAAAGGGCGCATCGGGCTATCGGCTCGTGATCGAAAAGAGTACCGTTCCCGTCCAGACCGGTGGACAGCTGCAGAAGCACCTTTCTGTTCACAGCAAGAACGGTCTTAGCTACGATGTTGCTTCAAACCCTGAGTTCCTCCGCGAAGGCTCTTCGGTTGAGGATTTTCTGCACCCCGACCGGATTGTGATTGGGGTCGACTCGCCCTGCGCCGAAAAGCTCTTGCGTCAAATCTATGAGCCCATCATCAAGCAGAAGTTCACTTGCCCGATCCATTCGGACTGCTCGAAGCGCAAGGAACCAGTCTTCTTGGCTACCGATACCAATTCAGCCGAGCTGATCAAGCATGCTTCCAATTCCTTCCTGGCGATGAAAATTTCATTTATCAACATGGTCGCGAATCTGTGCGAAGTGGTTGGCGCCGACGTGACGAAGGTCGCCCAGGGGATGGGTCTCGATCCCCGAATCGGTCCGGCTTTCCTGAATCCCGGAATTGGTTTTGGTGGTTTCTGTTTCCCGAAAGATGTGCAGGCATTCATCCGAATCGCAGAGAAGTCGGGCTGCGATTTCTCCTTACTGAAAGAGGTCGAGAAGATCAATCAAAGTCGCGTTGACCACTTCATCGAGAAGATTCGAAAAGAACTGTGGGTCATCCGTGGGAAGAAAATCGCGGTGTGGGGGCTGGCATTCAAGCCGAACACAGACGATATACGCTTCGCACCTTCAATCACGATTGTGAAAGCCCTGCTGGCCGAAGGTGCTGTGATTCGCGCCTATGACCCCGAGGCCACTGAAAAGGCGAGGGCGCTTCTGCCTGACGTCACATATTTCGCTGACGCTTACGAAGCAGCCGAAAGCACAGATGCGGTTCTGCTCCTTACCGAGTGGGAAGAGTTCCGGACGATCGATTGGAATCGGCTGGCCACGCTGGTCGAAAGATCACTAATCATCGATGGGAGAAACGCTCTGCCTCGAGAGGAAGTAGCTGCCAACGGGTTTCACTATATCGGAATTGGTGGAGTCTCGGCCACGCCGAAGGCGGTGCAGTCCACTTCGAGAGCTATCGCGTAGTTTCGTCTTGGCGAGCTTATCGCATTCGAGCCGACATGCTAGGCGAGACGACCGTTACTGTATCTAAAGAATTATTAGTGAGGCAATGATCTTGAAACCCTTGGTCTCAATTCTCATCCCCGCCTTTAATGCACAGGAATGGATTGCTGACACAATCCGCTCGGCGATCGCGCAAACGTGGGGAAGAAAAGAGATTGTGATCGTCGATGACGGCTCCACCGATAAAACGTTTGCGATTGCACGACAGTGGGAATCGGACTCCGTCCGGGTGGTTGCGCAGGAGAATAGGGGAGCTGCTGCTGCCAGGAACAAGGCATTCTCTCTTAGTCACGGAGATTATATTCAGTGGTTGGATGCTGATGACCTTTTGGCTCCTGACAAGATTGAACGACAGATGGAAGTAATGAGCCAGTGCCGAAACAAACGGATTCTCGCGTCCGCGGCATGGGGGAAATTCAGGTACCGATGTCACAAAGCGAAGTTCGTTCGCACGGTGCTGTGGTCTGATCTTTCGCCTACAGAATGGTTACTGCGCAGGATGGGCCAGAACCTGTACATGCAGACTGCCACGTGGCTCGTCAGTCGCGAACTAACCGAAGCTGCTGGTCCATGGGACACAAGATTGCTCGGGGACGATGATAACGAATACTTCTGCCGCATCCTTATGGCAAGTGATGGTGTGCGTTTCGTGCCAGATGCAAGAGTGTACTACCGCAGCTTCGGATATGGCAGCCTGGTCTACATTGGCCTTTCAAACCAGAAAGTCGAAGCCCAGTGGCTCTCGATGCAGTCGCATCTCCGGTACTTACAATCGATGGAGGATAGCGAAAGAGTCCGGGCAGCTTGTGTGAGATATCTGCAAACCTGGCTGCCACGCTTTTATCCCCAAAGGCCCGATATTGTAAGGATTGCGGAACAGATGGCGAGGAATCTGGGAGGACAACTGGAAGTTCCGCGCTCGTCGTGGAAATTCGCTTGGATTAGGGCGATCTTGGGCCCAGCGGTCGCCAAACGTGTCCAAACTACACTGTATCGATTGAAATGCTCTCTGGTGAAGTCGTGGGACAAAGCGCTCTTTCAGATAGAAAACCGGAGACTTGCAACGGACTTGGGAGATAGGAGAGTAATCCGGTACCCCTCCGGCTGCGTCGAAAGCTGAGTACAACGATTGTCGCAATGCCGCTTCACTACATCAGCATGGCAACTCAACCTACTTACATCCTAATCACGCCGGCCCGGAACGAAGCGCAGTTCGTTGAATTGACGCTCCGATCCATGGTAGCGCAGACGTATCGCCCGCTGAAGTGGATTATCATCAGCGACGGTTCCACCGACGGCACCGATGACATCGTACGCAGGTACTGTGCGGACAATCCGTGGATCGAACTACTTCGGATGCCAGAACGGTCGGAGCGGCACTTCGCCGGAAAGGTTCATGCCTTCAATGCCGGTTATGCTAGGGCGAAGGAATTGAACCCGGATGTGATCGGCAATCTTGATGCGGACGTATCGATTGAACCAGACCACTTTCAGTATCTTTTGGGCAAGTTTGGCGAAAACCCTGACCTCGGTGTCGGCGGATCGCCTTTCAGAGAAGGATCGCTGCAGTACGACTACCGCTTTTCGAACATTGAAAATGTCTGGGGCGGCTGTCAACTGTTCCGGCGGGAATGCTTCGATGCGATCGGTGGATATACACCCGTCAAAGGCGGCGGCATCGACCATATCGCGGTCGTATCCGCAAGAATGAAAGGTTGGAGGACCAGGACATTTACCGATAAGGTCTGCATCCATCACCGGGCGATGAACACCGCCGGGCAGGGCGTCCTGAAGGCCAGGTTTAAATTGGGAGCTAAAGATTATTCTTTTGGGAACCATCCGCTCTGGGAGCTTTTCCGAACGTTCTATCAGATGAGAAACTCGCCCTTGATTCTGGGAGGACTGGCTCTGGGGGCGGGCTATTTCTGGTCGATGGCCCGCCGGGCGGACATATCAGTATCGCGCGAAGTGGTTGCTTTTACCCACCGCGAACAACTGCAGCGACTGAGGAGGCTCGGGAGGCCACAGTTTACTTTGAAAGCTCATGGAGCGAGATCGTGAAAAAATGTGCGCTGGTTCCGAACCATCGGATGCTAGGCCAAACCTTAGCGGGAGGTAATCTGTGAGCGTTGCGTCACGGAGTCTGAGCGCAGTTCGAGCTGGAGTTCGAGCGACGCTACGTCACGCTCTGAGTCAGGAGCGACGCTCCGAACTGAAGCGCCTGCAAGGCGTGGCGCGGAAGCGGTTGGCGCCGGTGTTGTCACTCGTTCACGGAACATTCACGACCGAAGAACTCGTTGCTGAGTTAAGGCGTCGCTTCCCGCTGGACTTCGAAATCCTAATGGTGCATAGCTCGTTCGATAGATTTCTGCCGATGTACAAAGGCGGTGCGAAGGACCTGGTCAAAGCATTGATCGATTTTTGCGGGGCGGAGCGCACCCTGGTCATGCCCTCTTTCGTGATGGGCGGCCGGACTTATGACACGTCAGCTTATTTCCAGTCGAAGCCGTTCGACGTTCGCCGCACACCCTCAGAAATGGGACTGGTCGCGGAACTCTTCCGCAGAACACCCAACGTTCTGCGAAGCCTCCATCCGACCTGCAGCGTTTGCGCTCTTGGCCCTCTAGGGAAAGCGTTAACCACCGGCCATCATGTGTCACGGACCGGCATGAGCCCTGATAGTCCCTACGGATTGATGACGCGCCGTGGCACTGCAATCCTGGGACTCGGTGTCGAGTATTACCGGTGTCTGACTCACGCGCATACCGCAGGCGACCAGATGGGAGACGCCTTCCCGATCAAGTTTGCGAACCGCTCGACGCAGGTAGCGCTAATTGACTATGACGGCAGTCGTTATGACTACACGTTGGGACTTCCTGATCGGACGAAGACGCTGGATCTCAGGGTTCTTTGGTCGGTACTTTCAAAGGACGAACTTGTCGAGTGGCGATTTCACGGCGTTCCCATGTTCGTGGTCCCGCAGGCACGTGTTCTTACGGAACGTCTGATTGAGGCCGCGCGCCGGGGGATCACGATCTACGGGAAGGTCCCGGTCAGCACTCGCTCCGTTGAAGTTGAACCGACTCGGCAGCCAGAACGAGAAAACGAAGCAAAGACGGTATGAGCGAGAACAAAAACGAACCCACCGCCCGGCGAGTGCTTTTAGCGGGCGATACTACGCTTGACCCGCTTGGACGTTTGCTTGAGCGCGGCCAAGAAACACTCCGGCTGCACACTTCCGCCGCGCCCTACGGGCAGGTTTATCAGATCCTGCTGGACCCAAGCCATCCCGCCTGGGCTTTTCAGCCGGACTATCTCGTGGTTTGGACCGCCCCTCAGCTGACGATGCCTTCTCTGGGGAAACTACTCCGCTTCGAGTTCGATTCGGCCACGGAGGTCTATGACGCTGCGCTTCGCGAAGCCGAGCAATTTGCGGACGGAGTCCTTCAGGCGGCGACGCGCATTGGACTTGTGCTCGTGCCCAGTTGGATATTGCCGACTCAAGAGCGCTGGGTACAGACCATCACTTGGCGGCAAGGCATCGGGATCACGAACTTGCTCGCTAAAGCGAATCTGGTACTGGCAGAGAAATTTGCGGTGCAGCAAAATATCGTTCTTCTCGACACAGGATACTGGCAGGCCAGCCTGGGCCGGCCGGCGCATGACCCGCGGATGTACGCAGTGGCCAAGATTCTGTACTCGCAAAATCTCTTTCAGAAGGCCGCAGAGGAGATAAAGGCGGTCTTGAGAGGGTCTTTGGGCCTGGGAAAGAAAGTGGTCGTTTGTGATCTGGACAATACTCTTTGGGGAGGGGTAGTCGGGGACGACGGTGCGAACAACATCAAGCTCGGCGCGCCGGACCCGGTCGGGGAGTGTTTCCACGCGTTCCAGACGGTACTCAAGGGACTGCGTTCGCGGGGCCTTCTACTAGCGATCTGCAGTAAGAACGACGAGAAGTTTGCGCTCTCGGTAATCGAAGGGCACCCGGCGATGGCTCTGCGCCAGAGCGACTTTGTCGCTTGGCGGATCAACTGGAAAGATAAGGCAGAAAATCTGCTGAGTCTTGCAGAAGAACTGAATCTAGGTCTCGACTCATTCGTGTTTCTTGACGACAGTCCCCAGGAGCGGGACCAAATACGCCACCTGTTGCCAAAGGTGTACACGCCAGACCTGCCCGCATCACCTTCCGAGCTCGCACCGTTTCTTTCTTCGCTCAACTGCTTCGAGACTTCAAGCCTCGGCAAGGAAGATTTTGAGCGAACAGAAATGTACCAAGCCGAGCGCAGTCGCAAACAGACGCTCGATGTGAGCGGGAACGTGGAGAATTGGTTACGCTCGCTTCAAATCGAAGTGCATGTGGCTCCCTTGCGCCGCGAGAACCTGCCTAGGGCAGCGCAGTTGCTCAACAAGACAAACCAGTTCAATCTCAGCCTTCGCCGCTTGGACGAGAAGAGCCTCTGGGACTGGGCCGAGGAGCCCAGCAATGCGGCCTACACCTTTCGCGTCTTGGACCGCTTCGGAGATTTCGGTCTCACGGGGCTGGCAAGTCTTTCGTTCGTCGGTACGGAGGCTCGAATCGTGGATTTCGTTATGAGCTGCCGGGTGATGGGCAAGAAGATCGAGGAGGCACTGCTGGGATACACGCTGGCCCGGGCGCGGGCCGCCGGCGCAGATCGCATCATGGCGCCACCTGTAGACGGCCCTCGGAATGAACCGGCGAAGGCTTTCTTTGCGGCTAAGTTCTCTAACAGCGATGGCGCTACGATTGATGTGGCGAAGGTGGGCATCCCACCACAAATCAGCCTGAGGGAAGAAAGGTGAGAGCCGAAACGGCGCTTCGCGAGCCATCTATGGACCAACTGATTGCAATCCTCAACGAAATCCGCCCCGGGCAGAATTTTTCCGGAGCAGAGAACTTCTTCGATCAAGGCCTGCTGGACTCACTCGACTTGACCGCCCTGGTGGCTGAACTCGAATCGCGCTACGGTGTTTTCATAGATGTCGACGAGATCGTCGCCGACAACTTCCGCAACCTGGCGGCGATCAAGACAATCCTCGCGCGCAAGGGCGTAAACCTATAATGGAATTTGTTGTTACCAGTACCATCAGGGAATGAATGCGCTATATCGCTCCCTGCAAAATTTCATACGGAGACAGAAAATGTATATTGTGGATCGAAGTGTGAGGTTAGTGGAATCGTTTCTCAAAGCCTATGGTCCGTCGAGTATCAAGAGATTTTTTTGGGATAAGGAATATTCCGAGGAGAAGTGGTCCTTTGCCTATAACACGGCTGGGGACTGTGTCTACGCCCACCTGGAAAGGCATAGTGCGAACGGAAGCATCTTGGATATCGGATCCGGATCAGGAAATACCGCGACTGAAATGGCTGAAACGTCCTATCGGAGCTATCTTGGGGTGGATATATCGGAGGCGGCCTTGGCCAAGGCGCGTCGGCGTAGCCAGGAATGTGGTCGGCAAGACAAGAATCGTTTTGAATGCGGCGATTTTCTTACCTACGTTCCCACCGGTCAGTACGATGTAATTCTCTTCCGCGAATCGATGTACCACGTACCCTTGGGCAAGGTGAAGGAGACGTTGGACCGCTACTCTGTGTATTTGAAAGAGGGCGGAGTCTTCGTCGTCCGATTGTTCGCCTCAAGTGGGGACCGCCCAGATGGCAAGGACAAGCCGAGGCCGGCCGCAATGCTCAGCATCATGGAGACCGAATTCGATGTACTCGAGAAGGCGCGCTATGAGGTTCCGGGGAAGCCCACTGTGATGGTCTTTCGGCCTAAGGCGCGGCTCAAGAATTGAACTGAGTCCAATGGCGGAGCACAGGGCATCTAGTACCAGTGCCGCCCGAACAAGACGATTTCCAAGAAAATGAGCCATGCAGAAAAATAGAATTATCACGGTTTGCGGCAGGGGCATGAAAATTCAGGGGCGGTTCGTTCGCATCGCTCGGCTGGATGGGGAAAAGCACACCTTTCCCGATGATCCAGGGGCTGTCATCGACGGTCTCCGGAGGTCCGAGACGCGGGCGGACATTTTCACTTTTCTGCAAAAGGTGTCCGATACTTCGCCAAAATATTCATACCCGATGGAGTACGACAATCTGGCCGTCTTGCCAGTCTCCACCTTCGACCACTGGTGGAACCATCAAATACGCTCTTTCCCTCGCAACCGCGCCCGTCAGGCGGAAAAGAAGGGAGTTACGTTTCGTGAAGTGCCCTTCGGCGAGCTACTTATTCGCGGGATTTGTGGAATCTATAACGAGACCCCAGTGCGCCAGGGGAAGGCTTTTCCTCATTACGGAATGACGCCGGAACAGGCGCACGATTATGCCGGCACATTCCTCGACCAGAGCGTTTATGTAGGAGCTTTTGTCGGCGACACCATGATTGGTTTTATCAAGCTGACCATGGATGAGAATCGCAACCAGGCCTGCATGGTACACATTCTTTCCATGATTCAGCACAACGACAAGGCCCCGACAAATGCGTTAATCGCGCAGGCTGTGCGATATTGTGCGGAACACAAGGTTGCGTATCTAGTGTACGAACACTTCCACTACGGGAACAAGCAGGGCGACAGCCTTAGTCACTTCAAAGAAGTGAACGGTTTCCAGCGGGTTGACTTGCCCCGTTACTACGTCCCAATTACAGCTCTTGGACGAATGGCCTTGAGGTTGGGTTTGCACCACCGTCTGGCGGATCGCATTCCGCCATCCATGGCTGACAAGCTCCGCGAATGGCGGAAGGCTTGGTACAGCCGTGAAGTTCAGACGCAGACGGAGTCCTGAGAGACTGCATGCCCGGAATTGTCGGTCTCATAACAAAAAGGCCACGCCAAGGCGCGGCCGCGGAGCTCTGCCGCATGGTGGAAGCGATTCGCCACGAGCCTTTCTACCATACAGGAACGTGGATAGATGAATCCCTCGGGGTGTACGTCGGTTGGACCGCCCTGAAGGGATCGTTCTCCGACGGAATGCCGATCCGCTCCGAGGGCGGGGATGTTTGCATGGTGTTCTCGGGTGAGGAATACTCCGACGGTCGAGCCCAGCACCAGCCGCGGACGTCAAGCGAATCGGTCGGCTCAATCGAGTCCGGATACCTAGTTCGCCAATATCAGCAAGATTCGAATTTTATTCAGAATCTTAATGGAATGTTCCACGGGCTCATCGCTGACCGTGCGCGTGGTGTCGCCACGCTTTTCAATGATCGCTATGGCATGCACCGGCTCTGCTATCACGAGTCAAAGGACAGCGTCTATTTCGCGACGGAGGCCAAGGCCATCTTGGCCGTCCGTCCCGAACTCCGGGTCAGCAACCCGCGATCTCTGGGGGAGTTTGTAGCTTGCAGCTGCGTGCTCGAAAACCGCACAATTTTCAAAGACATTCACGTACTACCCGCTGCCTCTGCATGGACCTTCAGGAATGCCGTGCTTGAGCGCAAGAGCACGTACTTCGAGCCGCGGCAGTGGGAGGACCAGACTCCACTCGGCGCCGAGCCCTACTATCAGGAACTTCGTTCCACCCTGTTGAATAACCTTCCTAGATACTTTGGCGGCCGGCAACAGATGGGAATTGCGATGACCGGTGGCTTGGACACACGAGTTATTCTGGCCTGTCATCCGCCCGCTCCGGGATCACTGCCCAGCTACACGTTCGGCGGCCCGTTTCGCGAATCACAGGATGTCCGCATTGGGCGGCAAATTGCAAACATCTGCCAGCAGCCCCATCAGGTGATAGAAGTCGGGCAAGAATTTCTAGCCGCCTTCCCGGACTATGCCCAGCGCACAATCTATCTCACTGAGGGGACGGTTGATGTGAATCGGGCGTCCGATCTTTATGTCAGTGGCAAAGCTCGAGCCATTGCTCCGGCAAAGATCGTAGGAACCTACGGCAGCGAGATAGTGCGACATGCTGTCATGTTCAAACCAGCAGAACCGTTGGACGGGCTATTCTGTCCGGACTTCCTTCCGCATGTTCGCGATGCCGGTGCGACATATTCTGTCCTACGACGGCAACATCCGGTTACTTTCGCTGCCTTCCGGCAGTCACCTTGGTACCACCACGGCGTTCTGGCGCTGGAACAAAGCCAGTTAACGGTCCATTCCCCGTTCATGGACAACGACTTTGTGCGAGCCGTTTACCGCGCGCCCGTGCAGCAAGCGACAAATGGGGATGTGCGGCTGCGCCTAATCAAAGATGGGAGCAAAGCTCTAGGGCGAATACGCTCTGATCGCGGCGTCGGTGGTGGTGGGGGTAACCTTACTTCTGCGTTCGCGCGTGGTTTTCAAGAATTCACGTTTAAAGCCGAGTACGCCTACGACTACGGGATGCCTCGGTCGATCGCTCGCATAGACCATCTGCTCTCTGGACTCCGCCTTGAGCGCCTATTTCTAGGCCGCCACAAGTTTCTCCATTTCCGGGTCTGGTATCGCGACGCGCTCTCGGCGTATGTGCGAGAAATGCTGCTCGACCACCGGACGCTTTCCCGACCGTACTTAGAACCGAAGAGAGTGACAGCGCTCTTGAACGGCCACCTCAAGGAAGGGCGAAACTACACTACCGAGATTCACAAGCTTTTATCCTTAGAACTGCTGCATCGGCTTTTTCTTGACGCCGGATGAGTGAAGCCTGAAAAGCCAGCGTGAAGTCCGAGAAAGCAGGCAAGTAAGCCCTGATGGAGCAAACTGGTGAGCAAACAATAGCCGCACTGATCGGTTTGGGGAAAACGAGACCCAACAACTCTTGCATCCTATGATAGTTCTCAGAATCGCGTCACCGGGCTTTCTTGAACGCTGGATGATCAAGTTGGCCTGGGGTAACGGCGGCCCCGAGAGAGCTCCCGAATGAGTCCATCCTTTGCCACGATCGTTTACGTGGGCGGCATTATTGGCCTTTTCTACCTGGACCGCAATCGGTCGGTCCGAACTGCCCACTTCCTCTGGCTGCCAGTCATTTGGATATGGATTATCGGATCGAGGCCGGTCTCCCAGTGGCTAGGGCTCAGCGGTGGATCAAACAATTTTGCCACGCAACTTGTCGAAGGCAGCCCTTACGACGCCGCTATTTTCGGGATTCTGCTCGCCGCGGGGATCGTGGTCCTCATCCGCCGCCGAACTAGGACGTATGCCTGCCTCATAGCGAGTTGGCCTATTGTTGTCTACTTTGCCTATTGCCTTCTGAGCGTGTTATGGTCCGACTTCCCAGACATAGCATTCAAGCGTTGGATCAAGGCTATCGGCGACCTTGTGATGGCCCTCGTCGTCGTGACGGATACCGATCCTGTGGCCGCCGTTGGCCGCCTTATTTCTCGCGTGGGCTTCATACTAATGCCCGCATCCGTTCTCTTCATCAAGTATTTCGGAGATTTGGGCCGCGGGTACGACCCCGATGGGAGGCCCATGAACACCGGTGTGACTACCAACAAGAATATACTCGGGGTAATCACACTTGTTGTCGCGCTGGGTACGTTGTGGAGTTTTCTCGACTTACTCTTTGCCAAGCACCAGCCCAATCGTGCCCGGCACTTATTGGCCCGGGGCACCCTGCTTGCGTTTTGTATAGCAGTTTTGGCCATGGCTGACTCAGCAACCTCGGTCGCTTGTTTTTCACTTGGCACGGTACTAATCCTTGCCACGCATTTCCCAATGATAAGACGCCGGCCCGGTGCAATGCATGGACTCGTTGCGATGATCCTGCTAGCTGGGGGCCTTGCCATGCTTCTTGGCGGCCAAACGAGCATTGTCCACGCGTTGGGAAGGAAGTCAAACCTGACCGGGCGTACCGATATCTGGGCATGTGTACTTCCCGTGGCTCCCAACCCCGTCGTCGGAGCCGGGTTCGAGAGTTTCTGGCTCGGCCCACGCTTGGGTAGAGTGTGGAGTAACCTTGCCAGGCTGGGGTACACCATGAGGATTAACGAAGCGCACAACGGTTACATCGAGGTATACCTAAACCTCGGTCTGGTCGGCGTGAGCCTGATTGCAATCAGTCTGATCAACGGCTATAGAGGCTCGATCGCCGCGTTTCGATCGGATCCGCCATTCGGCGGTTTGATGTTGGCCTATATCATCGCTGCCGCGATTTACAGCGTTTCTGAGGCTGGCTTCCGAATGCTCGACCCGATGTGGATATTTCTTCTCCTTGCCGTGGTCGGCGCCCATACCATCGCCTTTGGCGGGGTTGCTCGACGGAGACGGCGTCTTCGGTCCCGCGAGCGTCACGTTGCAGAGCCGTCGGCCACCAATGCATTCGCTTCGGCTCTGTGAGAAGTCGGCGATTCAAGGCTCTATGGGATTGGCGTTCTCGGTTCTATCGGCGGACGACGGGACTGGGAGGATTCCCAGTCAGCGGAACATCGCGTGGCGGTTCTGCCACGACTCGCTGGTCAGGTTTGTTGATGCAGGGGCATGGCCAAAAATAAGCGAGGGTTTGCGAGAAACGACGAGGGCATGTGTACTTCCGTGGAGGGCAATGTGTACTTCCGTGCCTTGTGAGGACCAAATGGAGGTCGGTATATTCTTCGCTAGGACACCCCAGATCCGAATCACGTCAGGAGCCGCATTTGTAGGCGCGTGTTTTCTTGATCGGGCGTCAGCGAGGTAAAATGAACCGTCGAGTATGGTTTCTATCCCCCCTTATCTTGCTTTGCTCTTTTGCTTCCAGTTTCGGACAACAGCTTTGGTCAGGCATTATTAGTCCCAGCCGCGCTGTCGACTGGACGGAGGCGGGATTCCCCGGTGGAACGCCACCGGATGCCAGTTGGGCGCAATGCGTTACTGCGGCGTGCGCCACGGTCACATCAGCGGGCAGCAGTTCAACCGCAGCGCAGATCAATGCAGCTCTGGCATCGGCTCCGCCCAATACTTACGTGTCGCTCCCGTCGGGCACTTACAACCTCAGTGGGCCAATCATCTTATCTGCCACGGGCCGCGAACACAGCAACGTGGTGCTCCGGGGGCAGGGAGCTAATTCCACTTTCATCGTTTTCAGTCTTCTTGCGGCAGGCGGCGGATGCTACTCCGCGATGTTTAGCATGGAAGGGGATTGTCAGTGGGTGAACGGGGGCGAAGAGAATGTTTGCAATTGGACGTCGGGGTATGCTCAGGGATCCACGAGCATTACGCTGGCAAATTGCGGTAGCACCAGCCCCGCTTTAGGCAGTCTCTCCAACCTGAAGGTCGGTTCCATCTTAATCCTGGACCAATTGGATGAAGTGAACGACACCGGTACAATTTGGAATTGCCTGAATGACAATCCAAGTGTGGGCAACGCATGTGCGGGGAATGGCTCCGGCGGAGCCGCGAGGACGAATGGTACTTGCAACGGATCCATGTGCAATCGCTCTATGGAGCAGGGAGTTGTAGTCACAGGGATCTCCGGCTCAAATGTCACATTCTCCCCCGGCCTCTACATGCCCAACTGGAGAGCCGGCCAGTTCCCGCAGGCGTGGTTTGCTACCAACATTGTTCAGAACGTAGGGCTAGAGAATCTTTCGTTCGATACCAGCGCTGTGATCGCTTCGTCCTTTGTTTCGACCGTTTCTGTTCTGACCTGCAATGGTTGTTGGGTTCAGGGCGTCAGGGGGATTAGGGCCAATCGCAGCCACGTTCGTTTTCAGGATTCCGTGCATTCGGTGCTCAGGGATAGCTACTTCTACCAGAATCAGACTGGCGGCACTTCCAGCTACGGCATGGAAATAATGGGCGGCTGGAACATTCTGATTGAAAACAATATCACGCAACAAATTACTGACAGCGATCCCAGTTGTACTGGCTCCTGCCAAGGGAACGTGATGGATTATAACTTCGACGTGGACAACGCTTACACCGCGTCAGACTTCTACATTATTCCGCCATTCTTTCTCCACGCATCGGGAGACGACTTCAATCTCTGGGAAGGAAATTTCGGTCCTGGCTTCTCGGGGGACAATATCCACGGAACGCACCACTTCGAGACGGTCTTCCGCAACACGCTTCCCGGCTGGCAATCCGTGTGTGCGGGAGGAGCCTGCGCGGCGCAGACCATCCCAATCACGCTACCTGCCGGTGACCGCTACTTTAACATCATAGGGAACGTGCTGGGCGAGGCAGGCTACCACACGACTTATATGTGTGAGGCTCTGACCTCCAACACTTTCTGCCCGCAGAGTTACAGCCTGGGCGGCCACGATCTGATGATCTATTGGCTGAACTACGTTGATAACTCATATCCCCACACGTACCAATTCTGTTCCAGTCCTTCCTGTCCGTCTACTCAGGGGTGGGACGTCCAGGTCGCAAACTACTTAATGCGTTGGGGGAATTATGACGTAATAACCGGTGGGGTAAGGTTCTGCGGCAATTCCTCCAATACCGGATGGAGTACAACCTGCGCCAGCACGTCGGAAATTCCGACAACTCTGGCCTCTAACTCTAATTCTGTCCCAACGCTAGGCGATATAGGTGCGGGGCAATCACCAATGCCAGCATCATTCTACTATTCGTCTAAGCCGTCCTTTTTTGGCGCGACGCCCTTTCCTGTTGCCGGACCGGACGTGACGAGCGGCACGCTCGGCCACTGTTCGGGAGGTCCATATGCTGGAATGGCCGCTCTAACCACGGCGCAGTGCGGCAGCGGAGGAAGTTTGGTCACAGCTTGGGACAATCACTCCTATGCCAACCCCGCAATGACGTGTTATCTGAACACAATGGGCGGCCCAGCAAATGGGCTGGGGAGCGTGCTGAGTTTCGATGCCGCCACATGTTATTCGTCCGCGAACAGTCCGAATCCTCCAACGGGTTTGTCGGCCGTAGTTCAGTGATTTATTCAGAGCAAAAGCAGCGTCCGATATAACGCGTGTTTTCTCGCAGCTCAACTGCGTGAAGCATCTTGTGATCAATACGCACTGTCGCACGAGTGTTCTGATTGGTTTCGGTTCCGGACTACACAAAATCTATTGCGGCTTGCGACATATTCAACAGTCGATCTGGAGTATGCCCGTCGGCCTGTTTGCCACCGCATTCAGTTGGGCCCTTCTGCAACTGAGACACAGGCGCATACCTTGACTTGGGGCAGCAATATTGAAGCCGCTGGTTCCAATTCTCAGCACCGCGCATAACCCGGGAGAATGGATCACTGACACGCCCTCGTCGGCGGTTTCGCAATCGCGGAAGCGCAACGAGATCATTTGTCGTCGATTACGGCACGGAAAAAGGCATGGAGATCAACCAAGACGTTGCAGGAACCAGAGACAAGGTGTTCTTTCTGACTCAAGGGTATTCCGTCCGGTGGCTTGCGGCCGTTGATCTGCTTGCTCCTGACAATACCGTCGAGCCGTTCGAGAGGGAAAGTTAAAACCCTGCGTTACGAACGGGATCTTCCATCCTGTCGAGAGGGTCAAGGAGGTCCGCCGGACCGCAGTTCGTGGTGCCGGGGTGACCGTCTTCGCCCAAGGAGTGTCGTTCGTCGTGCAGGTGGCCGCCACCGTGGTGCTAGCTCGCCTGCTGACGCCAGCTGATTTTGGCGTTGTAACGATGGTAACCACATTCAGTCTCCTCGTCTCCAGCTTCGGCCTAAACGGGTTTACAGAGTTGATCCTGCAGCGCGATGAGGTAACCCACCTCCTCGCCAGCAATCTTTTCTGGATCAATCTGGGCGCCGGGGTCCTGCTGACGATATTGTTCGCCGCTCTTGGACCGTTAATGGCGCTTTTCTATCACGATCCGCTCGTAACGCACGTTGCCCAGGGCATGTCGCTAACGGTCGTAGCCGCCAGCGCTTCGGTGATCCACGTGGCTCTCCTCAATCGTGCTATGCGCTTTACCGCAGTATCGGCAAACGGGGTCGTAGCGCGAGTGGTCTACGTGATCGTTTCGATCAGTCTAGCAATGATGGGATGGGGATACTGGGCGCTGGTGGGGGGGAACATCGCACAACATCTCAGCACAGCCGCGGGTGCTTGGCTCATGTGCCGCTGGACCCCCGGCCTGCCACGTCGCGGCCAAGGCACACGCACCAGTGTGAGATTCGCGATCCACGTGTACTCACGGTTCGCCTTCGGTTATTTCTCGGGCAACACTGACAATCTTCTGGTTGGCTGGCGGTTTGGCGCAAGCGCGCTCGGGTTCTACAAGAAGGCGTTCGATCTTTTTTATACTCCGGTGTGCCAACTGGTATCCCCGATGTCGGCCGTTGCGGTAACCACGCTCAGCCGTTTCAAGGGCGACCGTGATCAGTACCAACGCTATTTCCTGTCAGGTATGTCGGTTTTGGCGCTGGTGGGAATGGGTATTGGCGCCGACCTCACGCTAGTTGGAGGAGATCTGGTTCGCTTTGTCTTGGGTCCTCGTTGGACAGAGAGCGGCCGCATCTTTGCCTTTTTCGGCCCAGGAATCGGCGTCATGTTGCTCTACCACACGCACGGCTGGATTCATCTCTCGATCGGGCGCCCGGACCGCTGGTTTCGCTGGGCTGTGATTGAGTTTCTCTGCACAATGGGCCTTTTCCTGATTGCACTGCCCTGGGGGCCACGCGGAATAGCCTCGGCTTGGACGGTTTCCTTTTTCGTTCTCATGCTTCCCGCCTTTTGGTATGCCGGTAAGCCCATTGGTTTTGGCATTGCCCCTGTTCTGTCAGTTATTTGGAAGCTTTTCGTGGCTTCCGTGGCCGCTGGCTGCAGCACTGCCTTGCTGATCCACTTCGTGCCGGTATTTACAAAAGCACCTGGCGCGCTGGGAGCATTAGCGCGCCTGATATCGGATTCGCTGCTTTTTTGGACGCTTTATATGGGAGCCGTGGTCACACTTTATCGCGGGCCCGAACCCCTCCGCCAAGCGGCCCGCCTTTTCCGCGACCTGTTGCCGCAGCGCACAACAATGCATTCAACCTCACAGCCAGCGGTGGCTGTGACGAGCTCAGCTTAGCTTGGCTAGGAAGTCTGAATACCCAATCGACCCTCCATTTGCAACATTTGGAAAATGGGGGGCCCAAAGGTTCCCGGATCTGCTCGAGATTGGTCCGAGATAGCCATCGCGGTGTTCAGGAGGACACCTCGCGATTGGTGAAAACGAGTGAAATCATATGGAGTGCTCTGTGCCTATCCCGGCTCACGATATTGCCAGTTCCGCAGCCCCCGTCCCAATACCGACCGATCTGGAAGTTGCACTGCTCACGGGGTGCCAGGACAGGCACTACGCATTCGGACTATCCATGGCGCTCGTGTCAAAAGGCATAAGTTTGGATGTTATCGGCAGTGACGAAATCGACAGCCCGGAGCTGCATACGACGTGCAACCTGCATTTTCTTAATTTGCGAGGGAGTCAGCGCGAGAATACCGGCTTCGCGAAAAAGGCCTGGAAGCTGTTAACCTATTACGTGCGGCTCATCCGATATACCGCCAGCGCCAGACCGAAAATATTTCACATCTTGTGGAATAGCAAGTTAGAGTACTTCGACCGAACGTTCCTGACGCTGTACTACAAGGTTCAGGGAAAAAAGATCGTTCTGACCGCGCATAATATTAATGCTGGCAAGAGAGACTCGAATGACTCGTGGTTTAATCGCATTACCTTGAAAATACAGTACCAGCTTGTCGATCACATCTTTGTCCACACCGAGAAGATGAAGGCAGACCTTCTAAAAGATTTTGGTGTTAGGGAACGAAGAGTCACCGTCATCCCATTCGGGATTAACAACTCTTTGCCGCACACGGAACTCAGTTTAGCCCAGGCCAAACAGAGGCTGGGCGTCGCCGACGGAGAGAAAGCCCTTCTCTTCCTGGGTGGAATCAAGCCCTACAAAGGTCTTGAATACCTGCTTACTGCATTCCGAATGCTTGTGTCCAGAGATGCGCATTACCGCCTCATCATCGCCGGCGAATTAAAGAAAGGGCACGAGGGCTATTCAGGCCAGATTTGCAGGACGATAGATAGCGAATTCAGTCCAGGACAGATAATCCTGAAGTTGGAATTCATTCCGGATGACGAGATGGAGATCTATGCAAAAGCGGCGGACGTTTTAGTACTCCCTTACAAGGATATTTTCCAAAGTGGATTGCTCTTTCTGGGGTATAGTTTTGGCTTGCCCGTAGTCGCAACCGACGTTGGATCCTTCAGAGAGGAAATAATCGAGGGCACGACTGGTTTTCTATGTAAGCCGTCTGACCCAGCAGATTTGGCCAAGACCATTGAGACTTATTTCCAGAGCGACCTTTACAAACAGCTGCCCCAGCGTCGGCTGGAAATACAAAATTATGGGTGCAATCAGCACTCATGGGATACGGTTGGAGAGTTGACTCGCAATGTGTATTCAGGCTTGTGAGGAAAGGCAGCCGTGAAACCTTTGATGTCAATTCTTACTCCCGCGTCTAATGTGCAAGAGTGGATCGCTGATACGCCTCGGTCTGCGCTTGTGCAGGCTTGGGATCGAACGGAAATCATTGTTGTTGACGATGGTTCGAGTGATCATACCCTGGCCGTTGCGCGGCAGTTCGTTTGTGTAAGTACGCAAAAACAATGAAGGATCGGCCCTGGCCAGAAATAAGGCGCTCTCTCTGAGTCAGGGAGATTACTTTCAGTGGCTAGATGCCGATGATCTCGTAGCTCCCGACAAAATCGATAAACAAATGAAGGAAGCAATCGTACGCTACCTTCCTCGGAATGGGGATGGTTGATGTATCGGTATGATCAAGCGAAGTGCGTTCTCACCGCGCTGTGGTATGATTTATGCTCGGCTGAATGGCTGCTACCCAGAATGCTGCAGAACCTCTACATGCAAACAGCCACATGGCTTGTCAGTCGTGAGCTAACCGAAGCGGCCGGTCCATGGAATACTAGGCTGTTAAGTGACGATGATCAGGAGTCCTTCGGCCGTGTCCTGCCGGCAAACGACGGTGAAGAGTTAAATGTGAAGAAGGAAAAGCCGACAAAGTTCCGAGTTTGGTGAACGACGGATTCAGAACGGGCTTGATTCTTGGCGGCGATAGCATTAGTGGCAATGCGACTACACACCATGTAGGAGAAGGCGGTTCAATCCCGACCTCGCCGCTCCATATTTCCAATTTCAAATGGTCCGCTAACTCTTGCGAGTTCGTAATACAACGAATCAGTTCCGGCCATGATTACTCAAATGCTTGCGATACAGATTGACGCTACAGCGGCAGCGAAAAGTGAAGCTGATGCTTTGTCTGGTTGACGAAGCTGAAGCGATCATTACACATCCAAACCGACCCCTCATTGAGTCTGGCCGCTTGCTGCACGAGAGTCGGAAGATAAAGCGGACCAGGACCTCAAAAAGTCACGAACCCCACGCTCGACGAGATCTATGGTGTTTTGTTTGTCCCGCCAGAGTTCCGGGACGCGTTGCGCAAGCGTCTGAAAAAATGTTGTGCATTCCATTCAGTTTCTCGACGAGGCGGAGTCATGAGGTGGTATACGAGCGCAAAGATTTATACGATCAGACACTTGCGCGTCACCGGAGTGCGATCCACGGACATGATGCTAAGGGCACGCCAGTGAGCCAGCTCTCAACGTAAGGACACTCCAACAGCTGGTTCCGGCTGACTGGCTCTAGGATAAAGTGAGCCTGCGTGTTGCGGCCGCTCCGATGGTTGCATTGACTTGCTGTTTGGAATGTGCGATACCTCGGTATATCTCCCCTCAACGACTCTCCTAAGGTTGCCGATAGACATAGGAGATAAGGGCCCGAATGAGGTCTCAGGTTCCGCCATGTTTTTCAGGGCGGTGCGGTTGCGCCGAGATCCTGGGGCAAGCAATTCATGACTGATTCTTTTCTCGAATATTTCAAGTGTCCAGAGCATTACGCCCAGTTTGGCGTAAGTGGACCCCTTTCGGCAAATGGTCGTTACTTCCATTTGGGTCCAGAAAGTGTGTGTTACGGACGTCTGTGTCAGCCTCAGAACGGCAGTGATGCAGGGATTATGCGCGATGCCCTTCAGGAAGCGAAGATCGATGAAAGTAACGTCAGTCTGCCCTTCGATTTCAAGGAGGTGGTTGACAATCTACGACTTGAGTTATACCCGTCGTCTGCGCGAAGCGAACGCTCGACGGTTAACTCGTTGCTTGTGGCCGCGTACTATTATTTCCGCCCAGTCATGCCCGTCCGCATAAGGAAGCATCTCCAGAGGGTACGGCTGCAGGGCTGGGAGCGCATTCCATTCCCGCACTGGCCTGTCGACCGTACTGTGAATGATCTGTTCGAATTCCTGATGGTTCTCTCGCTTAAATCGCAGAAAGCACAGAGAATCCCGTTCATTTGGTTCTGGCCAGATGGCGCCTCGGCAGCCGCAATCATGACCCATGATGTTGAGATGGCTCGGGGAAGAGACTTGTGCAGCACGCTGATGGATATCGACGACGCTTACGGCATTAAGGCATCCTTCCAAGTAGTCCCGGAACAGCGGTATGACGTATCGCCTGCTTTTCTAGGCTCGATCACCAAGCGCGGTTTTGAAGTGGCAGTGCACGACCTGAACCACGATGGGCGGTTGTATAAAAGTCGCAAATATTTTACGGAGCGCGTCACCAAAATCAACTCCTACGGGCGCCAATGGAGAACTGAGGGATTTCGTGCTGGAGTTTTGTATCGCCGGCAAGAATGGTTTAACGACTTAGAATTTTCGTACGATATGTCAGTACCCAACGTAGCGCACCTCGATCCACAGCGAGGAGGATGTTGTACGGTGATGCCGTACTTTGTCGGTAACCTGCTCGAACTCCCCGTGACCACGACGCAGGACTACACGCTGTTTCACATCCTTAAGGCCTACAACATCGACCTATGGAAAACCCAAATTGAGCTCATTATGGAGAAGCACGGTCTTCTGAGCTTCATTGTCCATCCCGACTATGCCACTACTGGCCCCGAACGAAAAGTCTACGAAGAGCTGCTCTCGCACTTGGCCGAGTTGCGACAGAACCGGGGGGTGTGGATCGCGACTCCGGGCGAGGTGAATCGCTGGTGGCGGCAACGTGCGGGCATGAGAATTGTGGAGGACGGTGAGGGGGTAAGGATCGAGGGGGAAGGCAGTGAACGAGCGCGGATAGCCTATGCGGTCGCTGTGGATGGTCGTTTTGGTGTTACCGTCGAGCAGGCGGTTGCGAACCGGCGAGTTTGAAACTCCGAACCCGATGGCTGGAAATCTAAGGCTGCTGAACACCAGCAGAGGTCACCTCACTCATTAGCGGATCACAATATCTAATCCTGATAGCATAAGGGAAGGGTACGCATTTTGAGAATCAGCATTTTTGGATTGGGTTATGTCGGAACCGTTTCAGCGGGGTGTCTCGCTGATGACGGACATGAGGTCGTTGGAGTCGACCCGCTCCCGACCAAAGTCGACCTGATCAATCGTGGGCAGTCTCCCATCATTGAAACAGACATCGGGGAAATCATAGCCGCCACGGTCAAGGCGGGCCGGCTGCGCGCCACCAGCGATCCCGTCGAAGCGATCCGCGAGACGGAACTGTCCTTCGTTTGCGTCGGTACGCCGAGTCAGGCGAACGGCAATCTCGACCTGCGATATATTCGACGGATTTGCGAACAGATCGGCGAGGCAGTCAAGAGCAAGAGTGCGCGCCACACGGTGGTCATTCGCAGCACCATCTTGCCGGGAACCATGCACAAGATGGTGATCCCAACCTTAGAAGAGTTTTCAGGGAAGAAAGCCGGAGTCGATTTCGGGGTCTGCAACAACCCTGAATTTCTGCGGGAGGGTTCGGCGGTGAAAGACTTCCGCCAACCACCTAAGACTGTGATTGGCGAGTCGGATCAAGCTAGCGGAGACATCCTGGCAGCGCTCTACAAAAAGCTTGAGGCGCCACTGATCAGGACGAACTTAGAGACTGCTGAAATGGTCAAGTACGTCGACAACAGTTGGCATGCCCTCAAGATCGGCTTCGCCAATGAGATCGGTACCCTCGGTAAGTCTCTGGGCGTCGATGCGCACGAAGTCATGAAAATCTTCTGTCAGGACCGAAAGCTCAACATTTCAACCGCCTATCTATCTCCCGGTTTTGCGTTCGGAGGGTCGTGCTTACCAAAAGATCTTCGGGCGCTGTCCTATCAAGCCAAAATGCACGATTTGCAGTTGCCAATTCTCACTTCCATTCTGCCCAGCAACGAAATGCAGATCGCTCGAGGCGTCCAGCTCATTGCAGAAAAAGGCCACACCCGGGTCGGTATTTTGGGGTTCAGTTTCAAAGCGGGCACAGACGATTTGCGAGAGAGCCCCCTAATCGAGGTTATCGAGCGCCTGATCGGAAAGGGGTATGACCTACGCATCTATGACAAGAACGTAAATATTGCCAGTTTGGTTGGCGCAAACCGGGATTTCATCCTGAACCACATTCCGCATATATCCAAGCTTATGGTCAGCGACATTAGCGCGGTCTTGAATCACGCTCAAACTGTCGTGATCGGCAACAAGGATCCGGATTTCACCTTTGTCCCGGACCGGCTGCGTGAAGGCCAGTTCTTGGTGGATTTTGTGCGAGTTATCGAAGGGGGCAGTAAGAATGGCAATTATGACGGCATCTGTTGGTGAACAGCGCGTGGCTCAAAGGTCGACCGCAACCTCAAAGGCACTAATCTATGAGTCGATTGGGCATCTCTCACACTGGCTGGAGGAGAATGACTACCGCGGCTACGATACTTTCGATGGCCTCAGTGCCCGCTTCTTGCGGCCATTTACGTTTAATACCAAACTCCTGCAAATCGTACTGCAGCAGTCGGTGAGACGTTTTCCTCTGAATTTGCGTTCGGTGTTAGGAATTACTAAGGAACGTTCCAGCAAAGGCATGGGGTTTCTGGCGCGAGGCTTCATGCGCCTTCACAGAACGACGGGTGACCCGATATGGGCGGGCAAGGCAGAGATGGCCCTGCAGTGGCTCATTGAGAACCAGTCGAAAGGATACAGTGGAGCTTGCTGGGGAAACCATTTCGATTACCGATCGCGGGGGTTTTACCTCCCGAAAGGCGTCCCCACCATCGTCTGGACATCTTTGATCGGCCATGCCTTTCTCGATGGATATGAGCACTTTAAAAAAGATCAATATTTCCAGATCGCTCTAAGCGCCTGCGAACATATACTCCGGGATTATGAGACATATCCTCATAGAGACGGGCTCTGCATTAGTTATGTGCCGGGCCTGAATAGTCAGGTTCACAACGCGAGCACGTTGGGTGCGAGTTTGTTGATACGCATGGACTCCCACGCTCATAACCAAGCCTACGTGGATCTGGCGCAGAAGGCTTTCCAGTACACCGCCCAATACCAACAGCCGGACGGATCCTGGTATTACGCTGAATATCCGAACTGCCACTGGGTCGACAACTTTCATACAGGCTATGTCCTAGATTGTTTCAAGCGCTATCTCGAAATTACTGGCGAGGATCGGTTTGTGGCAACGATGGATACAGGCTATGAGTACTGGAAAGGAACATTCTTCTTGCCGGATGGAACGCCCCGATATTACAACCACAAAACACTCCCCATCGACATTCAGTGCTGTTCGCAGGCCATTGACACCTTGGTTTACTTTAGCGACCGCGATCCTGAAGCCTTGTCTCTTGCGATGAGAGTCGCGCAATGGACAATCGAGCACATGCAGGATAGTACGGGGTACTTCTATTACCGGCGATATTCGCCGTGGCTGGTGAACAAGACCCCAACCCTTCACTGGGGACAAGCAACGATGCTCTGCGCCTTGGCCGGGCTGTATAAGGCTCTTTAGGAGAAACTCCCCAGTGTCGAAGAAAATCCTGATTATTGTAGAGAACTCGCCGGTACCCTTGGACCCCCGAGTGTGGAAACAAGCGCGCTCACTGCGCGCTGCTGGATATGAGGTCAGCGTATTGAGCCCCAGACATAAAAATGCCAAAGAAGGCTATGCATTTCTAGACGGAGTGCACATTTATCGGCATCCTACGGCAAAAGAGGGAAACGGCCTTTGGGGATATCTTAGCGAATACACCTTCGCATTGTTTTGGGAGTTTCTGTACTCGTGGTGGATTTACTTTCGGCGAGGTTTTCACGTGATTCAGGGGTGCAATCCTCCGGATGATATTTTCTTGGTAGCCCTCCCCTTCAAATTGTTAGGCGTGAAGTACATCTTCGATCACCACGATGTGAACCCTGAGCTGTATTTGTCAAAGTACGGGAAGAAGAACTTTCTTTACAAAGTGCAGCTGTGGCTAGAGAAGAGTACGTTTCGGTGTGCAGATGTTGTGATGTCCACGAACAATAGCTATCGGGAGATCGCTATGACGCGCGGAGGGATACACGCAGACGACATCTTTGTTGTTCGGAACGGCCCCAGTCCGGCGACGTTCAATGCCGTTGCACCGAATCCAGCCCTGAAGTATGGCAGGCGTTACCTTGTCGGATATGTCGGAACGATGAACACTCAAGATGGATTGGACATTCTCATCGACGTGGCATTGCGCGTCAAGAACCTGGGACGCGACGACATTCATTTCACCTGTGTTGGAGGAGGACCGGAACTACCAATCCTCCGGAAGATGGTCCAGGAAAAACGACTGGAAGGCATGATGACCTTCACCGGGTTTGTCCCAGACGCCGAGCTGCTGGAGATCCTTTCGACCGCGGACGTTTGCGTCAATCCGGACCGGCCCTGCCAGATGAACAGTATGTCCACCATGATCAAAATCATGGAATATATGGCCTTGGGCAAGCCCATTGTACAATTCGATGGCACCGAAGGACGGTTCAGCGCGCAGGAAGCGTCGTTGTACAGCAATGGAGACCAGGGCGTGGCGGATTTTGCGGAAAAACTCTTGTGGTTGTTGGACCATCCAGAAGAGAGGGAACGGATGGGCCAGTTCGGGCGCAAACGGATTGAGAAAGAACTGGCTTGGGAGTACTCTGTGCAGAACCTCCTCGCCGCCTACGAGAGAGCTTTCAGCAAGAGGCGAGGCAAGCACGCGTTTCAGGTCGACAATGCGAGGCCCTGAGGGTAGCACGATTGCTGACAATTAAATATTGAAAATCCGATCCGGTGGGATTCTGGCGTTGCAATGAAGGAGCAGGGACAGTCACATTCGAACACGTACCGCATTTATTAAAGATGGAACATCCTTCAGTCGCGGTATACGAAATTGATCCTTTGTGCGATCCGCGCTGGGCGAGCTTTGTTGAGCACCATCCTCGATCTTCGGTCTTCCACAGCAAGAGCTGGCTGACGACTTTAGAGACAGTCTACGGCTACGAACCCGTTGCAGTTACCACATCTCCGCCGGGAGCGACCCTGACGAATGGGTTTGTGTTCTGTCGCGTTAAAAGCTGGCTAACAGGTAAGCGCTTTGTGTCGCTGCCATTCTCCGACCATTGTGAACCATTGATCGATAGCCCGGATGAACTGGACGTGATGCTCCTGCATATGCAGCGAGATCTGGACGAAAGAAAATGGCAGTACATCGAGATCAGGCCAATATCGAGTCGACCGAGCAGTCATGCAGGGCTGCAAGAAAGCCTCACCTATAAATTTCATCGCCTGGATCTGCGTAAGAGCGAACAGGATCTATTTCATGGCTTCCACAAAGATTGTGTTCAGAGAAAGATTCGGCGTGCGGAGCGTGAAGGGTTGAAATATGAAGATGGGAACTCCGAAGCGCTGCTTCTGAAGTTCTACAGGCTTCTGGTGACGACTCGCCGCCGGCAGCACTTGCCGCCTCAACCTTTAGCCTGGTTTCGTGGACTGCTTGCGACATTTGGCAACAACCTCAAGATTCGAGTTGCCTCTAAGGGAGACTTCCCGGTTGCCAGCATTCTAACCCTATCCCACAAGAGATGCGTTATGTATAAGTACGGCGCCAGCATCGCGTCCCTTAACAAGCTGGGAGGAATGGCGTTTTTGTTTTGGAAGACGATTCAAGAAGCGAAGGACAAGGCGCTCGAAGAGCTCGATATGGGCCGCTCCAGCATTGACAATTTGGGTCTCGTTGCTTTCAAGGAACACTGGGGAGCAAGTGGAACGACGCTCAATTATTTTAGGTATCCGACACCGAGCCCACTAGTGCCGCGAAGCGCCTGGCAAAGAAAGCTTGCTCATCGTTTGGTCCAGGCTGCCCCAGATTTAGCACTAGAGGCTGTTGGAACGCTTTTTTACAGGCACATCGGGTGACATTGACTCATGAACGGTAAATCGCTCGACACCCATGTAGCCGTAATTGGGGCTGGTCCCTACGGACTTTCCTCGGCAGCATATCTGCGCGCGGCTGGCATCGAAACCAGAGTCTTTGGCGAGCCGATGGCATTCTGGGAGAATCAGATGCCAGCCGGCATGTGCCTGCGATCCAATTGGGGAGCCTCGCATATTGCCGATCCGAGGCAGGCGCTGACTCTTGACGAGTACTGCCGTCAAATGGGGAATCACATATCGAAGCCGATTCCGCTCGATCGCTTCGTTGATTACGGCCGCTGGTACCAGAGTCAGGCTGTGCCGAATCTGGAAAAGCGGCAAGTGCGCAGCATTGAGTTAGCTCCGCGCGGGTTCAAGCTCGCACTGGAGGACGGCGAAGAATTCGTATCGAAGCGGGTTGTGGTGGCGACGGGGATCGGCGTCTTTACCGCACGTCCGAAAGAGTTCGACAAAATTCCTGCTGCGTTGGCCTCGCACGCGAGCGAGCACAACGATCTTTCCAAGTTCAAGGGCCTGCGCGTGGTCGTCATCGGCGGGGGACAGAGCGCTCTGGAGTCTGCTGCACTTTTCAAAGAGGCCGGCATCCAGGTTGAAGTGATTGCGCGCGCGAAGACTCTGAACTGGGTCGGGCTCCATGCGAGACTTCATCACCTAGGCCTGCTTTCCAAAATGCTGTATTCGAAGCGGGATGTTGGCCCAGCCGGCATCAGTCGGCTCGTTGCCATGCCGCTTGTGTTCCGACGATTTCCCCGAGCGTTTCAGAGTCGGACCGCGTACCGGGCAATCAGGCCAGCCGGAGCAGGGTGGCTACTACCGCGATTAACGGACGTTCCCATCACACTTGGCCGAAGGGTTGTGTCGGCCACCACTTCCGGCAGCCAGCTCCTCCTGAACCTTGACGACGGAACGGAGAGGCTCGTCGATCACGCTGTGCTCGCAACCGGATTTCGCGTCGATGTTTCCAAGTATCCTTTCTTATCTGAACCCATCGTCAAGCAACTGAGCGTGATAAACGGTTATCCCATCCTCAAGCGTGGACTGGAGTCTTCGATTCCCGGGTTGCATTTTGCTGGAAAGTCGGCAGCCTGGAGCTTCGGACCGCTCCTCGGTTTTGTTTCGGGAGCGGAGTTTGCCTCGACCGAATTGCTCCGTTCCCTAGTCGAAGAAACGACTCGGAGGAATGGGAACTAACGGCATCAGCGCCTTAATCCAAACCGTCCCAAAGCCTAGCCCGGTGCATCCCGTGAACCGCACCGTGGGGGCTGTTGTGATCGGTGGCGACTACCAGGGCTTGGGAATTGTTCGCAGCCTCGGTCGCCAAGGCGTACCGGTGTGCGTGGTAGATGACGAACTTTCCATCTCTCGGCATTCGCGCTACACCACCAAGTTTGTGAAGGTCGCCAACCTGCGGGATGAGCGTGTTGCGGTAGACAGCCTGGTTGAGATCGGGACCCGGCTAGGTCTTCAAGGGTGGGTCCTCTATCCAACGCGGGAGGAACTGGTTGCCGCTCTCTCGCGGCACCGCGCAGAGCTGAGTGAGCTATTTCGAGTGCCAACGCCGGAGTGGAGCAGCGTTCAGTGGGCTTGGGACAAACGCAACACCTATCGGCTCAGTAACGAACTGGGCATCCCAATTCCCATCACGCACTATCCTCAGAGTATCGACCAACTATCCGAACTCGACAGCCTCACGCCGCCATTTGCACTCAAGCCTGCAATCAAAGAGCATTTCTTTTACGCGACCAAAGCGAAAGCATGGCGGGCGAACAGCCACGCGGAGCTAAGAACTCTGTTTCAAAAAGCGTCTGAGCTAGCCGGGCCTGGCGAAATCATGGTGCAAGAAGTGATTCCCGGCGGTGGCACGCAGCAGTTCTCGTATTGTGCGTTTTTCCGTAAGGGGCAAGCGCTTGGGAAGATGGTTGCACGTCGCAGGCGCCAGCATCCGCTCGAGTTCGGGCGTGCGAGCACATACGTTGAAACGATGGATGTTCCGATTCTGGAGGAACTCTCGGAGCGTTTCCTGCGCAAGATCGACTACTACGGTCTGGTTGAGCTGGAATATAAGCTTGATCCTCGGGATGGTCGCTACAAACTTCTCGACGTGAATGCGCGTACGTGGGGATATCACAGCCTCGGCGTCAGCGCGGGTGTGGATTTTAGTTACATGCTCTTTGCAGATCAGCTGGGAATGCCCGTGACCGAGTGCAAGGGCAAACCGGGAGTGTCGTGGATGCGCACCACCACGGATCTGCCTGCTGCGATGGTGGCGGTTTTCCACGGTGATACCAGTCTGAAGGAGTATCTTCGTTCGATCAGGAACTGCAATGCGGAAGCCGTGTTCAGCGTCAGCGATCCCCTGCCCGGCGTCGCCGAAGTGGCGCTCATCCCCTACTTGGCAATCAAGAGGGGTTTCTAAACGCTTCCGAATATCTTCTTCCCGTTCCAAGAATGAGAATCTGTACGTGACTTCGTTCGAGAGTTATAGTTCGACTCTCCAAACGAAACTCCTGCCCGCGATCTGTGCCTGCGTTCTGTTGGGCATTCTGGTGGCGGGGCTGTGGCCATTCCACGCTCCCCGGAATGACGTTAGTTGGCTGGGTGCCGGAAGCGGTCTTCTCCTTGGCAAACATGGAAGCATCGTAAGTGCGAGTCCGTTCAAGGCACCTGCGACGCAAGGGGACAATTCCTGCAGTCTGGAGATATGGCTGGAACCGAGCCGGATCGATTCTCGAGCAGGGGGTGTGATTCTTGCGTTCTACCCGCCAGAGGGGAGAGTCGTCCCGTTTGCACTGCGTCAATGGCGAGGAGGTCTAGTGCTGGAACACAAGAGTACGGGCAGTTCCGCCACGAAAACCCAGATCTACGTCGGTGACGTTTTTAGCGGCCTGAAACCAGTCTTAGTCACGATCACCTCGAGTGAAACAGGTACAGCCACTTACGCCGATGGCACGTTGGTCAAGAAAGTTCCGACCTTTGCCATTTCAAATCGCGACCTGACTGGTCAGTTCGTAGTTGGCAGCGCTCCGACAACTGCCTATGGCTGGTCGGGACAGATTAGAGGACTAGCGATTTACAATCGAGAACTTTCGACTGCTGAAGTGTCCCAGGGTTTTGTGGACCGGACGCACGTCGGTCAGCCAGATTCGGCAAAGGACCGCGCCGTCGTAGCCCGCTATCTTTTCGATGAAGGCAAGGGGAACGTAGTCCGCAACCAGCTAGATTCAGCGACCAACCTTCTCATTCCGACGCGTTTCTTCGTCTTAAGTCCACAGTTTCTAGAACGCCCATGGGACGAATTCCGTCCTGGGTGGAGTTACTGGAAGGATGTGGCTGTCAACGTCATGGGCTTCATTCCCCTGGGCCTCTTTTTCTACGCCTATTTCTCTCACGTACGAAAGACTGAACATCCCGCTGCGCTCACCATCACTATTGGATTTGCTGTCAGTCTTACGATCGAAATCCTCCAGGCGTTTCTTCCGACCCGGGACTCCGGCATGACCGATCTCATCACCAATACATTCGGAACTGCGGTCGGCGTGATGGCGTTCAGGCATAAGGCCGTCCAAGCAGTTCTGGCTGCGGCTAGGGTTGGTACTCAGAAGTCGGGCGCTTCTACAGAGGCGTTCTAACCTCCCGCTCTTCGCCCACGTTGACCGAACGGCCGGAACCCTCGACGACAACATGCGGTGGAGGCCCCGTATGTCACTGATATAACATAGGTTACGGAAGCGGCAAGCGCAAGATAAGCCCTGAAGTTCCGACCGGTTTCCTGTGGAACTCGCCCCGACCGACTGCTATAATAAGTACCAATCCCCTTAGCTTCTCCCCTCAGAACACGACACGAGTCCCGCAACTTACCCCTAACGGGGGCTAACCCTTCATAGGAGTTTCTAAGGCATGCTTGAGACAGTGATTGTTGGAGCGGGTCCCTACGGACTCTCAATTGCCGCGCATTTCCGGCGGCGGGGCATTCCATTCCGTATTTTCGGCCGTCCCATGGACAGCTGGCTGAACCATATGCCGAAGGGCATGATGCTCAAGTCGGATGGCTTCGCTTCCGACATTTACGATCCGGAGAAAGCTTTCACTCTGCGGCAGTTTTGCGCAGAGCGGGGCATCCAGTATGCGGACACCGGTGTTCCGGTGCAGCTTGATACGTTCAGCGCCTACGGACTTGCCTTCCGGGATCGTATGGTGCCGGAACTGGAAGACAAGCTTGTGGCTAGCGTGGATCGCGCGCCTGGCGGCTTTCTATTGCGGCTTGAGGACGGCGAGACCTTCCAAGCTCGCAAGGTTGTACTGGCGGTTGGCATTACGCACTTCGAACATGTTCCAGAGAACCTGGCGCATCTTCCGGCGGAGGTTTTCTCGCACAGCGCGCGCCATCGCGAGGTTGCGCCTTTCCGGGGTCGCAGCGTAGTGGTCATTGGCGGTGGAGCTTCCGCGCTGGATTTGGCAGGATTGCTGCGCGAGGCTGGGGCTGACGTGCAGATGGTCAGCCGTGCTGCTGAATTGCATTTCCACAGTCAGCCCACGGGCAAGCCACGTTCGTGGTGGCAGCAGATCAGGCATCCGCAATCGGGCCTCGGTCCGGGGACGCGTTCGCGATTCTACGCCGATGCTCCCGGGGCATTTCACTATTTGCCTGAAAAGCTGCGCCTGTACATCGTTGGAAGAGCTCTGGGCCCTTCAGGCGGATGGTTCATTCGAGACAAGGTGATCGGGAAGTTGCCGTTGCATCTGGGATGCACGCCGCAAGGCGCCGAAGTGAAGAGCGGTAAAGTGCATCTGAAGGTTCGCGCTGCGGACGGTGGCGAGCGCGAGATTGTGACCGAGCATGTGATTGCGGCAACGGGTTACAAAGTGGATCTGGAGCGACTAAAGTTTCTCAACCCAGAAATTCGCTCGGAGGTAGAGACTCTCAACGGAGCGCCGGCGCTCACGTCGAATTTTGAATCGTCGGTCGATGGCCTCTATTTCGGCGGGGTTGCGGCGGCGAACAGTTTCGGTCCGGTGATGCGGTTTGCCTTCGGCGCGGGCTTCGCGGCTCGCACGATTACGAGTGCTCTGGCGAAGTCGCTGTCAAAAGAGGCGTCATCGGTTCCGGTTCGGAGTATGGCGACGACTGCGAAGTGAGCGCATTTCTTCGGCGCTGATCCCTTGCTTCGGCTTCGGTTCGTAGATCTAGACTCGCGGACATCAACTGGTAGACATGAAGAGAGAAACGATTGCCATCCACGTTGGGTACGACGGCGATCCCACGACGAAAGCCGTGGCGGTGCCCATCTACCAGACGGTCGCCTTTGAGTTCGACAGCGCCGAACACGGCGCTGCTCTCTTCAATTTGGAGGTTGAAGGGAATATCTACACCCGCATCGGCAACCCCACCAGCGCGGTCCTCGAAAAACGTGTTGCCGCGCTCGAAGGCGGAGTCGATGGGCTCAGCGTGAGCTCGGGGATGGCGGCGATCGAATATGCGTTGATCAACGTCGCCGAGGCCGGGAACAACATTGTGTCGATCCCTCAACTTTACGGGGCGACTTATACGCTGTTGGCCCACATCTTCCCCAAGCGCGGCATCACCACGAAATTCTCGAAGACCGACAGCCCCGACGAAGTGGATGCACTGATCGACGAAAACACGCGGGCGGTCTATTGCGAGAGCGTGGGCAATCCCGCGGGCAACGTAGCGGATATCGAGGGATTGGCTCGCGTCGCGCACAAACATGGCGTTCCGCTTGTGGTCGACAATACCGTTGCCACCCCAATTCTGTTGCGGCCCATCGAATACGGCGCAGACGTAGTACTGCACTCCATGACAAAATTCATCGGAGGCGGCGGCACCAGCATCGGCGGAATGATTGTGGACTCCGGGAAATTTCCCTGGCGAAAATATCCGGAAAAATTCTACATGTTCAATCAACCCGAGATTGCCTATCACGGCGTCGTCTACGTCGATCACTACGGGGAGGCGGCTTACGTGGCGCGGTGCCGCACCGTCTGCCAGAGGAATACCGGGGCCACGTTGTCGCCGTTCAACGGATTTTTATTTTTGCAGGGAATCCAGACGCTGGCATTGCGCATGGAGCGCCACGTCGAGAATGCGCGCAAGGTTGCGGAGTTTCTACGGTCGCATCCCATGGTTGACTGGGTGAACTATGCCGGCTTTCCGGATAATCCGCTGTATCCGATGGCTCATCGTTACCTGGGAACGAACTTCTGCTCCTTGCTCACTTTCGGCGTGAAAGGCGGCTACGAGGGCGGCCGCAAGACCTTCAACGCGTTTCAACTTTTCAAGCGGATGGTGAACATGGGGGACGCGAAGTCTCTTTCGTGTCACCCTGCGTCAACAACCCATAGGCAACTCACTCCCGAAGAACAAGCCAAAGTCGGAGTGACCCCGGAGATGATTCGCCTGAGTGTAGGCATCGAGCACATTGACGACATTCTCGACGACCTAGGCCAGGCGCTGGACAAGGCAAAGGCGTGAAGCTACATACAATCGCGACATCCGCAAATTGTAGGGAACTCGAATGCCATTGATCATTGAGAGCGGACGGATTCCGCCGCGTTGGGCTGACAAGAAAAACCTACACTCAGGGCCCGTGGATACCTGCTCCGCGAGTGCCGAGTGCGTCAGGATCGCGTTCATCAATAACATGCCCGACTCGGCCCTGGAAGACACCGAGATGCAGTTCTTTGAGCTGCTCGAGGCTGCGGCCGGCGACATCCCGGTACGCCTCAAGCTCCACTCGTTATCCGGAGTTCCCCGCGGCGAACGCGGACAGCAGCATCTCAGCGGCTTCTACTTCAACACGGACGATCTGCTGAACGACCGGTTCGACGGTGCGATCATGACGGGGACCGAGCCGCGGCAACCCGACCTGCGCAACGAACCCTATTGGTCTGCGCTGGGGAACGTTCTCGACTGGGCGGAAAGCAACACGGCATCGACGATATTGTCCTGTCTGGCGGCACATGCGGGTGTTCTGCACAGCGACGGCATCCCCCGTCATCCCCTGGGCGACAAGCAGTTTGGCGTCTTTGAATTCGCGAAGGCCGGCAAGCACCAACTGATGGCCGGCTCGGGCGAGCGCGTTCGCTTCCCGCATTCCCGCTGGAACGAAGTGCGGGCCGAAGCTCTTACCGCGAGCGGTTACCAGGTGCTGACGCAATCGGCCGAGGGTGGCGTGGACTCTTTCGTGAAGATGAAGAAGCGGAGCCTGTTCCTACATTTTCAGGGTCATCCGGAGTATGGAGCCCAGACTCTGCTCAAGGAATACCGCAGAGACATCAAGAGATTTCTCCGCAAGGAACGGGAGACGTATCCCTCGATGCCAAAGGGGTATTTCGATGCTGCGGCCACGCAGCTTCTCAACGATTTCCGAGGTGCTGTTTTGTCCGATCGGCGGGAGGAACGGATGGAAGGTTTTCCGGAAACTGCGCTGGTCGGCGGGCTGCATAACACCTGGCGGCCCTCGGCCGAAGCGATTTATAAGAACTGGCTCCAGTATGTAGTATCGAAAAGAGTGGATATGGCATTTCCGGCCATGGCGGCGGCCGATCCACAAGACTCGCGAAAACGTTCCGCGCAGATGTAAAGCATTGCTTCACTACGATCTTGTTATGGCGGAGATAACTCGCGACAGCGTCGCCGAACTCCTGGCGAACCTTCCCGATCGCATCAGCGACGTGATCAAGCCCTGGGCGGATTCCGCACCTGATCACCTCGCTTTGGTAGAAGCCTCGGGAACCTGGACCTATCGGCAACTCTCACTTGTAGTCGCTGAGACACAGGCCTGGCTGATCGACTCTGGTGTGCGCCCCGGCGACCGGGTGATGGTCGTGTGCGAAAACTGCCGGGCGTTCGTCGCAATTCTGTTAGCGATTGCTGGCATCGACGCGTGGCCGGCGTTGGCCAGTGCGCGTCTCTCGGCGAAAGAAGTCGATGCGATTCGCGACCACTGTGGTGCCCGGCGTGTGATCTATACTACGAGCGTTTCGCTGCAAGGGCGGGAACACGCCAAGCGACATGGTGCGGTCACTCAAGACGTTGCCAGTTTAGGTTCCATCGCCCTTGGTCCGCTGAACGAAGGAGTCGAACCGGAACCGGTCGACGACGAGATTCAGCGACGCGTCGCTGCGCTGATTTATACGTCTGGTACAACCGGGCTCCCTAAGGGCGTGATGTTGACGCACCGGAACCTGTTGTTCGTCGCGGCTGTGTCAGCCAGAATCCGGTCGCTGAGTCCGGAGGATCGGCTTTATGGCGTATTGCCGATGTCGCATGCGGTTGGTCTTTCCATTGTCCTGTTAGGTTCGCTACTCAGTGGGGCGACGTTGTACCTGGCATCACGTTTCGATCCCGTGGCAACTATTGCTACGCTGGAGAAAGAGCGGCTGACGGTTGTGTTGGGTGCTCCCGGAATGTTTTCCCTGTTAGCGGACTATGCGAAATTGAAAGGATTGCAGTCCTTCAAATTCCCCTCGCTGCGCATCATTTCATCTTCCGGCGCTCCGCTTCAGCCCACAGTAAAGGCGCAGGTGGAGAGCCTGTTCGGCATGGTGCTGCACAACGGATACGGGGTCACGGAATGCTCTCCGAACATTGCGCAGGCCGTAGTGGGAGAGCGCCGAAACGACACGTCTGTGGGCCGGGTTTTGCCGGGAGTGGAAGTCCAGTTGGTGGGCGCCGATCAAAAGCCGGTGGCCGACGGAGAAGTCGGCGAGCTGTGGGTGCGCGGCCCCAACGTAATGAAGGGTTACTATCATGCGCCCGAAGAAACGGCTGCTGCGATCAACCCCGGCGGATGGTTTAACACGCGCGACCTTGCCCGTCTTGAGAACGGATATCTCTTCATCGTGGGTCGAAGCAAGGAATTGATCATTCGCTTCGGAGAGAATGTCTACCCGGCGGAAGTTGAAGCGGTTCTGAACGCGCATCCTGCTGTGGTCCGGTCGGCGGTCATCGGACGGCCGGTTGGCGGAGCGGAAGGCGGTGAAGAAGTTGTCGCCTTCGTGCAACTCTCGCCGGCATCGCCAACTTCCGAAGCGGACCTGGCGCAACACGCCGCGCAACATCTCGCTCCCTACAAGCGGCCGTCGCAAATTCTGCTCGTGCCTTCGATGCCGCTGACCCCGACCGGAAAAGTCATCAAAGGCGAACTCGCCAAGATGGCGCAGTTCGCCTCCACCCACTAACGACGCCGAGCCGCCAGGCTCTACAGTGGTATTTCAATCAGCGTCGGTCCCTCTGCGTCGAACCCCGCCTGTAACGCTTTCCCGAACGCATCCAGCGTAGTAACCCGGGTGCCGGGAACTCCCATCGCTTTTGCCAATTGTACCCATTCGAGATCGGGACGCCCGATCTCGAACATGGCGGCAGCTCGAGGTCCAGGTTTGCCCACGCCGAGGTAAGAAAACTCCCGCTTCAGCACGGCGTAGTCTCGGTTGGCGAAGACCACCGTTGTGACGTTGAGACCCTCGCGAGCCATCGTCCACAACGCCTGTGGTGTGTACATGCCGCTGCCATCAGCCGTGAGGCACAGGACGCGGCGATCGGGGCAAGCCACGGCCGCGCC
>Ga0210393_10000459_pt1 | contig 36697 bp, 30 predicted proteins | sample IncBWC27OmetaG_FD_160068 | JGI IMG/M metagenome (GOLD analysis project Ga0210393, IMG submission 160068) | Forest soil microbial communities from Barre Woods Harvard Forest LTER site, Petersham, Massachusetts, United States - Inc-BW-C-27-O ...
GTGCGGAGCATGCGGGCTGTCTGGGGGATAGTCGATGATGGCCATGCGTCCATGTTCTTTGACGGCGGGTAGAAGTCGGCGATAGAAATTAACGCGGTGCTCGATGTGATGGGTGGTGTCGCAGAAAAAAGCCAAGTCAATGGAATTTGCAGGCAACGTGGGATCATCCGGCCGGGAGACTACGGTCACGATATTGTGCAGGTTCTCGCGGTCAGCGCGCTCCCGAAGATACGCGAGGATGTCAGCGGCGACGTCCACAGTATAGACCTTACCGTCGGGCGCCACGGCGCGGGCCAAGCGGCGACTGAAATAACCGGTACCGGCGCCGATATCGGCAACGACATCGCGGTTTTTCAAACCCAGAGCCTTGACGACCTCGTCGGGTTTTTGCCACTCGTCGCGCTCGGCCCGTTCCATGGAGGCGATGCGGTCATTGAGCGGGCGATCCTCGCTCTTGGGCGGCATGGTGGTCTGTTGGGCATGCGCCATAGCGGAGAAGACGAGGAGCGTCATGAGCGGATTTACGAAGCCAGTCAAGAATTGTTTGTAGCTCACGGATTTTCTCTCCCTATGCAGAGTAGAGCTGGCGACGCGTCACTTGGCGAGGATTCTCTCAACATCGGTGCAAGCCATGTGCATCGATTTCAACTTCTTGCCGTACTCGGTAAGTCCGAGTTTTCCAGGGACGATTTGATGGCACGTGGTGCACCCGAACTCTTGGAAGCGAGCGGCTTTATGCTTTTCTTCCACGGTGCGATTCGCAATTTTCGTCTGGGCGATGACATTCATGGAAGTGAGCAAGGAGATACAGCCCTCGAAATTTTTGCCGACATCCTTGCCGCGATCCGTGAAGCCGAGTTTTCCGGCCTGCCCCAATGTGTGACAACTCTTACAGCCATGATTTTCGAAAACGTAAGCGGCCAACTCGTCGGGGCTCTTAGCGGAGAGGTCGACCGAGCCGTGGGACTTGTCCCCCGGGGAGGATTGGGTTTCAGACTGCGACGAACTCGTCTGGCTCGTGGATGCGGAACGGGCCAGACTGGTGAGGAAGAATGCAGCCAGGACGAAAGTGCAACCGAAGCTCGCGAGAATACCGAGGGACCGGCGCCATGGCCTCTTTACAAGGACTCCATTGAGACGGCCGAAGTCAGGAGAGTTGGGGTCAGGATTTGCGTTCAATTTTGCACCTCGCTCGTGGAATGAATTTTGGTTCAATGTGCACCGCGATCCGCATTGGTCAAAAACGGACTTAACAGTTCCCAACAACAAAACGAAGCGCATGAATGGATCGTTCTAATTTTTTCAGCAACACGTCCGGTGAAGTACGACGAAAGCTGAAAGGCCAACGCCGTTAGTGGCTGCTCCCGTCCGAATGAGAGACCGCTCCCTCGCTGGCGTTCGCTTCCTTCGAAAAGAAACGGGGAGCGAGAAATGTGAACATACCATTTCGCACGCCGTCGGTGACGAATATCTCGCCGGACTTCGGGTTGATGGCCACGCCAGCCGGATGAACAAGGTAGCTACCCGGGCCCTTGATGATCCCACGTGGCGGAACGTCTCCATTGTCGTTGATGTCCCACATACCGACAAATCCCGGCGCGCCCGTGCTCCACGGAGAAGGTAAGTCGGTATCGGGAGGCAGATCCTTTCTTGGCATTTCCAGCGCGTACGGCGGGTGGTTCTCATTGTTGATTGCCGCGACGAACACTCTTCCGAGCGCAGGGTCGATCGCTAGTTGCCAGGGCCGGACGATTCCAGTGCGGGGTCCGGCAATCACGCCTTGGGGAGGAACGTCGCCGTTGTCGGTACGCTTGAAGATAAAGAGGCCGGTGGTGCCGCCGGGGACGCTGGAAGCACTGGCGGCGACAATGCGATCGTGAACGGGATCGACGGCGACACCAACGATGAACAGCAAGCCGGTTTTCGGTCCGGCGATGATGCGTTTGGGAGGCACGTCACCGTCGGCGTCTCGATCGAATATGAGAAGGGTGCGGCTGCTGGTGTCCGCCACGATGATCTCATTGTTTTTTTCATCGACGGCAAGGGTGTGTGGACGGACGAGTTTCGTTCTAGGTCCCTGGATCGAGCGAATAGGGGACTCGGCGCCGGTGGCTCCGCCGCGGAAGGTCAACACAGCAGCACCAAGAGCGACGGGGACGACGACCTCGTCGTGTGTGGAATCGTAGGCGAGTCCGTGCATCGTTCTGCTCAAGTGTGTGGCCTGGCCCTCAATAATTCGCACCGGATTCGAATTTCCGTTTGCCAGCCTGGCAAACGCCGCAATACGCGGCTGGCTCACTCAATTGGGTACGAGAAGTTGGTCGCGTTTGGAATCGTAGGCGACGGCGTACGGGTTGCCAAATCCCCCCGTGGGAGTACCGGCCGGCGCATTGCGAACGATACGTTTGGGAGCCGCATTGCCGGTGGCGGTGCGCGAAAAGACCGCGGCGGTGTGGTCGCCATAATTGGCGACCCAAATTTCATCGTTCTTGGCGTCAATGGCCACACCCATGGGGCTGACGATGCTAGTGCGTGGGCCACGAATGATTCTGAGGGGCTGCGCGTTGCCCTGTGCTGAGCGGCTAAAAACGAGCACCGAGTTGTCGCCATTGTTGGCGACGGCAATCTCGTCATGGGCGAGGTCGACATCGATGCCCATGGGCCAGTTCAACTGAGTGTGCGCGCCCTGGATGGTGCGAAGGGGTTTCGCGTCAGCCTTTGCAGAGTCCTGAAACACGGTGAGAGACGGAGGCAAAAAATGACCGCCGGCGGAAAGGGCGCGGCTGGAGACTCCGGCGTCATAAGCAGAGTAAGAAGCAATGACCGAAGAATTCCCGTGATTCGCCACTACGATTTCGTGATGAGTTGGGTCCCAGTGCACACCATGCGGGTCGGCCAAACCTGTGCTGGGACCCTCAATGATGCGCAGAGGCGCTTCGAGCCCTGCAGCTTCGCGCCGATAAATGGCCACCATACTCAACTGCTGGACGGAAATGGCGAACTGATCGGCGAGGGGATTCACGGAGATACCCCAAGCCTGATGAGGAACAAACAAGCGGCGCTTGGGCTTGACGTCGCCATTGGCGTCATCGTCGAACACTACGATGCGGTCGTCGAGGTCGTTGTTGACGGCATAGAATTCGCGGTGTGAAGGATCGAAGGTGACACCTGCAATATAACCAATCTGGGATTCAGGGCCGATGACTTGGCGGAGAGGGGAGGTTACGACGGCGGAGGAGTTTCCGCTCGCGCGATCATAAATCAGGACGCTCTTGCGATTCTCGTCGCTCATTGCAACCCGGTTATTTGAGATGTCGAGGGCGATACCGTTGAAGGTGGGGTAAGGATCGTTTACCAGACGAATAGGGGGAAGTTCTCCGCCGAGGGACGGCGGAATATCTTCGGAAGGGCCGGTTCCCCCAAATTTCGGCGCCAGGCACAGCTCATCGGGGACAAATGCAGCCATCATAACCGCGGGGATCTCCGGATTGCGGTGGCGTGAATCTTTTTCCGAGTGGAATGGGATCAAAAAGAATGCAACGGCGAATGAGATTAGAACAAGTGTTATCGACAAAAAACGCGCGATGTTGTTCACCGTGGGCTGCTCCTTGCCTCAAACGCGGCGTCGCAACGAATCTAAGAAGAGTGGAAGGCGTGCCGAACCGCAACAGAGCGGAACGCCGCAGTTCGCGAGGCTCGAAACGCTAGTGCGCCCGCGATGCGGCGGCCTGCAAAAGCCCCGCGCGAACCAATATAGGGTCGAGGATCCTGGCGTGATCCTCTTCGAGCGAAACCAATGGGAGGCGCAATTCCGGAGAATCAAGCAGGCCGAGCCGGCTCATCATATATTTAAGAGGCACGGGGTTCGTATCGAGGAAGATAGCCTGATTCAGCTCGAAAAGTTCGGAGTGCAGCTTGCGGGCCGCCGCAAGGTTGCCTTGCTCCACTGCTTCATAAAGCGCGGCGACGCGGGCGGGAGCCAAATTGCTCACAGCATTCATTAAGCCGCTTGCGCCCACCACAAGCATGGGAAGACTAAGCGCCTCCAGACCGCAGAAGATGCGAAACTCGGTTCCCAACTCCGTCAATAATTCGGTCACGAATTCAAGGTCATTGGCCGCATGTTTGATTCCGACGAGGTTTGGGAGGCGCTCGGCGATGCGTGCCACCGTCGAAGACTTTACGGAGACGGCGGCGCGCCCGGGAATGTGGTAAACGAGCAGCGGTAGTTCGGTGCGTTGCCCGACGGAAACAAAATATTCCACCAAACCTCGTTGCGATGGTTTGATGTAATACGGCGTAACTACGAGCACGGCATCGGCGCCGGCCTTCTCCGCGCGCGTGGTAATCTCGACAGTTTCGGCGAAGGACTGCGAACCCGTTGCTGCTACAACGGGAATGCGTTTGGCAATCACATCAACGGCAACCTTTACCAGATCCGTCCGCTCATCTGGAGTAAGGCTGCTGGGCTCTCCCGTCGTTCCGCACACGACGACGCCATGGGAACCTTCGCGCACCTGACGCTCCGCCAATTCGGCAAACTTCCGCAAATCGACTTTGCCGTCCCGGAAAGGTGTAAGCAAGGGGGGATAAGAGCCACAGAGGAATGTCTTACGCATAGGCATCATATTTGAGATCACTTTCCTGGGGAGGTGCGCGAGAAGAACGCACGTCCCCCGAAGACTGAGGATCGTTACGCGGCGCGGTTGGTGGAAAAGCCCTCGTTTGCTCCCAAGGATTCGATGGGCTGGTCGAGACTTTCCTGCCAAAGCAGCGAACCCATCCAGATATTCAGTGGGCTGTCTTGGATCGTCAGTTCGTAAACATCTTCGTCGAGTGAGGCATGGTTGTGAACGGCCCATCCGGGCGCGGAAAACATCAAGTCGCCAGCTTTCCACGGATACCGCTTACCTTCGACGATACTGAAGCCCTTGCCCGCGAAGTAGTAGTTAACGGCCGCTCCCACGTGGCGGTGCGGGCGGTCGACGATATTTTTTGGACGGATGGTGATGGCGGCAAAGAAATTGCTGGTCGTACCGTTGGTGTGGCCGGTGCTGGGATTGTAAAGCAGGTACAAACGGCGGCCGAGGTACGATTTTCCAAGGGCGGCCAGCTTGTTCAATTCTTGCTGGACTCTGTTCCATGGAAAGTACAGTGGGTGGTGCTTCACGACATCCGGGCTGATCAACTTTTCGTACGGCATTAGTTGCGCACCGTCATCCGAGATGGGAAAGGTTCCGAAGGGACTCTGTGCGCTGGCGTGTTCATCTTTGAACTTCTTGGTCTTCGAAGACTCGACCGTGGGGGTCTCGTCGACGATATGTACCTTCATTTTCTGCAAGAGTGGAGCGTTGCTGTAGGTCAAGCGCACTTGAAGTTCGTTGGTATCGTTTGCGTGTTCATAAATCACCCAAGGGGGAGTGGTCCAAACATCGTACTGCGAATAGCGGATGTTCTTGCCATCAGCCTTGGTCTGCCCGCCGCCGCGAATGCAGAAATTCACCAGAGAGGAATTGTGCCGGATCGGCAAGGTGCGCTCGCCCGGCTTCAATACGGAAATGGAAACTTCGATTCCGGGTGCTAAACCGTCACCTACGCCCGTCAAAGGGTTTACGACGCGAGACTCGCGGCGTCCGTTCGGCGGGACCGGCAAACTCGCGAGCCGCTCGATCTCCGCGTCGATCGCCTCTTTTGGAATCACCACGGGGGGAATCAGTTCTATTTTGTTCTCCGTAATTCCCGTGCGATCCGCAAAGTAGAATTCCTTTGATTCCATGTGTCATCCTCCTCGAAGAGTCTTAGCCATTTCCGTTGTCCGCAACCTTGGTGAAACTTTTTGCGGATGTGGAATTCTGTGACCCAGTCCCAATGCCAGGGCCTTGCTGTAAAGAGCAATGCCGAGGGAGAGGTCCGAAACCCCCACGCCGAGGGACTTGAAGAGCGTTAGATCGTCGCTGGCCGCACGTGCAGAGCGATTTGCCACCACGCTGGCCAGAGTCCGGACGGCGCCCCAATTCCCTGGAGGGGGTCCGAAAAACTCGATGAGCTCGCGAGAAAGTTTCTGCGCCTGGGGAATGCTATCTGTAACGATCTGGGTTGAGCGAGCGAGTACATCCTCGGACACTTCCGCGCGGCTGGGCACGATCGCGCCGACCGAGTTGATGTGCGTACCGCGGTCCACCATGTCGGCGTTTAGGAAAGGTTCCGTGGCCCGGGTTATTGCCGTAACGATCGATGCGCCTTTTACAGCTTCGCGCACACTGGCAGCGCAAACTGCTTCCACACCGAATTCGTTTGTTACGCGCGCGACAAATTTATTCCGGCGCTCTTCGTTTGGGCTAAACACACGAATGCGGCGAATCGGTCGCACTGCGACAACGGCTGCAACCTGCGTGATCGCCTGTTTACCCGTTCCGATTACCGCGAACTCCTGGGCCTCGGGAGAGGCCAGCCAGCGCGTGGCAACGCCGGAGGCTGCAGCCGTGCGCATCTGTCCGAGGGCAAAGGCTTCCACGATAGCTTTGAGCGCGCCGCTATTGCTGTCGAATAAGACGAGGAGCGGGGTAGCGCCGTTCTTCGTGTGCGGCCAAGTCTTGGTCCCGGCGTATCCCGCTCTCGGGAAAACTGCGCCGATGGCGTGCAGCGTCCCGCCACCGGTCCACTCGACGTGAGTCTTGATCATGTTCTGCGCGTCGCCATGGGCCTCGGCCAGAAGTCCGATCTCAAGAGCCTCGATGGCTTCTCCCAAATCCATCATGGAAACTACGTCGGATTCGGAGATCCACAGCATGGAATCGTGCGATGCCGTCACGGATTAGTCTCCAGTGGCGACGGGACCGGCGCATCCAGGTTCAAAGAGTTCACGATCATGGCGTGGGACATGTACCGGCCGATGAGCATCAATACGGCGATGGTCATGGCCGGACCTATCGATTGAATAACTGCTTCCAGTTCTCGAGTGGTGTCGTGACCATTGCGATTGACAACCGCCACAACCAGCCGCTGAACAAGCACTTCCTGTTCGGACAGGGCGCCCTGCCCATCGGCGGAAAGGCTAAGAACTTCACGCAACCAGTCTTCGCCAAGTCCGAGTTTCAGAGAGAGGCGTTCATGCTGCACGCGCTCGTACCGGTTGTCCATCAATTGGGCAACTGAGAGTGATACAACTTCCGTCAAATTATTCGGCAGGGCGTGCTTCAAATGGTTCGTGAATTCCAGGAAGGATAGCAAGGCCTCCGGCTGATGGGCCGTGCACTGAAAAAACTCCCCGAGGTAACCCAAGCGTTCTATCCGCGGACGCAGGAACGCTTCCAGATCGGGGTGCAACTTATCCTGCGAAAGCCTGGGAATCAGTTTAGTCATGATCCGCTGTCTCGATATGACACTGAACATCCACGACGTGTTCAGACATCACCGCGCGCGCGCGCGCCGCATCCCCACTTTGCAATGCTTCAAAAATCTTGCGGTGATACCCCACCACGCGGCCGCGCATTTCCGTGCTGCGTTTCGACCGGAAAATCGCATCGCGAATCGACTCGTTGACTGCATTCACTACGATGTTAAGGACCGGATTATTTGCGGCCTCGGCCACGCGGCGATGAAATTCCATGTCGAGCTTTCGACTAAGCTCACCGGAACGCAATTCCTGTTCCTGGGCGAGCACCACCGCTTCGATGGCCTTAATGTTCTCCGGGGTGGCGCGCATGGTCGCAAGTCTAGTGATTTCGGGCTCCAGAATCGCGCGCACTTCGGTCAAATGGGCGCTCTTTGCTTGGCCTAACTTCACGACCGTGTTGAGTGAATCCAGCAAGGCGCGCAGGGCATTATCGAAGTCAGCCACAAAGGCGCCGCCGCCGGAACCGCGCTTGATCGTGATCATCCCCTCTTTTTCGAGTGCACGGAGGGCTTCCCGCAGAGCCACACGACTGGTCTGAAAGCGTTCCGCCATTTCCCGCTCGGGCGGCAATTTATGACCGGTAGTGAGCAATCCACTAAAGATGGCCTGCCGTATTTGGTCGGCCACGGCCTCGTGAATGCGTGGTCGCGCTACTCCCGTGATACTAAATTGAGAGTCTAAGGTGGGACGTGCCATACGGCTCCAAGCCTCACAATAAAACTGTTCCAAGGAAATATAGCATAGGGTATTACGTTAGACCAAATTGTTTTTGTGTTTGGGATCCCAGAGTAGTTCCCTCGCCAACATGTTTTGGGAACGCATTCCCAAACAAGGAGTCGCTGGTTTTTCCATTTATTCGTTTGCAGGCTCGAATCATTCGCCGCAGGGCTCAATCAAAGGGCCTCGAAATCTGGTCGCCTACGTGCCCGCTCAGGAAGCGAGACTGCGGAGTTTCCCGCTTCCCTTCCTCTATTATATTGGCATTTCATGCGAAACATCCGACCGTTAAGCTGGTTCCCATGAACTAGATTGCAGCTCCCGGAGCAATTGGGGCAGACAAATTCCGTTTCAGACAGCTAAAGACGCTTTTGATTGTACCAATCCGGAACAAAGCTGATTAGGTTGAATTTGGAGGCAGAAAGGAACATCAAGAATAGTGATGGTTCAAATGAATTTTTTTCTTGACACCGACAATAATGGTCTGATATTAAGCCAAGCTGTACATCGGGCAGTTGAGGCCATTGTGACCGGCTCGTCGCATTAACCGCGCAAATTGTCTTCCGAAGTCAGTTTGCATGGGGTGTTCGCCGGAGACCTGCGAGATCAGTATTCGCGAGTAGAGATAAGGCACTAGATGCAACGACTTATTCAGCAGAAGCGACTTCTGGCTAACTCGGGCGCGTGCCTGGTCTTCTTTCTGGGCCTCATGGGCGTTTTGAGCGCAGGCCTGCCTCGAAAGGACACACAGGCTCCCGGCGCTCAGGGGATACCCGAATCTATGGAGAACTGTTCTTCCGGCGTGTTCCCCGCGTCGTGGACAGTGGAGGCTTCGGAACACGAGAGTGTTGCCGGTGGCGACATTGTTCCTGTGCGTTCCGTCGCGGACCCGTACACCAGTCTTCACAGCATAGCGGTGGACTCTGACAACAACGTGGTGGTGATGAGCGATTCGAACAGAGGGGGGCTCTTGCTTTATGACCGGATGGCCGGAGACGCCTCCTCAAAGGTTACCGAGCCCGTGACTCAAGTTCGCGGACCCGCGACCGGGATGATGTTTGTTGCTGGAGTCGCATTGGACCCCGCGAAACGTGAGCTTTTTGCTGTCAACAACGATATTGGGGATCGGATGGAAGTATTCCCCTATGGCGCCGAAGGCAATGTGAAGCCCAAGCGAATCTTGTTCGTTCCTCACGGCTCTTGGGGCGTGGCATTAAATAGCCCGCGTGATGAAGTGGCGATTACCGTGGAGCACGCCAACACCGTGGTCGTTTATAGGCGCGACGCCACTCTGGGAGACGCCCCCTTGCGGGTTCTTCATGGCCCAAAGACGGGTCTGGACGATCCCCACGGAATTACGTTTGACGAGAGGCACAACGAAATTTCTGTAGCCAACCACGGCAATTGGGCGCCCCTAACCCGCGCGGAATCATTAGAGGGCGAGCTGAAGGGCGGGCGGTTTGACTTGCCTTCCATCACAACGTACGCCGGTGAAGCAACCAAAGATGAGAGCCCCCTCCGCAATATCCAAGGGAAACGAACGGCGCTCAACTGGCCGATGGGCTTGAGCCTGGACACGGTTCACGATGAGGTGGCCGTCGCCAGTTACGGTAACGATTCCATTCTGATCTTTCACCGAACCGACCAGGGAGACGTTGCACCCATGCGAGTGATCCATGGGAGCCGGACAGCAATATCGGGCCCGATGGGTGTAAGCATCGATACCAAGAACGATGAAATCTGGGTCACCAACTATCGGGAGCATACGGCCTTGGCATTTGCGCGCACAGCGAACGGAAATGTTGCACCAAAACGCGTCCTGCGCAACGCGCCCCCGGGTACGCCGGCTGTGGGTTTCGGCAATCCCGGCGCGGTGGCCTACGATTCCAAACGCGATCAGATTCTCGTTCCCAATTGAGTAAGCGTACCCAGAATTCTGGTGTTTGCCAGGTTGGCAAACGGAAACATGAGCCCGGTGAGAGTAATTGAAGGACAAGGAACGCACTTGAGCCGCACGATGCATGGCATCGCTTACGATGCGGTGCACGACGAAATTGTGGTCCCAGTACATCTTGCGGGAGCAGTTTTGGTGTTCCGGGGTAATGCGCGGGGAGAAGAAGCTCCCATTCGAATGATCCAAGGGCCGCACACGCAAATCCTTCGCCCGGAAACTGTGAACGTGGACGTGCCGCATGGAGAAATCATTGTTGGCGAAGACGGGGGCAAAGACATCCTGGTGTTTCGAAGAGATGCGGAAGGTGACGCAGCGCCTCTTCGTGTCATTCGCGGACCGAAGACTGGATTGGACGAGGTTCGCGGAGTGGCCGTTGATCCAGGTCGGGATTTGATTGTGGTCTCAAGTTACAGCCGCAAGGGAATTACGGGATTGTTCATTTTCAACAGGACCGACGAGGGGGACGTGGCTCCCAAGGCCATCATCGCCGGCCCCAAGACTGGCATCGTGAGAATTCGGCAGGTCGAAGTGGATTCCGAACAAGGCAAGATTTTCGTTGCCGTGAAAAACAACACCGAATCCTATCGATTTGAAGCGGCGTCTCCGTCGCCATGGGATCCCCGAGAGCCCGGCTTCATCGGCGTTTGGGACATTTCGGACAGTGGCGATGTTCCGCCGCGGGCGGTAATCAAAGGACTGGCCAGCGGAGTCGTCTGGCCGGCGGGGGTAGCGTTCAACCCGAGAAATCGGGAAGTCTACACGATCGATAGTGTCCGGAACGGAATGTTTACCTTCTCCGTGCCGGAATTTTTTCACGGTATGTACGGTAAGGATGCAATGACGGGGGGACAACCGGCTCTTCAATGATCAGGTTGTCGGCAGCTTGGGCAAAGTTAAGTCATCTCGCATGGGGTGGGGGACAACAATATGAAGCTTAAGGGCGTTTGTTTTCGAATCGTTCTCAGTCTCACGATTTTCATGCTTATGCTGGAGGTAATCCCGGCGTACGTTTGCGCGCAGACGACGAACGGGACGATTCTAGGCACCGTTTATGACGCGAGTGGAGCAGGAGTCCCAGGCGTAAGGGTTGTGCTGAAGAGCACCGAAACGGGTATTAAGCGAAACGCGACCACCGACACCGACGGCGCTTACGAGTTCCTCAGCGTGCCGGCCGGAGCGTACGAGGTGGAGGCGAGCCTCGCGGGCTTTAAGACGCAACTCCGGCAAGGCATCGTCTTAACCGTGGGCGCCACGTCCGCTGTGAATTTCTCTCTTGCAGTGGGCGAGGTACAGGAAAAGGTAGTGGTTACCGATGAAACGCCGCAGGTGGATACGAACAGCGCCACGGTGAGCGGAGTTGTGGGCGAGGCCGCCATCCGCGAACTGCCGCTGAACGGGCGCGATTGGCTGCAACTGGCCACTCTGCAAGCCGGTGTGATCGGAGGGCTCGAGCAGCAGTCCAGCGCGGTCTCTACGAACTCACGAGCGGCCCGCGGGAACGGAGAGAATCTTTACATTTCGGGAAACCGCCCCACCGAGAACCTGTATCAAGTCGACGGTCTCATCGTCAACGACTACGCGAACGGCAGCCCAGGGAGCGGATTGAACGTCAATCTGGGCGTGGACGCGGTGAGGGAATTCGCGGTCCTGACCAGCGATTACGGCGCGCAATACGGAATGACTTCAGGCGGCGTGGTCAATGCTATTTTCAAGTCGGGAACGAACCAGATCCATGGTGATGCTTTCGGATTTTTCCGGAACAGCGCGTTGGACGCACGAAATTTCTTCGACCAACCCGCGTCGGCTGGCGTTCCTCCTTTCCACCGCAATCAGTATGGGGGATCCATCGGGGGACCCATTCGGAAGGACAAGAGCTTCTTTTTCGGAAGCTTTGAGGGTCTAAACCAAGCTCTGAGCATTTCGGAGTCATCGCTCACCTTGTCTGACAACGCGCGCAAGGGTATTCTTTGCGCCAACAATACTTGTAGCAATACCACAACGGTTGCAATTTCACCAAGTATTGCGCCTTATCTGGCGCTCTTTCCGGTCGCGAATGCGCCCATCAACGCAAACCAACCTTCAGACCAAGCTTTGTTTAATTTTCCGGGATCGGAGACAGGACACGAATATTACGCGGTGGGCAAGTTCGACCACAATTTCTCGGATCTGACCCGGCTTTCGACAAGCTTTCAGTGGGATACAGGCGCGCTATTGCAGCCGGACCTCTTTAATCAGAAGCTATTGGGCTCTCCTTCAGGCCACTATAATTTTACCGCGTCTCTGCAACACAGCTTCACTCCAACCATTTTGAACACTGCCCGCATCGGCGTTAGCCGGACATATGCCGCAGATTCCCAGGATGTTTCTGCATTATCTCCCTTGGATACAAATACGAAGCTTGGGTTTCTACCGAACCTTCCAGTCGGAATTCTGACCGCTGGCAACCTGAGCACGGCCGGGGGCCTCGGCGCGTCCGGCTCGGATAACTTTCATTTCACCTCTTACCAAGCGTCGGATGACGTCAATGTTATCCGCGGACGGCACACGCTGCAATTTGGGTTTCTTTTCGACAGGATCGAAGACAATTTCAACTCCGCCAATATTCCACTGGGAGAGTGGGACTATAGTTCGATCCAGGATCTCTTGACCAATACGCCGACGGACTTTACTTCCGACTTTCCCGGAACCAACGGCGCACGGGGCTTGCGCAGCGACGTTTTTGGGGGCTATGCGCAAGACGCCATCCGCGTCCGCCCGAACCTTACTCTTACACTCGGTGTGCGGTATGAAACGTCCACCCCTGTGTCGGAGCAGAACGGCAAGGTCGCGACGCTTGTAAATCTGACGGATGCGGCCCCCCGGGTCGGCGGCGCTTTTTTCAATAATCCAACGAAGCGAAACTTTGCGCCACGCGTGGGACTTGCGTGGGACCCCACCGGAAGCGGGAAGACCTCGATTCGGGCCTCCTTCGGCATGTACGACATACTTCCGTTGCCTTACCTCTTCATCAATCGTACACACGGCGCCCCGTTCTTCTTGCAAGGAACCGCGGAGACTCCTTCGCCGAACGACTTTCCGAATCAAGGGCTGGGCTTGCTCACTCCGAACACGGCGCGCGTAGCCTTTGTGGAAGCCAACCCTCATCGCGCCTACAACGATCAGTGGAACTTGACGATTCAAAGGCAACTGACGCCCAGCACTGCTTTTATGATTGGCTATGTTGGATCCCACGCTGTTCACGTGCCCCTGGGCATCGAGGATATGGATCAGGTTCCATTGTCCCAAGTTACACTCTTGCCCGATGGTCATTACATGTTTCCGATCCCGGCAGGGAGCACTTTCAAACAGCAGGTCAAAAACATCCAGAGAATTAACCCCAATTTCGGGCGCATTGTCGGTACGCTGTGGAGAGATTTTTCGAAATATAACGGCTTGCTCGTAAGCGTTAACAAGCGGATGAGCCACGGATTCAGCGTCCAAGGCTCCTATACCTGGTCGAAGAGCCTGGACCAGGGTTCCGCGACCTTCAGCGACAACGAGTTCCTTAACACGGCGGGCCCTCCCTATGCGTTCATTCCGAGCCTTCAGAATGGGGTCTCCGATTTTAATATCACGCACAACTTCGTGCTGAACGGGACATGGAATATCCCGGTCTCGGAATCCCTCCACGGCGCAACTCGCGCCATTCTGCAAGGATGGGAACTCGGCAGCATCTTTACGGCGCACTCTGGCGTGCCATTTACGTAAAGTTGACTTCGGATGAGGCCTTCACGGGAAACAGCCGCGTCAACAGCAGCGCCGGAGGACAGCGGCCGAATTTCAATCCTGGACCAGGCTGTTCGACCAATCCCGTGAACACTGGCCAGCCCTCGAACTACATCAATCTAAACTGCTTCTCATTCCCAGCGCCGGGAGTGCTCGGCGATTTGGGACGCAACACCTTGCGTGGTCCTAGTTTCGCGGACTTCGATTTCTCTCTATTCCGAAACATCGCGTTTCACCAGGAGAAATATAAGGTCCAATTCCGGGCGGAAGCCTTCAACGTCCTAAATCACACCAATTTTGGGGCACAGACCACCGCTATATTTGACGGAACTGGCGCCCCGTTGGCATCAGCCGGGGTTTTGCAACAACCCACCTTGACGACGTCCCGGCAAATTCAGCTGGGCGTAAAGTTCGTCTTCTAATGAACGCGCGGCACAGGATGAAACGACTTGTCCCTTGGGCCATGGCCCTCGCGACGGTCGTGTCTTGTGCCGCGCTTTCTCGCTCCAACGCAAACGATCGCCGCTCGCAGCCTTTCCCCGAGGACATTCCGGCGGCCCGCATGGTCGCCGATCCGTATCCGGCGTTGAACGGAATTGCCGTCGATGCCGAACACAACATCGTCGTAGCCAGTGACCCCAACCGCAAGAGTCTGCTGCTTTACGATCGGTCGCGCAGCACTGCCGAAAGCACGCAGACTGTTCCGATGCGCCACATCATCGGACCAGAAACCTACATTGGCATGGTCGCGGCAGTGGTCGTCGATCCGCAGCGGCAGGAAATTTTCACCGCCAACAACGATATCGAGGACACTGTCGTGGTGATGCCGTACACGGCCAACGGCAACGTCAAGCCTGCGCGCGTCCTTTCGGTACCCCATCAGGCTTGGGGCTTGGCACTTGGCAATTTGAGCGATGAGCTTGCGGTGACGGCGGAGATCTTCAATGCGGTTGTTTTCTATCGCCGCGAAGCGCAAGGCGTCGAAGCTCCCGTCCGCGTCATCCGCGGTCCAAAGACGCGGCTTGCCGATCCTCATGGAATTTATTGGGACGATGCGCATGGCGAAATTGTCGTTGCCAGCCACGGTAATTTCCGTGGAGTTCTCAAAAACACGGGAGGCGGATGCGCACCCGCTTCGAGTAACGGAGAAACAGCCAGCGAAAGTGGAGAGTTCCGGCCGCCCTCCATCGCCGTTTTTTCTTCGAAAGCAAAAGATGATCAGGCGCCGCTGCGCACCATCGAGGGAGTTTCCACCAAGCTCGATTGGCCTATGGGCATCGCTGCGGATCCCGTACACGACACAATTGCGGTGGCCAACAACGGCGACAATTCGATTCTGATCTTTGATCGTAAACGCGGGGGAGACGTCGCACCCCTGCGCGTCATTCGTGGAGACCAAACCGGGATCAACCGGCCGATGGGATTGGCGGTTGATGCCAAGAATGGCGAGATCTGGGTCTCGAATTATGGCGACCATTCTGCTCTTGCGTTCGACAGTGCCGCGGACGGAAACGTAACGCCAAAGCGCGTCCTCCGGAGCGCCCCAACTGGCACGCCGACCCCGGGATTTGGGAATCCCATGGCGCTTGCATATGACAGCAAGCGTGGAGAAATCCTGGTCCCCAATTGAGTAAGCCAGCCGCGTGTGGCGGCATTTGCCAGGCTGGCAAACGGAAACATGGCGCCGAAGAGAGTGATTACCGGACAAGGATCCAAACTAGGCCGAACGATTCACGGTCTGGCTTACGATCCGGTGCACGACGAAATTGTGGTCCCGAACGCGCTGGCCGACGCGATACTGGTTTTTCGCGGTAACGCCGAAGGCGCCGAACCGCCGATTCGAGTGATTCAAGGGCCATGTACGAAGCTCGTGACGCCGCATTCCGTAAGCCTCGATCTTGAACATGGTGAGATTTTGGTGGCCAGCCTGACGGGCAAAAGAATCAACGTATTTCGATGGGATGCAAATGGAGATGTCGCGCCCCTTCGTATGATTACGGGGTCGAAGACGGAACTTGGACATTTGGTCGGGATTGCTATCGACCCGCTTCAGAACTTGATGGCCGTGGCTAACTCGGAGGACATACTCGTGTTCAACCGAACCGATACCGGCGACGTTGCTCCTCGCGCCCGCATCGCCGGGCCCAAGACCGGTATCACGGATGAGCCCTGGCAAATGCAATTTTATAAAGGGAGAATTTTTCTGGCGGCATCGAATCATCTTCACGTTAATTTGTACTCGGGCGTTACATTGAAAGAATCCTCGAAAGCTGTTCCGGACGATCCCTGGCTCAATCCCACACTCGGGTTCGTCGGCGTCTGGAACATTACCGATAACGGCGACGTCCCGCCGCGCGCCATGATTCGCGGACCTTTTAGCGGACTCCTGCACCCGGTGGGGCTGGCCTTGAATCCAACGGACGGAGAAATTTATGTTTCCGACAGCGTCAGGAACGGCATTCTAAGTTTCCTGGTGCCCGATTTTTTTGAACAAAAGGATCACAAACTAAGCAGCGACCACAAGGAGTAGGACATGGAAAGCAGAGACTTACGAGGCTGGATTCGAGAAGCCCAGGCGCTCGGTGAACTAAAAAATATCGATGGCGCCGACTGGGATGTCGAGATCGGTGCAATAACGGAGCTCGGCCATCACCGCGGCGAGCAGAGCCACGCTCTGCTTTTCGATGACATCAAAGGCTATCCTACCGGTTATCGCGTACTCTCCAACACACTTAACACCACCAAACGCCTGGCGATGACTCTGCACATGGATACGAACTACACTCGGCTGCAGTTCGTGAAAGACATCAAGAAGCATATTACCGACCTCACGTACCTTAAGCCCGAAGTGGTCAAAGATGGGCCGGTGATGGAAAACGTGTTCGAGGGCAAAGACATTGATATGTTTAAGTTCCCCACTCCCAAGTGGCACGAACTTGATGGCGGACGCTACATTGGCACCGGCTCCGTGGACATCACGCGCGACCCCGATGAGGGCTGGGTCAACCTGGGCACGTATCGCGTTATGATCCATGATCGCGACACGCTGGGATTCTTCATTTCGCCGGGCAAACAGGGCCGCATCATGCGGGAGAAGTATTTTGCTCGAGGCCAATCCTGCAAACTGGCGGTTTCTTTCGGCCACGACCCCTTACTCTACCTCGCGGGAGGAATGGAGGTGCCGTATGGCGTTTCTGAGTACGAATGGGTTGGCGGCCTTCAGGGCCACCCCGTACAAGTAATCAAAGGCGACTACACCGGGCTGCCCATTCCGGCCTCCTCGGAGATCGTCATCGAGTGCGAAGCGATTCCCGGTGATGACCGCAACGAAGGTCCATTTGGCGAGTGGACCGGATATTACGCCAGCAACATGCGCCCCGAACCGACCATGAAAGTAAAGCGACTGTATCATCGTAACAATCCGATCATTCTCGGAGCGCCGCCAACCCGCCCGCCTTGTGAATTCAACTACATGCGTTGTTTCATGCGTTCCGCCCTTATTTGGCAGGAACTTGAGAAGGCTGGCGTCCCAGACGTAACCGGTGTTTGGTGCCACGAGGCCGGCGGAAGCCGTCTTTTGACCATCGTCTCCATCAAACAGCGGTACCCAGGCCACGCCCGCCAAGCCGGAATGATCGCCGCGTATTGCCACGCCGGCGCGTACCTTGGCCGCTACACCATCGTCGTGGATGATGACATCGACGTAACCAATACAAATGACGTTCTCTGGGCACTGACGACGAGATCCAATCCCGAGGCCGATATCGAAATTATCCGTCGCAGTTGGAGCGGCTCACTCGACCCTATCATTCCGATGGCAGAGCGAGGGCATAGCTCACGCGCTGTCATAGACGCATGCAGGCCGTACGAGTGGTTGAAGGATTTTCCTCCGGTTGCGGAATCTAGTCCCGAAGTCCGACGCGCCGCGGAAGCCAAGTGGGGCAAGTTCCTTGCGGAACCCACCTCCAATGGCCGCGGCTCTGCTTCTCCCGAACCTGTGGGCGCCCACAACGGTGCCATGGACCCGGTTGTGGAATCTGCGATAAAAGGAAAATACTAATGGCCGAGGCGGTGCATGCCGCCGCGCGGATTGGCGGAGCGGAGCAGCTTAAGTTTTCAACGCGAACGGTCATCGGTTCCATCTTGACTGTCGCCGTGCCAGCCTTGCTCTGGTTCGCTCCCCTTCATTTCGAGCCCACCGCCAAACATGCTCTGGCGGTGGCGGCCTTCATGATCGTTGCCTGGATTACCGAACCGATTCCTCACGCCCTCACCGGTCTCATCGGTTGCTACCTTTTTTGGGTTTTCAAGGTCGTTCACTTTGAGGTAGCTTTCAGCGGGTTCGCCGATCAAACCCCTTGGTTTCTCTTTGGGGCTGGCCTCTTCGGCATGATGGCCACCAAAACCGGATTGGCCCGCCGCTTGGCCTACCTGATCATCCATCGCGTCGGCGCCAGTTATTCGCGCCTGCTTCTCGGAATTATTCTCTCGTCCTTCCTATTGACCTTCCTAGTGCCTTCGGGAATTGCCTGCGTCGTAATCATGGCGGCGGTGGCTCTCGGTTTGATGCAAGTCTTTGGTCTCGGTCCTGGCAGCAATGTCGGCAAGGGCATTTTCATTACCTTGACCTACACCGCTGGGTGCTTCGACAAAATGGTTATCGCAGGCCCTTCCACTATTCTCGGGCGTGGTCTAATCGAGAACGGCGCAAATATTCATGTTTATTACAGCCTTTGGCTCCTGGCTTTCCTTCCCTGCGCCGTTGTCACCATCTTGGGCATCTGGCGGCTTGTCGTATGGCTTTACCCCCCGGAAGACGCGGCATTAGATCGCGGAGCGGAATTCCTCAGCAACGAACTAGAAAAGATGGGGCCATGGACTGCGATGGAGAAAAGAGCCCTCTTTTTGATGCTCCTCGCCATCGCCCTCTGGATGACCGACCTGATTCACCACATTTCTCCGGCGATAATCGGCCTCGGCATTGGCCTCCTTGCTTGCGTGCCTGCAGTAGGGATACTGGATCAGGAAGACATGAAGCGGCTCAACTATCTTCCCGTCTTTTTTGTGGCCACGGCCATCAGCATGGGTACGGTGCTGGTTCAAACCGGGGCGCTGCGCACTATGACTGCCATCATGTTCGACTGGATGCGCCCGTTGATTGCCACCAGCACTTACGCGTTGGCCGTCGTGCCGTACTGGACCGCTTTTGTCTACCATATCTTCCTTGGGAACGAAATTGGCATGTTAGCCACCTCCATGCCTGGACTGATGAACTTTGCGCACGCCAACGGCATTCACCCGCTCCCTTTGGGTTTAATTTGGGCCTTTGCCGCTGGCGGTAAGATATTTGTCTATCAGTCGGGAGTGCTGGTCGCTGGATACTCCTACGGGTATTTCAAAGCGCGAGATGTCTTCCGCGTCGGTCTGTGTGTCACCATTATCGAATCACTCGTGCTTCTCTTGATCGTACCCTTCTATTGGCCATTAATTGGAATTAGCTGATCCCGCCGTCCCTGGGCATCCGCTTCAGGCCGTCGTGGAGAAGTTTCGGGGCTGGCAAGGTCATGGGCAAACAAGCTTTCCGACTGATCGTCGGCATCACCGGAGCCACCGGGACTATTTTCGGGGTGCGCCTCTTGCAGGTTTTACAAGACATGAAAGTAGAGACGCATCTGGTGCTCAGCAATTGGGGCGTGCGCACGCTGATCCACGAGACGCCCTATTCCGTTCAGCAGGTCCACCAAATGGCGGCACATCACTATGCGTCTCAGGATCAGGGAGCGGCTATTTCCAGCGGCTCCTTTGTGACCCAGGGTATGGTGATATGTCCTTGCAGTGTCAGGTCGCTCGCCGCGATCGCGCAGGGCCACGGCGACACCCTCGTTCACCGCTCGGCCGACGTGGTGCTCAAAGAACGCCGCAAGTTGGTGCTGGTTGTCCGCGAGACGCCCTTGAGCGACATTCACCTCGAGAATATGTTGAAGCTTTCGCGCATGGGAGTCGTGATTTTCCCGCCCGTACCGGCATTCTATAATCACCCAAAGGTGATCGATGACCTTGTCGACCAAACCGTTCTGAGAATCCTGGACCAGTTCGGATTGCACATTTCTTCCCCCGTTCGCTGGACCGGCAAGATGGGCGTCAGTGCAGGGAAGCCTCAGCGCGAAGTGAAACGGGGCAAGCAAGAAAGCTAGCCATTCTGCCGCGCCAGCGTTTGGCGCTTCACCGTCTCCCGTGCTCGCGGTTCAGGCTTACATAGCCAGCGGTTCCCCGGCTATTATGCATTTGGCGCAAATTCTCGTGCGTTTGCCAGCAGCCAATTGATTGCGAGCAGATCCATGCGGGGATAACTTTGGGAGTAATTCCACTCTCCGTCTGCTTTTTGCCGAGGCCGTCGCCATTTGCCGACTGCGTAATACGCGCGGCGCACATTGGTCACTCGAAATCCGCTCCGCCTGTAACTATCCGGACTACGAATCTTCCTTCGAAATATGTCCCCGCCATTCTTTTTCTAGTTGTTGCCTTACCAACGTCAGCCGGGGAAACTCGACTCATTCGCGCATTCTTGGCGTTCGTACTCAGCGGCATGCAGTTACATGCCGAGAAGTGCGGCGAATGGTTCAGGACTGGATGGCCCCAGATTGAGGCGATGAAGAGTGACTTCTTTTCCAAAAAAGTCTGCTCGATGCAGCCAACAAGTCTTCGTGAAACAGTAAGGTTGGTTGCGAGGACAGACTTGAACTAAAGCTTTGAGTTACGAAAGCGCTCTAAAACCCACGGTCCTTTGATTCTGAGCGACTTTGCCAAAATCTCAGCTATGGACCTCTTTCGCAAGTCTTGCCCGGAGAAACTAAAACCAGGAAAAGGGTCCACTTGACCGGTTGAGCTGGCAACTGCTATCAGGGACTATTTGATTCAGAACTGTATCCAATGGGACCTCGCGTTGGGTTCGGGGAACTTGAGTATTGGTCGGAGAATTAGGGTTTCGACGCAGAGCTATATCGCAATATCGCAGATGAAATGCGAGACAAGGGTAGAACCTCGTCCACGGCGCCGCGAAGAATCGCCTCTCGCGGCATGCCGAACACCACACAACTCGCTTCATCCTGCGCAATTGTGAACCCCTCTGCTTGTTTCATTTCAAGCAGCCCCTCTGCACCATCGTCGCCCATTCCCGTCATCAAAATTCCCACAGCGCTCGCACCAGCGGCTTGTGCCACTGAGCGAAACAGAACATTAACACTGGGGCGGTGGCGCGACACCAGGGGACCTTCGCGTATCTCCAGAAAATATCCAGGCCCCATGCGCCGCACAATGGCGTGCCGGTTTCCCGGCGCAATATACGCGCGACCGGGAACAACTTTGTCGCCATCCGCAGCTTCTCTTATTTCGATTCGGCAAATGCTATTCAACCGCTTTGCGAATGCCGTAGTAAACCCTTCGGGCATATGCTGCACGGCCACAATTCCCGGGCAAGTCTCGGGCATTTGTTCAAGCACCTGCAACAACGCTTCCGTGCCGCCGGTGGACGCGCCAATGGCGATGATCTTTTCCCTCGGATGACCGCACGTGGGGATAACAAGTGGAGGAATCACAACATCGGCGGAATTGTATTTCGACGATTTTTCACGAAGCACGCGAAACTGGTTCAATCGGGCGTTGGCTGCCGCCCGCACCGTATCTTCCAGCAGAACTGAGGACTCTTCCAGGAAACCTCGGATGCCAACCTTCGGTTTGGTGATGAGATCCACAGCGCCAATTTCCAACGCGCGAATGGCTTCTTCCGTTCTCGGGCCGGTCAAGCCGGAACATACCACAACTGGAATCGGATCTTGCGACATGAGTTTTTCCAGAAATGTCATGCCGTCCATCCGCGGCATTTCCAAATCCAGGAGAATCACATCAGGACGAAACTTTTTCATTTTTTCCATTGCGATGAGCGGATCGCCCGCCACCCTCACTCGGAATCCGCGCTTCTCGGAAAGAACAGCCATGAGTACCTGGCGCACGATCGCCGAATCATCGACTACCAGGACGTTTAGCAAGCCAGCTTTATCCGCAACTACGGCGGAGTCAGGCCGAGGGCATTCAAACTGTTTGTCAACCGTCACGTCTTTTCCCATTTCCGAAACTCCCTCCGCTCCCTGAGGCTTCCATCAAGTCCTTCCATCGCGATCGGTATTCTCGCGGCGTTGCAGAACACACGGAGCCCCGCCGCGTGCCTTGGGACCTCCGGCAGAAGGAAAGATCTTCGGCGCGACGTTTTGTAATTTATCCGCCACTCCGTGCACACTTTCCGCGTGGCCCAGAAATAGATATCCACTGGGCGTCAAGAATTGTCCCAGCCGGTCAACCACTCTTATCTTTGTTTCCCATTCAAAATAGATGAGGACGTTACGACAGAAAATGAGATCAAAGGAGCCGGTCACCTGGTACGGTTGCTGCGTCAGATTGATGCGCTGAAAACGGACGACTCTCCGAAGCTCATCCGCTACCTTTATTTTCCCCTTCTCCGGACCAAATCCCTTCAGCAGAAATTTTCGTTGATACTCAACGGGCACATCCGAAATTCTCTCGATGGGCCAGATCCCCGCTGATGCGCGAGCCAATACCTTGGTCGAGAGATCCGTGCCGAGAACCTCGACGCTCCAACCAGCAGAGAAAGGAAACTCAGACACTAGCGCCATTGCCAAGGAAAAAGGTTCCTCACCAGTAGAGCATGCCGCGCTCCAGACTCGAATCGTTCTGCTTCGTTTGCCCGCTTCGGCCTCAGCCATCCATTCGGGGAAAACTCTACGACGCAGGCACTCGAATGCTGCAGGTTCCCGGAAGAAGTGGGTTTCGTTGGTGGAAACGCAATCCAGCATGCGCACCATTTCCAGTGGATCCGCCTTCACTCGCCGGTAGTACGCGGAAAACGAGTTGATTTCCAGCGTCCGCAATCGCTTCCACAATCGGCTCACCAGCATCGCGCGATTTTTTTCGCCCAGATGGATTCCAGATTCGCGCAGCACGAGCGCCTGGAAAAGAACAAATTCTCCAGGTGCGAGCTCCGGTATGGGTTTGGGCAACGAAAGCGGGGAGTGTGCTGAGGTCTCTCCGATCGACATTACGTTTCCAGTTGCTCCCCGGAGTTTCCCTCTTTACCGTTCAGCGCTGTCACCGCGGCTGCTTGAACATTAGAAATAGTCAACAGTTCCGCATTGCTCAAGACACTGTCGATGTTCAAGATAAGGGCAAATTTCTTGCCCAGCTTGCCCATACCGAAGAGATATTCCAACCGCACTCGCGTCCCGAATGCCGGTGGCTCTTCAATATCTTTGGGAGCGAGGTCGATCACTTGGTTTACGGCATCGGCGATCACTCCCATGATCGTACGTTCCGCGTCTTGCTCGACTTCCACGATGACGATACAGGTGGTCTTGGAGACCGGGCGTTCCTCGAGTCCGAATCGCACCGCGAGGTCCACTACCGGCACCACATTGCCGCGCAGGTTGATGACGCCGCGTATCCACTGCGGCACCTTCGGAACCCGCGTCACCGTCGTATACTCCATGATCTCTTTGACTCGGTGGATATTCACTGCGTACTCCTCATCCGTGAGGAAAAAGGTCAGGAATTTCTGCTGTGCTGTTTCTTCTTTTTCTTTGATTTCCATATAGGTCTCCTCGCTGGCTTACATCCGCGCAAATGACTCGGCGTAGTCGCCGTTTGGCTTTCCCGCGTGCTTCGAGGGGCCATGGTTGTCGTCGTCTTTGGTGTCCGGGAAATAAAGTTTCTCAGTCTTCTGCTTCTTGCCATGGCGGTGATTGCCGTGAGTGGTCACGCGGAAGAAGCTGATCATCTCTTGCAAAGCTTCTGCCTGTGACGCCAGTTCTTCCGCGGTGCTCGAGAGTTCTTCTGCGCCCGCGGCGTTGCGTTGCGTGACTATCCCAACCTGGCTGATCGCCCCGTTAATCTGGCTCACTCCAGCTGCTTGCTCTCTGGATGTCGCGGCCACTTCCTGCACCAGGTCCGCGGTCTTCTGAATGGCCGGAACCAATTCGCTCAACAGCCCGCCAGAGCGTTCCGCGATTTGCACGTTGGCCGTCGCCAGCCCGCCGATCTCCTGCGCCGCCGTGCGGCAGCGTTCCGCCAGATTGCGTACTTCGCCCGCGACCACCGCGAATCCGCGGCCATGCTCTCCTGCGCGCGCTGCTTCGATTGCCGCGTTCAACGCCAGCATATTGGTCTGATAAGCGATCTCTTCAATCACCGCGATTTTTTCTGAGATCAATTTCATCGCAGAAACCGATTCCTGCACTGCCTGGCCGCTCTGGCTCGCATCCTGTGCGCCTTTGCGCGCCGTCTGTTCCATCTTGCGGCTGTTTTCTGCGTTCTGAGTGATGGAAGCGCTCATCTCTTCCATGCTGCTGGTCACCTGCTCCACTGCAGCTGCCTGTTCGCTCGTACCCTGTGACACGATGCTCGCCGATGAAGCCACTTGCGTGGCCGCCGTGCTCACGGAACCCGCTCCCATGCGCACTTCGCCGATCATTTCGTTGAGCTTGCCGGTCATTTTGGCCATGGACCCAAGCAGTCGCCCAATCTCATCCCCGCGATTCGCGTTGATGTTCTTGGTTAGATCGCCAGCACTCACGTTCTCGACGACATCCACCACTTCCTGCAGGGGCTTGGTAATTCCGCGGGAAATCGTCAGAGTCACGAGAATACTTACGAAGATGGATAGCACGGAAAAAATTACCAGCGTGGTCGTCGTCGTCCGCGCGATTTCCGTCACCATGGGAACCAACACCTCGGCGTGCCGGTTCGTCAGCTCCGTCGCTAGATCTTCCAACCGGTGGATGGAATCCTTGTACTCATTAATCTTTAGATTGCACTCCTGCGGGGTGCGGAGTTTGCCTTCTTGAATCAATCCGACGACTTTCGTGTAGCCGCTTTCATAAGCATCCAAATCCTCGCGCATGGAGCGGATACCCGCCTTGTCGTCCGCTGAAAGCGGAAACTTATCGAGTTCGTTGAAGATGTCCCGGAGTTTTTGCCGTTGTGCGTCCCACTTCACCGCGTATTGATTCCTTATCTGCGCATCCTCGGCATTGAGGAACGTATCCTTTTCAAACCGGCGCAATTCCAGCGTGGTGGCTTTGGCTTTTGCAGCGATTGTCACTATGCGGGCATCACCGTTCAAGACTTTCAAGGTTTCCCTGGTGATGGCCTCCAGTCCCCAATAGCCGCTTAGGCCCATGGAGATCAGGAGTAAAACGATCAAGCCGAAACCGATCGCCAACCGCTTTCCAATAGATAGATTCTTCAACACAAAGCTCTCCTTCGAGCAAAAATTCTGAGTACGACCTCAGCCGCCTCACTACCTCTATATATGGCCCTACTGCGAAACCATCTCGTCGCTCCGTCGCATCGCTTCCCCGCAAAGAGCTGGCACATCCAGAATCAGCGCCACGCGGCCATTACCGAGAATCGTCGATCCGGAAACTCCTGGAATCCCTTGAAACAATCGCCCCAGCGGCTTGATCACTGCTTGCTGCTCGCCCAGCAACTCATCCGCTGCCAGACCCGCACGTCCGCCCTGGTACTCCACCACAATGATTTTTTCCCGTGATGAGGCTTTTCCGCGACTTCCGAAAAGATCGCGCAGCCGCACGAACGGCAGGGCTTCGCCACGCAAATTGATTACCCCGCCTTCCTCCGAACGGTGTTTCTCAAACGGCAATTCGAGGCACTCCTGAACCGATCCGAGGGGAATTACGTAGGTCTCCGTATCCACTTTCACTGCAAACCCATCAATGATGGCCAGTGTCAGCGGAAGCCGGATGGTAAACGTTGTTCCTTGGCCTTTTTGGCTTGCAACGTGAATAGAACCGTTAAGCGTGTTTACATTGCGGCGCACTACGTCCAGACCCACGCCCCGGCCGGAAAGCTCGGACACTTTGTCTGCTGTCGAAAAACCCGCTTGAAAAATCAGATTGTGAATTTCCGCCTCGTTTAGGCGCGCCCCTTCCGCAATGATTTTTTGCTTTCGAGCGTGCTGCACAATGTTTTCAAGATCGAGGCCCGCGCCATCGTCGCTAATTTCCACCACGATGCTGCCCGAATCGTGAAACGCCTTGAGCACAATCTTTCCGCTTGGATCTTTTCCGGCAGCGCGGCGTACTTCGGGTGTTTCCAAGCCATGGTCCACGGAATTTCGGATCATGTGCATTAGCGGGTCATGAATATGCTCCAGAATTGTGGTATCCACTTCAACGTCTTCACCTTGGATCAGCATCCGTGCCAGCTTGCCGCTCTTCCGCGCGGCGTCGCGTACGCTTCTTGCAAAATGGTGGAACGTCGGCCCCACAGGCACCATTCGAATCTTCATTACGAGCTCTTGCAAATCCAGGAATAGCGCCTCCATCTCGTGCTGTGTTTCCAGCAATTCACTCCCGCTAGCCGTTGCCATGTATTTCTCTTCGATCATCCGCCTCAGACGCCCTTGCCCGATCGCAAATTCCACCGTCAGATTCAACATGCGGTCCAGCTTGCCGACGTCCACGCGAAGATTTTGCACCGCCGCTTTGGATACTCCTGTCTCCCCGCTGGCAGCTGGAAAGAGTGATACGGCAGTCTCCGGTACCGCGGGCGTCTCCGTTTTCTTGAATTCGCCGGTTATCTCCGCAAGCCGCGAGCCCAACTCCACATGTTCTGGCAGAATGCTTTCTTCTCCCTTCATCGCTCGCTTGGCCATTTGTCGCAAAGCATCCACGGACTGCAGAAGAATGTTGATCACTTCATGCGACATCACCACGCCATGGCTGCGGCAAAGATCCAATAGATCTTCGACGCTGTGTAAGAATCGAGCAAGCCCGTTGAATTCCAATAACGACGCATTGCCTTTAACGGTGTGCGCCGCCCGGAAAAGAGAAGAGAGCAATTCGCGATCTTCAGGTTGCGTTTCAAGCGCCAGGAGAAGTCGCTCCATCTGCGCGAGGCATTCATCTGTCTCTACCCGAAACGACTGCACCAGCATTTCCCGATTGATTTCCATTTTTCCTCTACAGCGTCTTCATTAGTGTTTCGCCGTTATCCGTGCTAAAAACGATTCGTTGTCCGCGGTCCTTGCCTGCCTGCGTGGAAACGATTTCGATCCGTGCCTTGGTCAGCAATTGCAATGCAACCTCGATGTTTCGGCTTCCAAGGTGCTGCTCTCTATTTGCATGCGTCTCGCGCAGAGAATCGAATAAGCACCCTCCGCCGAAGACCTTCGCGCGAAGTTGTCCGCGATCGGCGCCCGCTTCGAGTAGCCTTAGCAAGAGTACGGAAACCGCCACATCGCCATAACGAGCTGACTGTGTCCCTCTACCATCCCAGCTGGGCAGCAAGAAATGCGTCGCGCCACCCACGCCGTTTGCGGGATCCCACATGCAGATTCCCACACAAGAACCCAGAATCATTACGACAGATTTCCCTTCTGTAGACACGAAGACCTGACCGGCATGAAGAAAGTGAGAACTTGATGCAGACGCGTCTCGATTCTCCACGGACAGCGGCCCTGCGGCGCAAGGCAACCCCAGTTTTGGTATCATGTGTGGCCTCACGGCGACACCTGTTTTCCCTGTAATCTTTGAAATTGCACCGCCACCGCCCCGTACGTCTCCAGAAATTTCAGCAATTCAAAATCCACCCATTCCAGGTTGCTCTTCTGTGGAAGCAGGCCAAATATTGCAATCACACCGACCACGCCCCCGCTCGATTTCAAAAGTATGCAAGCTGTTAAATTCTTTTCGCGCGGTAGCAACGATGCCACCGGCTGCCGCTCTCTAAATTGGCTCATGCCCTGCTCTACTGCGCGTCCGAACATTCCAGCTCCGGATACGAACGGGTGCAACGTGTTTTCTTCCACGCCCGATGACCAGGCAAGAGAGAATGTTTTGGTGCCGGGAATGTAATTGAATATCGCTATTTCTTCCGAGCCGATCAGGTTCGCGATGATCTCTGCGATGGCTTCAAATACGTCGCACTGTTCCAACGTTTGAATCAGGCGCACACTCGCAGCGGTCAGCCGTTCTAGGAGAAAGTGATGCCGCTCAAGTTGCTCGCGAAGTGACAACTGCTGCACTCGTAAGCGCAGCTGCTCTGTTCCGGGTGCAATCGACCCGTTTCCATTGGATAGCTTCATCTGGTTCCTCACCTGAACGGGCGGGAAGTTCTTATTCCCTGTGCCAATCATCTATGTCCCTCTTTATTTCCACGTGGGTGCTTCATCGTGTTAGCTCGCTTGGAATTTGTTCTCCAAACATCACTCACCGAGATACGCTTTCAGCAGATCGAGCAGCTCCGAATCATTGACGGGCTTCGTCAAATAGTCGCTGCATCCGCTGGCGTAGCCTTCCTGTACATACTTTTCCTCGCCGCGCGTCGTTAGCAGAATCACCGGAATCTTCTCTGTCTCCTTATCCCTCTTCAGCACTCGGCATGCTTCCAGTCCAGTCATTCGTGGCATTACTATGTCCATCAGGATCAGGTCTGGCTTTTCCTCTTTCGCGCGCTCCACGGCTTCCTTGCCGTCCACCGCGCTCACGAGCACGTAATTCGTTTTTTGGCTGAAAATCATTCTGTTTACCAGCCGCGCGGTACACGAATCGTCCACAAGCAGAATTTTCTTGGTTGCCATTACTTTTTCTCCGTTTTCCTTACCGTTGTCTCGCCCTTCATTCACTGCAGAGATTGTTTCCCGGGGAATAGCGTTCGAATTTCTTCCATCAGTTGTTCTGGCATCTGGCTTTTTTCGACGAAACCGTTGGCACCGCAACGCATGCACTCATCCCTCAGCGACAGCCCGTTTAATCCTGAGAAAATCAGGATGCGGAGTTCGGGAAACAATCTTCGCAGTTCTATCGTCGCTTCCAGCCCATTGATTCGCGGCATGCTTAAGTCGCTCAGCACTAGATCCGGGCGCAGGAGCTTCGTTCTTTCTAGCAAATCCGCGCCATCGGTTGCGGTCCCGATAAGGTCGAATTCGCCCGCGAAGTCCAGGTATCTGCACACGGACAGCAACGCTGTCGGCGAGTCATCGGCTACCAATACGCGAATGCGCTGATTGTTTGGTTCCACTACAGACTCCTACCGAACACGGAACGCCTAATTCATCTCGGTAAGTGTGCCTATTTGAAACGCAGGATGTAATTCGGCTGATTACCTAGGGGTTTTACTGTAGATTCGGGCAGGTGAGTTTTAGCTCTCTATGATCTTGTTCCGGACCGCATACCTCACAAGTTCCGTGATGGAATGAAAGTTTAGTTTGAGCATAATATTCGCCCGGTGCGTCTCTGTTGTTTTCACACTGATCCCCAGATATCCCGCAATGTCCTTGTTGCTTTTTCCTTCCGCCAGAAGTTGCATCACTTCGCGTTCGCGCGGAGTCAAGCGGCGAGAGGCTCCTTCGGAGCCCGAATCCCCGCCAAGTGGCCGCGTGGTCTGCGAGAAAGTCTCAGACACACGTGACGACAAGTACGGCTTGTGATTGCGCAGAGCGTCTACAGCAGCCAGCAGACTGCGGTCTGCGTCGTCCTTTAATATGTATCCGCGCGCTCCTGCTTCCAGGACGCTTTGGATCATCAATTCCGAATCGTGCATCGTCAGGATAAGTATTTCGGTCTTCGGAGACACTTTGCGTATTTGGCGTGTCGCTTCGATTCCGTTCAGCAACGGCATCCCGATGTCCAAGACCGCCACGTCCGGCTGGAATTCCCCGGCCTTTTGCACCGCTTCGCGACCGTTTTCGGCTTCCGCGCACACCTGCCACCCCTTCTGCGTTTCCAACAATGTGCGAAGTCCGGTGCGTACTACATGATGGTCATCTGCTACGAGGATGCGAATCGGCATTAGTGACCTCGACCCTCACAGGGATTGTAGCCCTCACCGTCGTTCCCGACGCGGTTGATTCAACCTCGAGTCTTCCTCCCAGTTGCGCCATCCTCTCGCGCATCCCAAGGATTCCGACTCCCAGGCGAGCCCCTCCGCCTCCGCCGTGCTCCACCCTCATTTGTTGCATTCCGCAGCCCTGATCGCGCACTTCCAGTTCCACACAGCCGGTCTCCACGCGCAAGGAAATTCTCCCCGTCTTGCTTCCAGAATGTTTCTGAATATTTGACAGACTCTCTTGCACGATCCGAAAAAGTGCTGTCTCCGCTTCCTGTGTCAGCCGCGCAAAGCCTGCTTGAAGTTCTAATACCAGGGCAATCCCGCTGCGGTCTCTGAATCCCTGGACATATTCTTGAACCGCCGATGCCAGCCCCAATTCGTCCAACACTGGAGGATGCAACAAATAAGACATCGTCCGAATCTCTCGCGACATCTCCCGCAGCACTCGCCGCGCTTCGGAAAGCGAGTGCATGGCTCGTTCATCCAGAGGCGCCTCAGAGCGCGCCACTTGAGCCAGCTCCAGGTTCACAGACAGCACGCTCTGCGCCAGGCTATCGTGAAGTTCCCGCCCAACCCGCCTCCGCTCTTCGTCTTGCAGTTGCAATAAACGCGTCGAAAGTTGGTGCAACGCCTCTTCAGCCTCTTTCCTTTTTGTGATATCGCTAAACGATGCGATCACCCTGTCTGGCTTTCCATCTGGACCTAGCAGCGGCACCGCTTCCCCCAATAGCCACAACACCTCTTCCGAGCCTTCCTTTCGCCATCCCATCACTTCATTGCGAATTATTTTCCCTGTCGACAGCGCTCGATTACCTGGACGCATCGCCGGCACCATTTCCGTTCCATTTTCACTCAGCGCGATGAGTCCGAGCTCGCTCACTTTCTTTCCCAGAACTTCCGCTTCATTCATCCCGAACATTTTTAGGCTCGCCTGATTTGCGAATTGAATTTCCTGTAGCGGCCCGAGCAGTACTATGGCGACGTGCAGATTTTCCACCAACGTGCGGAATCGCTCCTCGCTCGCCCGTAGCGCCTCTTCCGCTTGCTTCCGCGCCGACGCGTCACGAATTACCACCAGCGCATACATCCGCCCATCCAGCTCGATCAATGCTCCTGAAAAATGTCCGGTGCGGATCTCTCTCGACTTCGTCCGGCATTGAAATTCTTCATCTCGGACCTCTCCCTGTTCGCGTAGCCTGGCCATCACTTTCGCTCGATGTGCGCCGTCGACCCACAAATTCAGTTCGTCTCCGCTTCTCCCTAGAGTCTCTTCGCGCCGATATCCCGTAAAGCGTGTAAAGCTGTCGTTCACTTCCACAAAGCGGTTTTCCGGCACCAGACTTATGCCAACAGGATCGGGGCTCAACCGAAACGCGGTAGAAAACATCTGCTCCGAACGCAACCGCGCTTGCTGCGTTTCCAATAGTTCCCCCGTTATCCTCTGCTGCCTTTCATTGATTAGAATCAGCCGCGCCGCAGAAAGCAGAAACGATCCCGCAATCGCCACCCAGGCGAGACTTAACTGCTCCACCGCAATGCGCCGCCCCATAAACAAAACCAGCAGCGGAATCCCTATCGGCAACGCCTGAGATACTACTGTCATGCGGAATCGGGAACGCGACTCGCGGTCTACGGGTAGCTCCTGGCTCTTCCATCCGGCCGCAATGAAGACTGCAAAAATGAATGGCGAGCACCAGGTGATATCTGCCCAACTGGTCGTTCCCGGATAAGTACTTGGTCCAAGCAGATGGATGAAATCAGAACCAATCGATATAAAAAAAAGCGTCGCCATTCTCGCGAAGAATCCGCGAAGTGGCAGCGCCGATACCGTTGCCGCGCGAATCGCAAACGCCCCTCCCAGCGTGGCATCGCGGAACATTTGTAGCCGTATGATCTGCAGGACTACGCCTTGGCCCTCGGCTTCCCATTTCGCCGGCACGTAGAAAAAATAGAGATAGGCCGTAAGCGCGACCAGTCCAACTTGCGCAAAATCCAGGATCAGCGGCCAACTGATTACACCCGTCTCTTCGGGAGGTCGCGGAAACAGCATCAGGACTGTGGGCGTCACCCACAACACGAAAAGAATGTCGGAAGGCCAGGGCATCCCCACGGGCGCATGAATCACGCTTTGATAGAACGTCCCCAGCCACTGCGCGGCGGCACAAAGGCTTATCCCGACCGCCAGCAGCATCCACAGTTGCCGCAAATATCCAGACGATCGCAGCGTGACTTCAAAACAGCAGTAGCAGGCCCACGAAACGATCACTGCTTGCAGTACATTCGAAAATAGGTGACGCGCGGCCGGCGGGCTTTTTCCTTCGACGACAACCGCCAGTAGTACGATCAAGAGCCCTGTGACTCCCAGGGCGAATCGCGGGAATTTGCCGGCGGGTATTAAGTGCGGCATTGCGTCCTCACTTGTACTTTATCCCGCTCGGATTTCACAAACAACCGCGATGACAGACCAGTGACCACATCCTATGAATGACCAAGCTGGCGAAAATCGCCAATGTCATCGGCGCTTTGAAACGCCAGTTGAGCGAGCTACTTACAACGGTCAAATTCTTGAAGGCACCGGACGCAGCAAGCTGCTGGGTGTCCGCCGCCCGCAAGGAATGCTTATCAAAAAATGCTTCGCCAAATCACGAACCTGATCGTTAGGAAGAATTTCCCTCGACTCACGGCTTAGCAAATGCAGGCGAGCCGCCGCACCTTGTTTGTCGAGAACAGGTATCTCCTTATCCTGATGGAGGCGGTAAATCCTTGACAAAACGGTTCTTGAAGGGAAATCCCTGAAAAGGGAGAAATGAGAATCGCCTCACATTTACTGGTGATGTGAATGGTGCGCCTGGGCGAACTTGGATCACCGACCTCGCCCTTATCAGCAACTTTTGTTGTGCTATATGCATAGCATTATCTTCATGAGGACAGGTCGTTTGTGTCGGATGGTTTGGGAAAGAAGTTGGGTTTCCGGCCAGGAAAAGGAATGACGTATGAACCGCTATCTACTACGCGATTCGGCATAAAGACCTACCCACATCCCGAGTGGGCCGTTGCCGACTGATAACCGAGAAGGTTTTGCGTGAGTGGTTGGAGCGAAAGACTGAAGCAACCGTTGAAACCCATGACTGAACTGGCAAATCGCGTACCCGAGCCATCCTGCTACACTTTCGGAGGAACAGTTCCTGGCTTGATCATCAACGCGTAAGTCAATCCGGTCAGAGAAAGATTCCGACCGTCGCAGCTGTTCAATAATCGCGAACGGCAGACGCACCGAATGTAGGAAGATTGGACACATTCCAGCCCCCTCCCAATGCCTTGATGAGGAGCACATTCGCATCCAATCGCCGCCGCAGGATATCGATGGCGTTTCGCTCATTAACGAGCTCGATTGTTTGCGCATTGATGACCTGGAGATACGTGTCGACCCCGCCCTTATAACGATTCGTAAAAAGCTGAAGGGACTCCTGCGATGACGCAACGGCCTGCTGTTGCTGTCGCGTTTCGTCCTCGAGAATACGCAAGGCGGCGACGTTGTCTTCGACTTCTTGAAACGCTGTCAATGAGGTCTGACGATAGGCTGCGACCGCGGCATCATAGTTCGCGCGCGCCGATTCGGAAGTGGCGCGACGGCGCCCCGCGTCGAACAGGGTCTGCGCAAGGGCAGGACCGACGGCCCAGAAGCCGCTCGGCCAGGTAAACCAGTTCGAGCCCTGCGTGCCGGCGAATCCTGCCGTTCCCCCGAGGGTCACGGTGGGAAAATACGCCGCGCGGGCGATGCCGATCTGCTGATTGGCCTCGGCCACTCGGCGCTCCGCGGCGGCAATGTCCGGGCGTCGCTGCAGAAGTTCGGAAGGGAGGCCAACTGGCGTGCTGGGAGGTTGGTAGTTGAGCGGCTCTGGGCCGAGGCTGAATTTCGCGGGCGGCTTTCCGATCAGAATCGCAATAGCGTGTTCGAGTTGTGCTCGTTGCACGGAGACATCCGTGTCCTGAACGCGGGTGGTGTCCAACTGGGTTTGCGCCTGCGCTACGTCGGATTTCGGGGCTACACCTCCTTTGAAGCGATTGAGCGTGAGCTGCAGGTTGTCGGTATAGGCTTTTACCGTATCGTCGAGGAGCTGCTTCTGCGCGTCGGCGCTGCGCAATTCGAAATAGTCCATGGCAAGTTCCGCCTCAAGGCTGAGCTTTGCGGTCTGGTAGTCGGCAGCCGTGGCCTGCGCTTCTTCACGTGCGGCAGCGACGCTACGCCTTACGCGGCCCCAGAGATCCAGCTCATAGGAAAGATCAAAAGGCAGCTCGAAATCGCCCTTGCTGGACTGCTCGATCTTTGACGGAAAGTTCGGCGAAAAGTCTGAACTCTTGGCATAGCTAGCATTCGGGGCAGTGGAAATGGCTGGAAACTGCGGAGCCCGATTGAAGCGAATCGCTGCCCGAGCTTCGCGGAAGCGCGCTTCCGCTACTTTCAGGTTCTGGTTGGAGCCGGCGATTTGATCTTCCAACTTGTTGAGTTCCGGATCTCCGAAAATCTCCCACCAGTTTCCACGGCTTATCTGGTCGCCTGGCTGCGCGGGCTGCCACTGGTCTGACTCCTTGAATGAGCCTGGCGCTTCTTCCTTATAGGCCGCTGTTGTGGGGACGGCGGGCTTGATGTATTTGGGGCCGACTGTGCAACCTGCCAGCAGCAGCACTAAAATCAGTGCGACGATGCTGGTAAGAATGAAACGGGCCACCACCAACACGTAATTCATTGCCTCGACCCGCCTGCTGGATTGTTGCTCGGGCGCACGGGCATGCCGGCGACCAGAGAGTCCGAGGGATCGACGATGACGACGTCCGTTGGTTGTAGGCCGGAAACTATTTCTACACTATTGCCGTAGTCGCGACTGATTTTGACCGGAACTAGCTCGGTTTTGCCGTTGCGAACCAGGCCGACTTGCAAGCCCTCCTTGCGAAAGATCAACGTATTCGAAGGAATGGTTACCGAGCGAGTCTCGTCTGGCAGCTTGAGATGCACAAAAACGTAAGCGCCTGGCAGTAGTTGGCCGGTCGGATTGTCGACATCAACTTCGACAAGCAGCGTACGCGAAGAGATTTCGATAGAGTTGGCGTTGCGAACGAGAGTGCCATGGAAGGTTTGGCCCGGGAATTCATCGAGGGTCAAAGTGGCTAGCGCACCGGAGCGCGCGGCGCGGGAATACACCTCGGGAACCGAGACGTACAGGCGGAGCGTGCGAATAGCAGCGATGTGAAAGAGTTCCTTCGGCTGTGTGCTGGCCCCCGCGTCGATGAGCGCTCCGATGTCCGTATTGCGGGCGGTGACTATGCCGTCAAAAGGAGCGTAGACCTTCTCGAAAGCTTGCAACTGTTCGAGGCGTCGCACATTTGCGGCGCTGGATTCGGCCGCGGCTCTCACCGCGCTGAGATTGCTGACCGCCTGGTCGGTTTCCTGTTGTGATACGGAACCCGTGCTTACAAGGTCTTGCCACCGGACCGCGGTGATTTTGGCAATGTTCAGGTTGGCTTGCGCGGTATCCAGGTCCGCTTGAGCTTGCTGGAGCTGCTGGTCCACTTCGGGGGTTTCGATCTCCGCAAGCAACTGACCTTTCTGGACATGCGCGCCAATATCGCAATACCAGTGCTTGAGATAGCCGCTGGTTCGCGCATAGATCGGTGCGTCGCTGAATGCCTGCGTATTGCCGGGCAGGACAATTTCCTGTGTGAGGGCGCCTTCTTGCGGAAAGACTACGGCGACGGTGGGAATGGCCGCCTCTATCGTTCGTTGCTTCAGTCGCGATTCAGCTACTGCTCGCGAATGGATACCGGAGCAAATCAAGAGAGCGAGAACAGCTAGCGCAGCCGTCGAGATGAGAACTGACGTTCCACGACGGATTCCGGACCGGGATTCGAAACCATTTGGGCTCGGTTGCATGGTCTTTACTTCGATCGTTTCTGGTTTGGGAGTGGTCGTCACATTTTCCTCGTTCGGGGTCATCTCTAGGTCACGCTTGAATTGGTTCAGGTTGGCCCTTGGAATGTTCTTGGGCGACAGAGGGATCGCGCCGTCCGTGAAGCATGCTGAAGACTGCAGGGACAAAAACCAGGGTGGCCACCGTGGCGCACAACAGGCCGCCAATGACGGCGCGCCCGAGGGGAGCATTCTGCTCGCCGCCCTCGCCCAGCCCGAGCGCCATGGGAATCATGCCGATGATCATGGCCAGGGCGGTCATAAGCACAGGGCGAAACCGGGTGAAGCCGGCTTCGATGGCCGCTTCGACCGGATCTCCGTGATGCAGTAGACGTTCTTTTGCAAAAGATACGACGAGAATGCTGTTGGCCGTTCCGACGCCCATGCACATAATGGCGCCCATCAAGGCCGGAACGCTGAGTGTTGTATGCGTGAGGAACAGGAAACCGACGATGCCAGCAAGCGCAGCAGGAAGTGCCGTGATGATGATGAAGGGATCGAGCCACGACTGAAAATTCACCACGATCAGGAGGTAGACAAGAACGACGGAGAAGACGAGCCCGCCCAGCAAGCCGAGATACGAGGTCCGCATCGTTTGCAATTGGCCCCGAACGGTGATGAAGCTGCCGCGTGGCAAGGATTTTCGGTTGGCATCCACGATGCGCGTGACCTCGCGGCCCACCGCACCCAAATCGCGGCCCTGGACGGCGGCGTAAATATCGACTACGCGCCGGATATTGTAGTGGTTGATCACTTCCATCTCGTTAGTGCGTTGGATGGAAGCGACATCCGCGAGAATTTCAGGGCGCGCGGCAGCTGCGGCATTGAGTGGAGTGTTCTGAAGGTCTTCCAGGGATTGGATCGAATATTGAGGAGTCTGAGTTACCAGATTGTAGCTCACACCGTTCTTCCAATTCAGAAAGAACATTGGCGTGATCTGGAAGCTGCCACTGAGGGAGTTCAACATGCTGTTGGCGACGTC
>Ga0210393_10000460_pt1 | contig 36694 bp, 41 predicted proteins | sample IncBWC27OmetaG_FD_160068 | JGI IMG/M metagenome (GOLD analysis project Ga0210393, IMG submission 160068) | Forest soil microbial communities from Barre Woods Harvard Forest LTER site, Petersham, Massachusetts, United States - Inc-BW-C-27-O ...
ATCTGGACCCTGCGGTACACGTCATTCTGGTGTCCGGTCGCGGCGAGGGATTTTGTGCGGGGTTCGACCTGAGCGCCTATGCCGATCGCAGCGGCTCGGCCGGCGGTACCGGTGCATACCAGGGCACCGTGCTCGACGGTAAGACTCAGGCGATCAACCACTTCGCGAATCAGCCATGGGACCCGATGATCGACTACCAGATGATGAGCCGGTTCGTGCGGGGGTTCTCCAGCCTGATGCACGCCGACAAGCCGACGGTGGTCAAGATCCACGGTTACTGTGTGGCCGGCGGCACCGATATCGCGCTGCACGCCGACCAGGTGATCGCCGCCGCCGACGCCAAGATCGGCTACCCGCCCACCCGGGTATGGGGCGTCCCGGCGGCAGGGCTGTGGGCGCACCGGCTCGGTGACCAGCGCGCCAAACGCCTTCTGCTGACCGGTGATTGCATCACCGGCGCGCAAGCCGCCGAGTGGGGCCTGGCGATCGAGGCGCCGGCCCCCGAAGACCTCGACGAGCGCACCGAGCGACTGGTAGAGCGGATCGCGGCGGTGCCGGTCAACCAGCTGATCATGGTCAAGCTGGCGCTGAATTCCGCTCTGTTGCAACAAGGCGTGGCCACCAGCAGGATGGTCAGCACGGTGTTCGACGGCGTAGCCCGGCACACACCCGAGGGGCACGCCTTCGTCGCCGACGCGGTAGAGCACGGTTTCCGGGACGCAGTGCGGCATCGCGACGAACCGTTCGGCGATTACGGTCGTCAGGCTTCCCAGGTCTAGGCAGGTATAACCATGCCCAACATGACGGCGCGGTCGGTGGTGCTCAGTGTGCTGCTCGGTGCCCACCCAGCATGCGCCAGCGCCGGCGAATTGATCAGGCTGACCACCGATTTCGGCATCAAGGAGACGACGTTGCGGGTCGCCCTGACCCGCATGGTCAGTGCCGGCGACCTGATCCGCTCCGCCGACGGTTACCGGCTCTCCAATCGCTTGCTGGCTCGCCAGCGTCGGCAGGATGATGCCATCGATCCACGGGTCCGGGGCTGGCGCGGAGACTGGGTCGTGCTCATCGTGAACAGCGTGGGCAGCGACGCGCGCACCAGGGCAGCGCTGCGAACCAACATGCACAACAAGCGCTTTGGCGAACTGCGTGAGGGCGTCTGGATGCGGCCAGACAATCTGGAGCTGGACCTGGATCCGGAGTTCGACGCCCGGGTGCGCATATTGTCGGCACGCGATGATGCCCCCTCCGAGTTGGCCGCCCACCTGTGGGATTTACCCGCCTGGGCACAAGCCGGGCACCGGCTGCTCGACGAGATGGCCGCCGCCTCCGACACTCCCGGCCGGTTCGTAGTTGCCGCGGCGATGGTGCGCCACCTGCTCACCGACCCGGTGCTGCCCGACGAACTATTACCGTCGGGCTGGCCGGGTGCCCGGCTGCGCGCGGCGTACCACGACTTTGCCGCTGAGCTGCTCAAACGACGCGAACCAATCCAACTCCTGGAGGCGAGATGAGTGATCCGGTGCGAGTGGAGCGCAACGGTTCGGTAACGACGGTGATCCTCAACCGGCCGGCGGCGCGTAACGCTGTCAACGGTCCGACGGCCACGGCGCTGTACACGGCGTTCGAGCAATTCGACAGTGACGATTCGGCGTCGGTGGCCGTGCTATGGGGCGACGGCGGAACCTTTTGCGCGGGGGCTGATTTGAAGGCTTTCGGCACGCCGGAAGCCAACGCCGTGCACCGGACCGGTCCCGGGCCGATGGGCCCGTCGCGAATGGTGTTGTCCAAACCGGTGATCGCCGCGGTGAGCGGTTACGCCGTCGCGGGGGGTTTGGAGTTGGCGTTGTGGTGCGACCTGCGGGTGGCCGAGGAGGATGCCGTGTTCGGCGTGTTCTGTCGCCGCTGGGGAGTACCGCTCATCGACGGCGGCACCGTGCGGCTACCGCGGCTGATCGGACACAGCCGAGCGATGGACATGATCCTCACCGGCCGTGGCGTGGCGGCAGACGAAGCGCTTGCGATCGGGTTGGCCAATCGCGTTGTGCCCAAAGGCCAAGCGCGGCAAGCGGCCGAGGAGTTGGCGGCCGAATTGGCCGCCCTGCCCCAGCAATGCCTGCGATCGGATCGGCTATCGGCGCTGAATCAGTGGGGACTACCGGAATCCGCGGCGCTCGATCTGGAGTTCGCCAGCATCTCCCGGGTTGCCGGGGAGGCGCTGGAGGGAGCAGGCCGATTCGCCGGGGGCGCCGGCCGCCACGGCGCGCCGGCTATTTAGCGGTCAGCCGTCAGCTGCCTTTGTTGATGGTATTGGTCGACCCGATGTTGTCCACCTTCGGATCACCGTCTTTGTAGGTGATGGTGTTGTTCGTTCCCAGCACTGTGAGTTTGGTGTTGATCTTGTCGATCGTGATCTTGTTGTTGGTGCCGGCGACAGTCACCTTCTCGCAGGTGCCGGTGATGGTCAGCGTGTTGTTCGAACCGGCCACGTTCAGCGATTTGCCGCTGGCGCAGTCAAGGCTGGCCGTGGTTCCCATCGATCCGTAGTTCAGCGTGTTGCCGATCTCGACCGATGCGGTGGTGCTTGCGCTCGTGCCCGTGGTCGGCGCGGCTCCCGCGCTCGTCGTCGTGGTTGCGCCGCTCGTCGTTGCCGTGGTGGAGCCTCCGGGCGGGTTGGCTGTCGAACTGCAGCCGGCCAGCACCAAAGCTCCGAGCGCCGTCGCCAGAGCGAAGGCGGCCAATTTGCATGAGTGATCAGTGTGAGCTGTGCTCATTATCCGTCGATTCCCCTCGCTTTTTGAATGACTGCTGCCGACACGGTGCCTCAGCCGGGCACCTGCTGAAGCCGGTTGGTCATGCCCAGTTCGCGGCCGCGGTCCCAGATGATCGGCGCACCGTTGTGGTAGAACACCGTTTGTCGTAGCCGTAGACGGTGATGTCGTGCGAGTCAGCGATGACGGTGTTCGACGAGCCCATTACCGTGACGGCCCAACAGTTTCCCAATGCGTCGACGGTATTTCTCGTGCCATTGACGATCAGGGTGGCATCGTTGCAGTCCAGCGTCTGTTCGATGCCCTCGCCGATGACATGGGTGTCGCCGTTCTTCGCGTACGCTGCGGCGGCTGGTGTGACGGCGATGGCAATGACGCAGGTGGCCAGCCACCCGGCGACGGTTGTCCAGTTCAGTGCGGGCCCCCTTGAAGACGGCTGAATCTCGAGGATGAGCCTACGTGTGTTCGCCTGCTCGATGGCAGAGTTATTTTCATTTGTCCGGCCTAAATACCCGGGTCCACCGGTGTCTGGCTCACTGGTTTCGCAACCGGCGTCAACTAGAGTCATTAGTTAACCGTTAAGTCGACGAAGCGACGGTGACCAACTCGGTCATCGCAATCGGAGGGCGATCGCCATGGCAGCTCAGCCGGAATCGCCGTCGGCGGCTGGGCGCCAGCGTGCCGCGAAATCCGCCTCCCGTCCGGCCAAGCTCAGCCGCGGCGGCATCGTCGATGGCGCACTGGCCTTCCTGGACCGGGAGGGCTGGGACTCGTTGACCATCAACGCGCTGGCGACGCAGCTCGGGACCAAGGGACCGTCCCTGTACAACCATGTGGACAGCCTGGAGGACCTGCGCCGCGCGGTGCGGGTTCGGGTCATCGACGACATCATCACGATGCTGAACCGCGTCGGCGAGGGTCGAGCCCGCGACGACGCGGTGCTGGTCATGGCCGGTGCCTACCGCAGCTACGCCCATCACCACCCTGGGCGGTACTCGGCGTTCACCCGGATGCCGCTGGACGGTGATGACCCCGAGTACACCGCCGCCACGAGGAACGCGGCCGCGCCCGTGATCGCGGTGTTGTCCTCCTACGGTCTGGACGGTCACGAGGCCTTCGACGCGGCTCTCGAATTCTGGTCTGCGATGCACGGCTTCGTATTGCTGGAAATGACCGGCGTGATGGACGACATCGACACCGATGCGCTGTTCTCCGACATGGTGCTGCGGCTCGCCGCGGGCTTGGGCCGCAGCACCGCGCCCGACGGTGCTGGGTCCACTTGAGGTCCACTTAAGCCGCTTTGACCTGCCAGACCAGCGGCGGGTATTGTGGTTGCTCGTGCCTGGCGGCTTACGGCGCCTGACGTAAGGAAGTGGATGCCGGGCTAATTCGCATGTCCACGCTGCAACGGATTCCTCCGATGCTGAGCGCATGCGACACACCCGGCCGCGGGGTGCCAGATTACTCCGAGGCGGGGTGAAACCGCAGTACAGAGACTTGAAAACCGCTAACAAGATCGAACACAGAAAGCCGGTAGATGCCAACCATTCAGCAGCTGGTCCGCAAGGGTCGCCGGGACAAGGTCGCCAAGGTCAAGACCGCGGCCCTGAAGGGCAGCCCGCAGCGCCGTGGCGTGTGCACCCGCGTGTACACCACCACTCCGAAGAAGCCGAACTCGGCGCTTCGGAAGGTCGCGCGCGTCAAGCTGACGAGCCAGGTCGAGGTCACGGCCTACATCCCCGGCGAGGGCCACAACCTGCAGGAGCACTCGATGGTGCTGGTGCGTGGTGGCCGAGTCAAGGACCTGCCCGGTGTGCGGTACAAGATCATCCGCGGTTCGCTCGACACCCAGGGTGTCAAGAACCGCAAGCAGGCTCGCAGCCGTTACGGCGCCAAGAAGGAGAAGAGCTAATGCCGCGCAAGGGGCCCGCGCCCAAGCGTCCGTTGGTCAACGACCCGGTCTACGGGTCGCAGCTGGTCACCCAGCTGGTGAACAAAGTTCTGCTCAAGGGGAAGAAATCGCTGGCCGAGCGCATTGTTTATGGTGCGCTCGAGCAAGCCCGCGACAAGACCGGCACCGATCCCGTCATTACGCTCAAGCGAGCTCTCGACAACGTCAAGCCCGCACTGGAGGTGCGGAGCCGCCGCGTCGGTGGTGCGACCTACCAGGTGCCCGTCGAGGTGCGTCCGGACCGGTCGACCACGCTGGCGCTGCGCTGGCTGGTCAGCTTCTCGCGGCAACGCCGGGAGAAGACCATGATCGAGCGGCTGGCAAACGAGATCATGGATGCCAGCAATGGCCTCGGAGCTGCCGTCAAGCGACGCGAGGACACTCACAAGATGGCCGAGGCAAACCGCGCCTTTGCGCACTATCGCTGGTGATAACCGCCGGCGATGGGGCCGGCCGGACGCAAGACCGACAGCGAACTAACTAAGCAATCGAAAGAGTGGGAAGACTTCTGTGGCACAGAAGGACGTGCTGACTGACCTGAGCAAGGTCCGCAACTTCGGCATCATGGCGCACATCGATGCCGGCAAAACGACGACCACCGAGCGGATCCTGTACTACACCGGCATCAACTACAAGATCGGTGAGGTCCATGACGGCGCCGCCACCATGGACTGGATGGAGCAGGAGCAGGAACGCGGGATCACCATTACCTCCGCGGCCACGACGACGTTCTGGAAAGACAACCAGCTCAACATCATCGACACCCCGGGACACGTCGACTTCACCGTCGAGGTGGAGCGCAACCTGCGGGTGCTCGACGGGGCCGTCGCCGTGTTCGACGGCAAAGAGGGGGTCGAACCCCAGTCCGAGCAGGTCTGGCGGCAGGCCGACAAGTACGACGTTCCCCGCATCTGCTTCGTCAACAAGATGGACAAGATCGGCGCGGACTTCTACTTCTCGGTGCGCACGATGGAGGAACGGCTCGGGGCCAACGCCGTGCCGATCCAGCTGCCGATCGGCGCCGAGGGCGACTTCGAAGGCATCGTCGACCTGGTCGAGATGAATGCCAAGGTGTGGCGTGGTGAGACGAAGCTGGGCGAAACCTACGACACCGTCGAGATCCCGGCTGAGCTGGCCGAAAAGGCCGAGGAATACCGCACCAAGTTGCTCGAGGTGGTCGCAGAGACCGACGAGGAGCTGCTGGAGAAGTACGTCGGCGGCGAGGAGATCACCGTCGACGAGATCAAGGCGGCGATCCGCAAGCTGACGATCTCCTCGGAGATCTACCCGGTGCTGTGCGGCAGTGCGTTCAAGAACAAGGGCGTGCAGCCCATGCTCGACGCCGTCGTCGACTATCTGCCCTCACCGCTGGACGTGCCGCCGGCCGTCGGGCACCCCCCGGGCAAGGAGGACGAGGAGGTTGTGCGCAACGCGACAACCGACGAGCCCTTCGCCGCGCTGGCGTTCAAGATTGCGTCGCACCCGTTCTTCGGCAAGCTCACCTACATTCGGGTGTACTCGGGCACCGTCGAGTCGGGCAGCCAGGTCATCAACGCCACCAAGGGCAAGAAGGAACGACTGGGCAAGCTCTTCCAGATGCACTCCAACAAGGAGAATCCGGTGGAGCGCGCATCGGCGGGCCACATCTATGCGGTGATCGGGCTCAAGGACACCACCACCGGTGACACCTTGAGCGATCCGAACAAGCAGGTCGTCCTCGAGTCGATGACCTTTCCCGCTCCGGTGATCGAGGTGGCCATCGAGCCGAAGACCAAGAGCGACCAGGAGAAGCTGAGCCTGTCGATTCAGAAGCTCGCCGAAGAGGACCCGACGTTCAAGGTGCACCTGGATTCCGAGACCGGCCAGACCGTGATCGGCGGCATGGGCGAGCTGCACCTGGACATCCTGGTGGACCGCATGCGCCGCGAATTCAAGGTCGAGGCCAACGTCGGCAAGCCGCAGGTGGCGTACAAGGAGACCATCCGCCGCGTGGTGGACAGCGTCGAGTTCACGCACAAGAAGCAGACCGGTGGCTCGGGCCAGTTCGCGAAGGTGATCATCAAACTCGAGCCGTTCACCGGCGAAGACGGTGCGACCTACGAGTTCGAGAACAAGGTCACCGGGGGACGCATCCCGCGCGAGTACATCCCCTCGGTGGACGCCGGTGCCCAAGACGCCATGCAGTACGGCGTGCTGGCCGGCTACCCCCTGGTGAACTTGAAGGTCACCTTGCTCGATGGTGCTTACCATGACGTCGACTCGTCGGAAATGGCGTTCAAGATCGCCGGTTCTCAGGTGCTGAAAAAGGCTGCCGCACAAGCGCAGCCGGTCATTCTGGAACCGATCATGGCCGTCGAGGTCACCACGCCCGAGGACTACATGGGCGATGTGATCGGCGACCTGAACTCCCGCCGTGGCCAGATCCAGGCCATGGAGGAGCGGGCTGGTGCGCGCGTCGTCAAGGCGCACGTGCCGCTGTCGGAGATGTTCGGCTACGTCGGCGACCTGCGGTCCAAGACTCAAGGCCGGGCGAACTACTCCATGGTGTTCGACTCGTACGCCGAAGTGCCGGCGCAGGTGTCGAAGGAGATCATCGCGAAGGCGACGGGCGAGTGAACATCGGCTCGGAGTAACCTGGCCCGGTCACTAACCGCGGCACAACTGAAAACATCAACACTGCTTTTAATAAGCACCAACAAGTCCAGGAGGACACAGAAGTGGCGAAGGCGAAGTTCCAGCGGACGAAGCCGCACGTCAACATCGGGACCATCGGTCACATTGACCACGGCAAGACCACATTGACCGCGGCGATCACCAAGGTCCTGCACGACAAGTTCCCCGATCTGAACGAGACGAAGGCATTCGACCAGATCGACAACGCGCCCGAGGAGCGTCAACGCGGTATCACGATCAACATCGCCCACGTGGAATACCAGACCGACAAGCGGCACTACGCGCACGTCGACGCCCCCGGCCACGCCGACTACATCAAAAACATGATCACCGGGGCCGCCCAGATGGACGGCGCGATCCTGGTGGTCGCCGCCACCGACGGCCCGATGCCGCAGACCCGTGAGCACGTGCTGCTGGCCCGTCAGGTCGGGGTGCCCTACATCCTGGTCGCGCTGAACAAGGCCGACATGGTCGACGACGAGGAGCTGCTCGAACTGGTCGAGCTGGAGGTGCGCGAGCTGCTGGGCAAACAGCAGTTCGACGAGGACGCTCCGGTGATCCGCGTCTCGGCGCTGAAGGCGCTCGAAGGCGACGCGAAGTGGGTCGAATCCGTCGAGGAGCTGATGAATGCGGTCGACGAGTCGATCCCGGACCCGGTCCGGGAGACCGACAAGCCGTTCCTGATGCCCGTCGAGGACGTCTTCACCATCACCGGCCGTGGCACCGTGGTCACCGGCCGTGTTGAGCGCGGCGTGATCAACGTGAACGAGGAAGTCGAGATCGTCGGCATCCGCCCGTCCACCACCAAGACGACCGTCACCGGTGTGGAGATGTTCCGCAAGCTGCTCGACCAGGGCCAGGCCGGCGACAACGTCGGGCTGTTGCTGCGTGGTATCAAGCGTGAGGACGTCGAGCGCGGTCAGGTTGTCACCAAGCCCGGCACCACCACGCCGCACACCGAGTTCGAGGGCCAGGTCTACATCCTGTCCAAGGACGAGGGCGGCCGGCACACGCCGTTCTTCAACAACTACCGTCCGCAGTTCTACTTCCGCACCACCGACGTGACCGGAGTGGTGACGCTGCCGGAGGGCACCGAGATGGTGATGCCCGGTGACAACACCGTCATCTTGGTGAAGCTGATCCAGCCCGTCGCGATGGACGAGGGTCTGCGCTTCGCGATCCGCGAAGGTGGCCGCACCGTCGGCGCCGGCCGGGTCACCAAGATCGTCAAGTAGGCCGACCGGCCCCAGCACGCAGTAAATACAAGGCCCGGATTGCCGATTTCGGCAGCCCGGGCCTTGTACGTTTCGGCAAAGACGAAGAAAAAGTCGCGGAAAGCCCGGGTTGAGGCCTACGATTTGGTTTGTCCCAGTCGGCGGTTGGCGGCCGGGCAATAGTTAGACGCCGTGGCCTGGTCGGAGGGTGCAGATGTCGTACGTAAAGGCGACGCCCGCGGATGTGGCGGCGGCGGCATCTGACTTGGCGAATATCGGCTCCACCATCAGCTCCGCAAACTCAGTAGCCCTGGGTCCGACGTCAAGTGTGCTGGCTCCCGGTGCCGATGAGGTCTCGGCGAGCATTGCAGCGTTGTTCGGCACGCACTCCCAGATTTATCAGCAGCTCAGCGCTCAGGCGGCGCTGTTCCATCAGCAGTTTGTGCAGACCATGAGTGGCGGTGCGGCTCAGTATGCCGCCACCGAGGCCGCAAACGCCTCGCCCCTGCAGACCGTCGGGCAAGGTGCGCTGGGCGCCGCGGGCTCGGCGGGTTCGACGGTGGCGGGGGTGCCGGCGGCGGCAACGGCCGGGCTGACGGGTGGTGCGGCGACGGTGGCACCGGCGGGGCACCTCGCGACAGCGGTTTCGCCGTCGTCGGGGGCACTGGCGGCGCCCGCACCGGCCAGTACGCCGTTGGCGGCCATGCAAGCAGCGGCTCCGGCGGGGGCGGCGCCGCTGGCACCGGCCGCCACGCCGGCAGGAGCGGTGCAGCCGGAAACGTCGACTCATGCTCCGACGCCGGCGACACTCGCACACAACAGCGAGCCGGCCGCGGCAGCGCAGGCGGAAACGCCGGAAAGTTCTCCGGCAGCCGCGATGCCGGCACCGCTCGCGGCGTCGACAGCGGCAGGCGCGGCTATTTCTCCGGCAACGCGGGCTCATTCTCCGGCAACGGCGGGGGCAGCAGGGTCCTTCAAGGGGCAACCGGCGCAATATGCGCCGAGCTGACGCCCGGATGCGGTTTGCACGTATGACGCTCGCGGGACACCTGCGGGCGTTAATCTGACCCGGACTTCCCAGCAAGGCGAGGAGACACACGTGTTGGCGCGCTACCTGAAGACCCAGTTACTGGTTTTGCTGTGCGGCGGCCTGGTTGGGCCGATCTTTTTGGTTGTCTACTTCACGCTGGGGCTGGGCAGCCTGCTCCAGTGGATGCTCTATGTCGGCTTGCTCATCACCGTTGCCGACGTGTTGATCGCGCTCGCGTTGACCAACTACGGGGCGAAGTCGGCCGCCAAAACGGCCGAACTCGAGCAGCACGGGGTGCTGGCACTCGCTCAAATCACCGGACTCGTCGAAACCGGAACCCGGATCAACGAACAACCGGTGGTGAAGGTCAACCTGCACATCGCCGGACCGGGGTTCGTACCGTTTGACGGTCAAGACCGGGTAATCGCCAGCGTCACCCGGCTGGGCAACCTCACCGCGCGCAAGCTTGTTGTCCTGGTTAATCCCACCACCCAGGAGTACCAAATCGACTGGGAGCGAAGTGCTTTGGTCAACGGGCTGGTGCCCGCACAATTCGCCGTGGCCGAAGACAACAGGACCTACGACCTGAGCGGGCAAGCCGGCCCGCTGATGGAGATCCTGCAGATCCTGAAGGCCAACAACGTTCCGCTCAACCGGATGGTCGACATCCGGTCGAACCCGGTGTTGCGTCAGCACATCCAGGCCGTGGTGCGCCGCGCGGCCGAACAACCGGCGCCGGCCGCCCAGCCGGCACCGGCCGGGGGGCCGGCACCGGTCGTCACGCCCCCACAACCGTCAATCGCGCAGCGGCTGCAAGAGCTGGAGACGCTGCGGGCCAGCGGTGCTTTGAGCGATCCGGAGTACAACAGTCGGCGGGCCCAGATCATCTCCGAAATCTGAATCTCGAGGCGAGTTAGAACACGTTCCAGTTTCGCTGCTAGCCTGTCTTCGTGGCTGCACAGGTTGGATCACTGCAAGGACGGGTGGCATTTGTCACCGGCGCTGCCCGTGCCCAAGGGCGGTCGCACGCGGTGCGGCTCGCCCGCGAGGGCGCCGACATCATCGCACTCGATATCTGTGCCCCGGCGTCGGACACCCTGACCTACATGCCGGCCACGCCTGAGGATCTCACCGAGACCGTCCGCTTGGTGGAAGCCGAAGGACGCAAGGTGCTGGCCCGCGAGGTGGACATCCGCGACGACACCGCGCTGCGGCAATTGGTGGCCGACGGGGTCGAGCAATTCGGCCGCCTCGACATTCTGGTCGCAAACGCGGGCGTGCTGGGCTGGGGCCGAGTCTGGGAACTCACCGATGAGCAGTGGGACACGGTCATCGGGATCAACCTGACAGGCACCTGGCGCACCCTGCGCGCCACGATTCCGGCGATGATCGAGGCCGGCAACGGGGGTTCCATCATCGTCGTCAGCTCGTCGGCGGGCCTCAAAGCGACGCCCGGCAACGGCCACTACGCGGCCAGCAAGCACGGGCTCACCGCGCTGACCAACACCCTTGCGATCGAGCTCGGCGAATACAACATCCGGGTCAACTCCATCCACCCCTACTCGGTCGACACCCCGATGATCGAGCCGGAGGCAATGACGGAAATATTCGCCAAGCACCCCCGTTTTGTGCATAGCTTCCCGCCAATGCCGTTGCAGTACAAGGGGTTCATGACATCCGACGAGGTATCCGACGTCGTGGTGTGGCTCGCTGGTGATGGCTCGGGCACATTGTCGGGCACACAGATCCCCGTCGACAAGGGCGCCTTGAAGTACTAATTCGCGATCGTGTATGAACACCACGTGAGCAGTAGCAAAGGCGTACACCACAGCGACAACCGAATCGTGATCGTCGGCGGCGGGCTTGCTGCTGCGCGGACGGCCGAGCAACTGCGCCGGTCGGAGTACACCGGTGGCATCACAATCGTCAGCGACGAGGTGCACCTTCCCTACGACCGCCCGCCGTTGTCCAAGGAAGTACTGCGCAAAGAGGTCGACGACGTCGCCCTCAAACCGCGTGAGTGGTACGACGAGAAGGACATCACGCTGCGACTGGGTTCGGCCGCTACCAGTCTCGACACGGCCGAGCAGAAGGTGACTCTCGATGACGGGACCGAGCTTGGCTACGACGAGCTCGTCATCGCGACCGGCTTGGTACCGCGGCGCATTCCGGCGTTTCCGGATCTCGAGGGCATTCGGGTGCTGCGGTCGTTCGACGAGAGCATGGCGCTGCGCCAGCACGCATCGCAGGCACAGCGGGCCGTGGTCATCGGCGCCGGCTTCATCGGATGCGAGGTCGCGGCCAGCCTGCGCAGTCTGGGTGTTGACGTGGTGCTGGTCGAGCCGCAGCCGACGCCGCTGGCATCCGTGCTCGGCGAGCAGATCGGTGAGCTGGTGGCGCGGCTGCACCGCGACGAAGGTGTCGACGTTCGTCTCGGTGTCAGCGTGGCGGAAGTGCGCGGCGACGGCCACGTCGATGCCGTGGTGCTCACCGACGGCACCGAGCTGGCGGCCGACCTGGTGGTCGTCGGCATCGGATCACGACCCGCGACCGAGTGGCTCGAAGGCAGCGGCGTCGAGGTCGACAACGGAGTCATCTGCGACGAAGCCGGGCGCACCAGCGCGCCCAAGGTATGGGCGCTGGGCGACGTCGCCTCGTGGCGTGATCCGACGGGACACCAAGCGCGCGTAGAACATTGGAGCAACGTCGCCGACCAGGCCCGGGCGGCGGTGCCGGCGATGCTAGGCCAAGACGTGCCGTCGGCCGTGGTCGTCCCGTACTTCTGGAGCGATCAATATGACATCAAAATTCAGTGTCTGGGCGAGCCGCAAGCCACTGACATCGTGCACCTGGTCGAGGACGACGGCCGTAAATTCCTGGCCTACTACGAACGTGACGGGGTAGTGGTCGGCGTGGTAGGCGGCGGGATGCCCGGCAAGGTGATGAAGGTCCGCGCCAAGATCGCCGCCGCAACTCCCATCTCAGAGATCCTGGGTTGACGGTCATCCGCACGTCGTCGGATGAGACTTGTTGTGCCCCTTTGGTGATTGCACTTATTGCCAGTTCACCGGCGGGCCGTGCGGATGGCATTCGCCCAGAATCTCCAGCTCGCCACCGGGCCAGCGACGAGCCCGCACCAGGAACTTGATCGGTGTGCCGGGTCCGTCGCGCGCGGGTTCCAGGGTGAGGTGGGCGAACGGTGACCGGGCATCGGCCTGGGCGCCCAGCGCGTCAACGCCGTCGCGAATCGCGGCCTGTTCGTCGGCGGAAAGATATTGCCAGGTGATCGAATGCCACAGCACGGTCAGCGCGCCGTCGGCCAGAGTCAGGCCGGCGACGGCGTCGCCGGCGCGCCGGCGGTAAAGCTGCGCGGGCACCTGGCGGGCGACCGCGATGGCGCGGCGCAGCCGATCCAGCCGGGCAGCCTGGTCGGGCCAGACGTAACTCAACGCCGTCATTTCCCCGTCGGTGCCGGTGACGTCGATGGGCGCGATGTCGTACCCGTGCCGCTCGACGATCCGCACCGCACCCTCCGGTGGCAGCTGACCATGCCACGCGTCGTCGATGGTCACCAGCGAGTCCACCGGTCCCCACTGGCCACCGGCGTAGTGGTAGCGGTAGCGGTCGGCCCGCAGGTTCAGCCCGGCGCTGGATCCGATCTCGAAAAGCCTTACCGGCAAATCGAATCCGCGATCCATCCGTAGCAAGCCGCCGATCAGCGCGGCGGATCGGCCCACCTCGTTGGTTTGTGGAGGTTGACCGAGTGCCCCGCGCAGCGCGTCGGAGTGGTCGCCCGCGGTGCGCGTGATCTCGGGCCAGGCGGACTCGCCGTCCCAGGTACCGCCGGTGCTGGGATACCAGCGGCGCAAAGCCGGTGCCCGGCCATCGAGCACCAACCGGTGCAAACCACCCAGCAGCCGAAGCGGTACGGCGTCACGCGACGGATCATCTTCGTGGCCGGACAAGATGCTCGCGAACACACCGCCGGCTTCGACATCGGCGGCCACGAGCCCGAACAGCTCGTCGTACATCAGGGAGCCCGACGCGCCGCAGAACCGCCCCTGCGACCGCAGGGTGTGCAGCAGGTGTTCGGTGCCGCTCATCGCTGAAGCCTCTCCAGTCCGGCGCCGACGACGTCGAAAGCGTTGCCGAGTGCGGTGGGCAATGGGACGGATTCGTCGCCCAGCCAGCGCTCGTACGCCGACAACGCGACACCGAGCATGGTCCAGGCGACCGTCTGGGGCAGCAGGTCGGTCGTCTTGGTACCCGAGCGCCGGGCTGCGAATTCGGCGATCACCTCACGCCAGCCGGCGTACATCGTCATCGAATACGCCTGTAGTTCCGGGGTTTGCAGGATGACCCGCATGCGCTGGCGGTGCCGGACGGTCTCGGACTTGTCAAAAGTGTTGAACGCCAGCAGCGCCGCGCGCAGCGCCGCGCCGAGCGGAACTTGCGGGTCGACGTTGTCGAGCAGTTTCCGTAGGTGTGCCAGGTGGGTGTCGAACTCCCCCCAAGGGATAGCGTTTTTGGACGCGTAATAGCGAAAGAGCGTGCGGCGGGAGATACCGGCGGCATGTGCGACGTCGTCGACGCTCACCTCGGCAAAACCCCGGGCGGTGAACAACTCGATGGCAACGTCGGTGATGTGGTGCGGGGTCGTCGAGCGGCGCCGGCCCAGTCGCGACTCCGGCAGCATCAGACCCGCCCTTCCATTTCGGCACTCGATGCCATATTCTGACGACGATTGTGACAAGATCGACCACCGTTGTCGAGACCTGACGAGAGGCAATTCATATGGACCGCGAGACCGACGCTGACACCGAGCTCGTTACCGAGACTTTGGTCGAAGAGGTGTCCATCGACGGAATGTGCGGGGTCTACTGACCGCGTGTTCGACCCTGGCCGCGGCTGGCGGTTGCACTCGCAGGTGGCGGTTCGACCAGAACCGTTTGGCGCACTGCTATATCACTTCGGCACCCGCAAGCTGTCCTTTCTGAAGAACCGCACCATCCTTGAGGTGGTGCGGTCGCTGGCCGACCATCCGGATGTCCGCTCCGCCTGCCGCGCCGCCGGGGTGGACGACTCAGGACAGCAGCCATATCTGCACGCGCTGAGTGTGCTTGCCGAATCCAACATGCTGGTGCCTCAGGAGGCTCAATGACTGTGGCCGTACCGCGACTGATCGAGCAATTCGAGCACGGCCTGGACGCGCCCATCTGCCTGACCTGGGAGCTGACGTACGCATGCAACCTGGCCTGCGTGCACTGCCTTTCATCCTCGGGCAAACGGGATCCACGTGAGTTGTCCACCCGCCAATGCATGGACATCATCGACGAGCTGGAACGCATGCAAGTGTTCTACGTCAACATCGGCGGCGGGGAACCCACTGTGCGCCCTGACTTTTGGGAGCTTGTCGATTACGCCACCGCGCACCAAGTCGGTGTGAAGTTCTCGACCAACGGGGTCCGGATCACGCCAGAGGTCGCCGCGCGGTTGGCGGCCAGCGATTACGTCGATGTCCAGATTTCGCTCGACGGGGCCACCGCCGAGGTCAACGACGCCGTCCGCGGTGCGGGGTCCTTCGCCATGGCAGTGCGGGCGCTGGAGAACCTGGCCGCGGCGGGCTTCAACGACGCCAAGATCTCGGTCGTGGTCACCCGGCACAATGTCGACCAACTCGACGAATTCGCGGCATTGGCAAGCCGTTACGGCGCCACCCTGCGGATCACCCGGCTGCGTCCCTCGGGGCGGGGCGCGGATGTCTGGGAAGATCTGCACCCCACCGCCGCCCAGCAGGTTCAGCTCTACGACTGGCTGGTCGCCAAGGGGGAGCGGGTCCTCACCGGTGACTCCTTCTTCCATCTGGCGCCGCTCGGCCAGTCCGGCGCCCTGGCCGGCCTCAACATGTGTGGAGCCGGCCGGGTGGTCTGCCTGATCGACCCCGTGGGCGATGTGTATGCCTGCCCGTTCGCCATCCACGACCGCTTCCTGGCCGGAAACGTGTTGTCTGACGGGGGTTTTGACAACGTCTGGAAGAACGCTCCATTGTTTCGTGAACTGCGCGAACCGCAGTCCGCGGGTGCATGCGGCAGCTGCGGGCACTACGACAGCTGTCGGGGCGGGTGCATGGCGGCCAAGTTCTTCACCGGCCTCCCGCTGGACGGTCCGGATCCCGAATGCGTCCAGGGGCACAGTGCGTCGGCGCTGGCCCACGAGCGCGACACACCTCGGCCCAGGGCGGACCATTCGCATGGCCGACGGGTCCGCCAACCAGTGCCGTTGACATTGTCCGTGCGCCCGCCGCAGCTACCGCCGGCGCGCCTTTGTAACGAAAGTCCGCTATAACCATGGCCGATGAATGGTTTGAAACGGTCGCCATCGCCCAGCAACGCGCTAAGCGACGGCTGCCAAAATCCGTTTATTCCTCGCTGATTTCAGCAAGCGAAAAAGGAATTACGGTCTCCGACAATGTCGAAGCCTTCAGCGAACTCGGTTTCGCACCGCATGTCATTGGCGCGCAGGAAAAGCGTGATTTGTCGACCACCGTTATGGGACAAGATATTTCACTGCCCGTGATCATTTCACCGACCGGCGTGCAGGCGGTCGACCCAGACGGTGAGGTTGCTGTCGCGCGTGCCGCAGCGGCGCGAGGAACGGCGATGGGGCTGTCGTCGTTCGCTAGCAAACCGATCGAGGATGTCATCGCGGCAAACCCCAAAGTCTTCTTCCAGGTGTACTGGCTCGGTGGGCGAGACGCGATCGCCGAGCGTGTGGAACGGGCGCGTCAGGCCGGCACGGTCGGACTGATCGTCACAACCGACTGGACGTTCTCGCATGGCCGAGACTGGGGTAGCCCCAAGATTCCCGAGGACATGAACCTGCGGACCATCCTGCGGTTGTCCCCTGAGGCGATCGTCCGGCCGCGATGGCTGTGGAAGTTCGGCAAGACGCTAAGGCCACCGGAGCTGCGGGTGCCCAACCAGGGCCGCCGCGGCGAGCCCGGCCCGCCCTTCTTCGCCGCCTACGGGGAGTGGATGTCGACGCCACCGCCGACCTGGGAAGACATCGCGTGGCTGCGGGAACTGTGGGGCGGCCCGTTCATGCTCAAAGGAGTGATGCGTGTCGATGACGCGAAAAGAGCTGTGGATGCCGGTGTTTCGGCGATATCTGTGTCCAACCACGGCGGCAACAACCTCGATGGCACACCCGCGTCGATTCGTGCGCTGCCCGCGGTGGCGGCGGCGGTCAGCGACCAGGTCGAGGTGTTGCTGGACGGTGGCATCCGGCGCGGGAGCGACGTCGTCAAGGCGGTGGCCTTGGGGGCACGCGCGGTGATGATCGGCCGCGCGTATCTGTGGGGCCTCGCGGCGGCCGGGCAAACCGGAGTCGAAAATGTTCTCGACATTCTGCGTGGGGGCATCGACTCGGCGCTGACGGGTCTGGGGCATTCCTCGGTCCACGAGCTCAGCCCGGACGACATTCTGGTGCCGGACGGTTTCGCTCGGGCGATCGGTGTGCCTTCCGCCCGGGACGCCCAGCCCTAATTTGGGTCAAGTTGGGCAGCTTTCCCCGCATGGCGATTGGGGGGCCGTTCCCGGCGCTGGGGGAACGCCCCAACTCGCCCGGACGGGCGCCCTCGACAGAGGTAGCGAGCAAAAATCGACGGCTGCGATAATTGTGGTACCGACGGGGCAATCGTGACGGACGAGCCGACAATTTGACCGATCGATGAACACCCGAGAAAAAATTTCCTTTGAAGGTTCAACAATTGGTGCACGCCAGGTGAATTCGTCCTACCATCAGCCAGTGCCCGTACTCGGCGAATTAGGAACTGTGACGTCGAGCCAGCTATTAAGAACCTCGCCGTCGATAATGGTCCCGCTGGGGTCGACCGAACAGCACGGTCCGCACCTGCCGTTGGACACCGATACGAGGATCGCGACCGCAGTCGCCCGGGGGGCTGCGACGCGTCTCGAGCAAGAGTGGTTGGTGGCACCGGCCATCGCCTATGGCGCCAGCGGCGAGCACCAAAGTTTCGCCGGAACGATCTCCATCGGCACCGAGGCCCTGACGATGATGCTGGTGGAGTATGGCAGGTCAGCCGCGTGCTGGGCCCGGCGCCTGGTCTTCGTCAACGGCCACGGCGGCAATGTCGGCGCCGTGAACAGCGCGGTGGCCAGACTGCGCGCCGAGGGCCGCGACGTCGGCTGGTGCCCGTGCGCCGCGGCGGGCGGTGATGCCCATGCCGGCCATACCGAAACATCACTGTTGCTCCATATCTCGCCGACCGATGTGCTGACCGACCGGTGGCTCGCCGGTAACCGGGCGCCCCTGCCCGAGTTGCTTCCATCGATGCGCCGCGGCGGAGTGGCGGCGGCCAGTCCGATGGGCGTATTGGGGGACCCGACCACGGCGACCGCTGCCGAGGGGAAGCGGATCCTCGCGGAGATGGTCGATGGGTGCGTGCGTCGAGTTGTCCGATGGTCGCCTGGGTCCGACGGGATGCTGACATGAGTCAGCCTCGACTGCCGGACGGGTTCGCCGTCCAGGTCGATCGCCGCGTGCGGGTGCTCGGCGACGGCTCGGCCCTGCTCGGTGGCTCACCGACCCGTCTGCTGAAGCTGGCCCCCTCCGCTCAAGACATGCTGGCCGATGGCCGGCTGAAGGTTCGCGACGAGGTCAGCGCTCAACTGGCCCGCACCCTGCTGGATGCCACGGTGGCCCATCCGCGGCCCGCGGGTGGGCCGTCGCATCGTGACGTGACCGTGGTGATTCCGGTGCGGGACAACGTCTCTGGTGTGCGACGCCTGGTGAGCTCGCTACGCGGATTGCGCGTCATCGTGGTCGACGACGGTTCGTCGCCCGCCATTGAGCCGGAAGACTTCGTCGGCGCGCACTGTGACATCGAGGTGCTGCGCCACTCCTACAGCAAGGGTCCGGCGGCGGCCCGCAACACCGGGCTGGCCGCCTGCAACACCGACTTCGTCGCGTTCATGGACTCCGATGTCTCGCCCCGCCGGGGCTGGCTGGAAGCCCTGCTCGGTCATTTCTGTGACCCCACCGTCGCCCTGGTCGCGCCACGCATTGTCGGCCTATCGCACAGCGAGAACCTGGTGGCGCGTTATGAGGCGGTGCACTCCTCGCTAGACCTCGGGGAGCGCGAGGCGCCGGTCTTACCCCACAGCACGGTGTCATACGTGCCCAGCGCGGCGATCATCTGTCGCCGCTCGACGCTCTGTGGTGTCGGCGGGTTCGACGAGACCATGCAGTCCGGCGAGGACGTCGACCTGTGCTGGCGGCTCATCGAGGCGGGTGCTCGGCTGCGCTACGAGCCGATTGCGCTGGTCGCTCACGATCACCGCACCGAACTACGGGATTGGCTTGCGCGGAAGGCATTTTACGGCGGCTCGGCGGCTCCGCTGTCGGTGCGTCACCCCGACAAGACGGCACCGGTGGTGATCTCCGGCTGGGCGCTGATGGCCTGGATCCTCATGGCGCTCGGGACGAGCCTTTCTCGGCTGGCGTCGATCGTGGTCGCCGTCCTGACGGGTCGCCGGATCGCCAAAGCCATGCGCAGCGCCGAGACCTCGCTCGCCGATGTCCTGATGATCGCCGCCCGTGGCTTGTGGTCGGCGGCCCTGCAACTGGCGTCGGCTCTTTGCCGGCACTACTGGCCCCTGGCATTGCTGGCCGCCGTCATGTCGCGCCACTGTAGACGGGTCGTGCTCGTCGCGGCCGTCATGGACGGCGTGGTGGACTGGCTTAGCCACCGAGATGCCACCGGCGGCGATGCCGAGCCGATCGGCCTGCTGACCTATATGTTGCTCAAGCGCGTCGATGACCTGGCCTACGGCCTCGGGCTGTGGTGGGGTGTGTTGCGCGAACGCAACCTGCGCGCGCTCAAACCGCAGATTCGGAGTTAGCTGCCGCCTTGACCACCGCCGTCCCGCACAGCGATGTGCTGATCGTCGGCGCTGGAAGTGCTGGATCGGTTGTTGCCGAACGTCTTTCCGCCGACCGCAGCTGTGCCGTGACCGTGCTGGAGGCAGGGCCCGCGCTCACCGATCCGGAGTTGCTGGCTCAGACCGCCAATGGGTTGCAACTGCCGATCGGGGTCGGCAGCCCGCTGACCCAGCGTTATCTGACTCGGCTCACCGATCGCCACGCTCTCCAACTGCCGATCGTGCGCGGATCGACAGTCGGCGGTTCGGGTGCGATCAACGGCGGCTACTTCTGCCGCGGGTTGCCGCGCGATTTCGATCGCGCCGCAATCCCCGGCTGGGCGTGGTCTGATGTTCTGGGTCACTTCCGCGCCATCGAGACGGACCTGGATTTCGACGGTCCGGCCCACGGCGACAGCGGTCCTATCTTGGTGCGTCGAACGCACGACATGACCGGCACGACTGAACGTTTCATAGCCACGGCCGAGCGAGCGGGTTTCTCCTGGATCGCTGACCTCAATGATTGTGGGCCGGAACTTGTTTCGGGTGTGGGCGCAGTCCCGCTCAATATCGTCGACGGTATACGTATCGGATCGGGCGCGGGATATCTTTTGCCCGCTCTGGGGCGATCGAACCTGACATTGCTGGCGCGGACACGAGCCACGCGATTGCGTTTCTCCGGCACTAACGCGGTGGGTGTGGACGCGATCGGCCCAGAAGGCCCGGTCAGTCTCAGTGCTAATCGAATCGTATTGTGTGCCGGTGCGATTCAGTCGGCCCATCTGCTGATGCTCTCCGGCGTCGGCGACGAATCAATGCTGCGGGCTGTCGGCGTGCCTGTGGTGGCACCGCTGCCGGTAGGAATGTCTTGCAGCGACCACCCTGAATGGGTGTTGCCGACCAGCTGGACCGTGGCCACTGGCCGGCCTGTGGTTGAGGTCGTGCTCAGCACCGCTGACGGTCTCGAGATCAGGCCGTACACGGGTGGTTTCGTTGCGATGACCGGCGACGGCACCGCCGGCCATCCCGACTGGCCGCATATCGGGGTGGCGCTCATGCAGCCGCGAGCGCGCGGACGAATCACGCTCGTGTCGCCAGACCCCGGTGTGCCGCCGCGGATCGAGCACCGCTACGACAGCGAGCCCGATGATGTCGCCGCTCTGCGCCAGGGCAGTGAATTAGCACGCGAATTGGCGGGTTCAGCAACACATGTCGGGTCACCGGTTTGGTCGACATCCCAGCACCTATGCGCCAGCGCCCCGATGGGCGCCGAGGGCGACCCACGGGTCGTAGTTGATCATCGGTGCCGGGTCCGCGGCCTAGAGAACCTGTGGGTGATCGACGGCTCCATCCTGCCCATGGTCACCAGCCGCGGACCGCACGCAACGATCGTGATGCTCGGGCACCGGGCTGCCGAGTTCGTTCAGTGAATTAGGCCGATTAGGCCGCATTTCGCCCCGAAGCCGGCGTACCAGGCGTAGCTGTTGCCCGTCACGTCCGGGAGCCCATAGCCCGATCAGGACTGCGGCGACGGCGACGATCGCGGCCATCACAATCGTGGAAGCGTGCATGGCCATGAGGAATGCGGCTTTGCTGACCTCAGCCAGCTGAGTCCCTTGCGGTCCCAGCTTGCCGGCCACCTCGACCGCCTTCGCCAGCGAATCGGTGGCAGGGCCGCGGACGGGCGCAGGAAAGTTCGCCAGTTGCGGTGCGAGTACATGGGAATACCGTCCGGCCAGGATTGAGCCGGCTACCGCGATTCCCAATGCCCCGCCCATCTCTCGCGATGTGTCGTTCACCGCGGAGGCAACTTTTCGTCGGGAACCGCCCCCATAATCGCTGAAGTCGTTGGCGCGGTGCATATTCCGATGCCTGTGGCGAGTACCAATGTCGGCCAGGAAAATTGGGAATACGTCGAATGCAGGTGTAGCCCGTACATGCATGCGAAACCGACCGCCATCAATAACGTGCCGATGAATAACACAAGCCGCAGGCCCAGTTTCGGCACGTACCAGAAAGACAACGCTGAGAAAATACCCAACGGCACCATGAATGGACCAAAAGCAATTGCCGTCGTCAACGGCGAGTAGCCCATGATCTGCTGCACGTACTGCATGCCGATGAAGAAGAACCCGAATGTTGCGCCGAACAGAATGACGATCGCCGCGACGCCGATAGCGAAATTTGGGTCAGCGAACAATCGAACGTCCAGAAGTGGATGCCGCTTGTGGAATTCGACAACGCCGAACACCACTGCGATGACTGCTCCCGCGACAAGTCCCCCCCACACCAGCGGATCACTCCAGCCGCGATCGGGTGCGTCCAGGATTGCGAACACCGCGATCGCGACTGCCGCACCAATGGGCACCGCACCAAGCCAATCGACTCGGGAAGCCTCAGTTTCGCGCGACGATGAGACAGTGCACCCGAGGGCGAAGATCACCAGCCCGGCAATGCCCAGCGACCAGAAGATCGCGTGCCAGTCCCAAAGGCGAAGCAGCAGGCCGGAACCGAGCATGCCGAGGACTCCACCGGAACCGGCTGTGCCGGCCCACATACCGACGGCCTTCATCCGATCTTCTTTCGGGTAGGCCACGGTCAGCAGTGACAGCGTCGCGGGCATCACAAAATGCGGCGCCGATACCGGCCACCGCTCGCCCCGCGATGATCTGCAGCGGATTATGCAATATCGCCGGAGCAACCGAGCCGAGTGCGAAAACGACCAAACCGGCAAGCAGCGCACCCCGCCTGCCATAGCGGTCGCCGATGGCCCCGGCCGGCAGCAGCAGGCAGGCCAGCGCCAGGGTGTATCCATCCACGACCCAGGTCAGCTGCGTCTGCGTCGCCGAAGTGGCCACCGCGAGGTCTCCGAGCGCGGTGTTCAGCGCTGTCATCGACGCAACGACCAGCGCGACGCCCATGCAGGCGACCGCCAGCGTCCAGGCTCGCGCTCGGCGGCTACCGCCGATGCTTACCGCATCAGTACGCTGGTCAGGGGGACAAGGGTTTCGACCATATGACGCGCCTCCTCTCGGGGGCGTAAGGATTTTCGAGACTAACAGTCTTGTACATAGACCGTTAGTCTTGTTCTCAAACAGAAAGCCGTTAGTCTTGTTCTCAAACAGAAAGGTGGCTCACAATCACCGAGGGGACTACCGATCCCCGTCCAGCGCGGTCCCGGGCTCGTTTGCTCGAAGCCGCGGCGGCGCTGCTGCGTTCAGGGGGTCCCAGTGCGGTGACCGTCGATGCGGTCACCCGAAGCGCCAATGTAGCGAGAGCCACCCTGTATCGCCACTTCCCAAGCGGGAACGATTTGCTGGCGGCGGCATTCCACAGCCTCATACCGCCGGCACCGACGCCGCCGGCTGAGGGCTCGCTGCGGGACCGGCTGATCGCGATCGTGCTGGCCCAGGCCGAAGCGGTGGCCCAGGCGCCAGCCGTCATGACCGCCATGTCCTGGTTGGCCCTTGGTCGCGACCTGCAAGAATTGCCAGAACCTCGTCACACTCGCGCCGCTGACAGCGCCTCGATCACCACGTTGCGCGAACGCATCGCTGCGCAGTACGCGGCGCCTTTCGACGCCGTATTCGACAGCGCGGAGGCCGCCGCCGAGCTGGGGGAGGTCGACCGATCGCGCGCTATGGCGCTGCTGATCGGCCCGCTGGTGCTGGGGCGCCTGTCCACGCTGCCCGATTTCGACTACCGGGAGTGCGCGCGCGCAGCCGTTGACGGCTTCCTGCACGTTCAGCGCGCACATAACAGAACCGCCGCGGCAAGTACCGAATCGGCAGGTGCTTGATGCCGATTCGGCCGCGGCAAACGGGGGCCTGACCACTGCTTTAGCCGGCCGGCCAGACCATGCCGGCGATGTTTGCCCGAGATTTGGCCAGAGCCACGATCTGAGGCATACTGTTCAGGTTGCCTTGCGCCGGGTTTACGCCTGGCCGGGCATACGACCAGCGCCCAACCGGGCGCGTCCGGTCCCATCCTTGGAACGCGACTAATTCCGGCCTGGAAATAATCGCGACAAGGCTGCGTCAGGGTGACACACCCGACCGCGGGGGCCGGTGGACCACGACAGGTAAACAGCGGCGCAGAATCCGGCGCGACGCTCGACCGGCCCTAATCGGCCGAGTCGAATCGGCGCGCTGGGGGCACCAGGGGTCCAGACACGGACCTTAAGTGGAGTGAGGGTAGAGAAGCGTGGCGGGACAGAAGATCCGCATCAGGCTCAAGGCCTACGACCATGAGGCTATTGACGCATCGGCGCGAAAGATCGTCGAGACCGTCGTCCGCACGGGTGCCAGCGTCGTAGGGCCGGTGCCGCTGCCGACTGAGAAGAACGTGTATTGCGTCATCCGCTCTCCGCATAAGTACAAGGACTCGCGAGAGCACTTCGAAATGCGGACCCACAAGCGGTTGATCGACATCCTCGATCCCACGCCGAAGACCGTTGACGCACTGATGCGGATCGATCTTCCGGCCAGTGTCGACGTCAACATCCAGTAGGAGATCCAGAACTCATGGCAAGAAAAGGCATTCTGGGTACCAAGCTGGGCATGACGCAGGTGTTCGACGAGAACAACAGGGTTGTGCCGGTGACCGTGGTGAAGGCGGGCCCGAACGTGGTGACTCGCATCCGCACGCCGGAGCGCGACGGCTACAGCGCCGTGCAGTTGGCGTACGGGGAGATCAGTCCGCGCAAGGTCAACAAGCCGGTGACCGGTCAGTACACCACGGCGGGCGTCAACCCGCGCCGGTACCTGGCAGAGCTGCGCCTGGACAATCCGGACGCGGCGACCGAATACGAGGTCGGCCAGGAGTTGACGGCTGAGATCTTCGCCGACGACACCTATGTCGACGTGACGGGCACGTCCAAAGGCAAGGGCTTCGCCGGCACCATGAAGCGACACGGCTTCCACGGTCAGGGCGCCAGTCACGGTGCCCAGGCGGTGCACCGTCGTCCGGGTTCCATCGGCGGCTGCGCTACTCCCTCGCGTGTCTTCAAGGGCACCCGGATGGCCGGCCGGATGGGCAACGACCGGGTGACCGTGCAGAACCTGTTGGTGCACAAGGTCGATACCGAGAACGGCGTGCTGCTGATCAAGGGCGCGATCCCCGGCCGTACCGGTGGACTCGTGATGGTCCGCAGCGCGATCAAACGAGGTGAGAAGTAATGGCAGCCAACACCCTGAAGATCGACGTCAAGACGCCGGACGGCAAAGTCGAGGGCTCCGTCGAGCTGCCCGCCGAATTGTTCGATGCGCCAGCCAATATCGCGCTGATGCACCAGGTGGTCACCGCACAACGGGCGGCGGCCCGCCAGGGCACGCACTCGACCAAGACGCGCGGCGAGGTCAGCGGCGGCGGCCGCAAGCCTTATCGGCAGAAGGGGACCGGACGCGCCCGGCAGGGTTCGACGCGGGCCCCGCAGTTCACCGGTGGTGGCATCGTGCACGGTCCCAAGCCGCGCGACTACACCCAGCGCACACCCAAGAAGATGATCGTTGCGGCGTTGCGCGGGGCGTTATCCGACCGGGCACGCAACGGGCGCATCCATGCGGTGACCGAGCTGGTTTCGGGCCAGACCCCTTCCACCAAAAGCGCCAAGGCATTTCTGGGCACCATCACCGATCGCAAGCAGGTGCTGGTAGTCATCGGCCGCAGCGACGAAGCCGGCGCGAAAAGCGTGCGCAACCTGCCCGGTGTGCACGTCCTGGCGCCCGACCAACTCAACACCTATGACGTGCTGCGCTCCGACGACGTGGTGTTCAGCGTTGAAGCGCTCAACGCCTACATCGCCGCAGCAGCGGGAAGCGTTGAGAATAACGATGCGGAGGTTTCGGCCTGATGGGCACCGTCACTGACCCCCGCGACATCATCCTGGCTCCGGTCATCTCGGAGAAGTCTTACTCGCTGCTCGACGACAACGTGTACACCTTTGTGGTGCGCCCCGATTCGAACAAGACGCAGATCAAGATCGCTATCGAGAAGATCTTTTCGGTCAAAGTTGCATCGGTGAACACCGCGAACCGGCAAGGCAAGCGCAAGCGCACCAGGACCGGTTTCGGCAAGCGCAAGAACACCAAGCGCGCCATCGTCACCCTGGCGCCGGGCAGCAAGCCGATCGACCTGTTTGGAGCACCGGCCTAGCCGCGCGCGAGAGAAAGACCTGATTAGACATGGCAATTCGCAAATACAAGCCGACGACCCCGGGTCGTCGCGGCGCCAGCGTGTCCGATTTCGCCGAGATCACGCGGTCGGAGCCGGAGAAGTCGTTGGTGCGCCCACTGCACGGCCATGGTGGACGCAACGCGCACGGCCGGATCACCACCCGCCACCAGGGTGGTGGGCACAAGCGCGCCTACCGGGTGGTCGACTTCCGCCGCAACGACAAAGACGGTGTCAACGCCAAGGTCGCCCATATCGAGTACGACCCGAACCGCACCGCGAACATCGCGTTGCTGCATTATCTTGATGGCGAGAAGCGCTACATCATTGCGCCACAGGGGCTGTCGCAGGGTGATGTGGTGGAGTCGGGCGCCAACGCCGACATCAAGCCGGGTAACAACCTGCCGTTGCGTAACATCCCGGCCGGTACGTTGGTCCACGCCGTGGAGCTGCGGCCGGGCGGGGGCGCCAAGCTCGCGCGGTCGGCCGGGTCGAGCATTCAGCTGCTCGGCAAGGAGGGCAGCTACGCGTCCCTACGTATGCCCAGCGGCGAGATCCGCCGGGTCGACGTGCGCTGCCGCGCAACGGTCGGTGAGGTGGGCAACGCCGAGCAGGCGAACATCAACTGGGGCAAGGCCGGTCGTATGCGGTGGAAGGGCAAGCGTCCTTCTGTCCGCGGTGTGGTCATGAACCCGGTGGATCACCCGCACGGCGGTGGTGAGGGCAAGACCTCCGGTGGCCGTCACCCGGTCAGCCCGTGGGGTCAGCCCGAGGGCCGCACCCGCCATCCGAACAAGTCCAGTAACAAGCTCATCGTCCGGCGCCGGCGTACCGGCAAGAAGCACTCGCGCTAGGAAGTTTCAGGATCCAGGAGTAACCAGCCATGCCACGCAGCCTGAAGAAGGGCCCGTTCGTCGACGAGCACCTGCTCAAGAAGGTCGACGTACAGAACGAAAAGAACACCAAGCAGGTCATCAAAACCTGGTCGCGGCGTTCGACGATCATTCCGGATTTCATCGGCCACACCTTCGCCGTGCACGACGGACGCAAGCATGTCCCGGTGTTCGTCACCGAGGCGATGGTCGGCCACAAGCTGGGCGAGTTCGCTCCGACGCGAACCTTCAAGGGGCACATCAAGGACGACCGGAAGGCCAAGCGCCGATGAGCTCCACTACTGAATTTCCTTCGGCGGTGGCCAAAGCACGGTTTGTGCGGGTGTCGCCGAGAAAGGCGCGCCGGGTAATCGACCTGGTGCGTGGCAGGTCGGTGGAAGACGCGCTCGACATTTTGCGCTGGGCGCCGCAGGCCGCCAGTGAACCGGTGGCCAAGGTGATCGCCAGCGCGGCGGCCAACGCGCAGAACAACAACGGGCTGGACCCGGCGACTCTGGTGGTCGCCACGGTCTACGCCGACGAGGGTCCGACCGCCAAGCGCATCCGTCCGCGCGCCCAGGGCCGCGCGTTCCGGATCCGCAGGCGCACCAGCCACATCACCGTCGTGTTGGAAAGCCGGCCGGCCAAGGATCAGCGGTCGGCGAAGTCGACGAGGGCGCTTCGTGCCGAGGCCAGCAAGGCCGCCGCGAAAGCGCCGGCGAAGAAGGCACCGGCCAACAAAGCGCCGGCGAAGAAGGCGCCTGCCAAGAAGGCCCCGGCCAAATCCGCGGCCAAGAAGGCGCCCGCCGAGGCTGCGGGCAAATCCGCGGAAGCCGGCACGGCCAGTTCTGAGACTTCTGAAGCGAAGGGAGGCTCAGACTAGTGGGCCAGAAGATCAATCCGCACGGGTTCCGGCTGGGCATCACCACCGACTGGAAGTCTCGCTGGTACGCCGACAAGCAGTACGCCGAGTACGTCAAGGAAGACGTGGCGATCCGTCGACTGCTGTCCAGCGGTCTGGAGCGCGCCGGGATCGCCGACGTGGAGATCGAGCGCACCCGCGACCGGGTCCGGGTGGACATCCACACCGCTCGTCCGGGCATCGTCATCGGCCGCCGCGGCACCGAGGCCGACCGGATCCGCGCCGACCTGGAAAAGCTGACCGGCAAGCAGGTTCAGCTCAACATCCTCGAAGTCAAAAACCCTGAGTCGCAAGCACAGTTGGTGGCGCAGGGCGTCGCCGAGCAGCTGAGCAACCGGGTGGCGTTCCGCCGCGCGATGCGCAAGGCCATCCAGTCGGCGATGCGCCAGCCCAACGTCAAAGGCATCCGAGTGCAGTGCTCGGGCCGCCTCGGTGGCGCGGAGATGAGCCGTTCGGAGTTCTACCGCGAGGGCCGCGTGCCCCTGCACACCCTGCGCGCCGACATCGACTACGGCCTTTACGAAGCCAAGACCACCTTCGGCCGGATCGGCGTGAAGGTGTGGATCTACAAGGGCGACATTGTCGGCGGCAAGCGCGAATTGGCCGCCGCCGCGCCGGCGGGCTCCGAGCGTCCGCGCCGCGAGCGGCCGTCGGGCACTCGTCCGCGCCGCAGTGGCGCGTCGGGCACCACAGCGACCAGCACCGAGGCTGGACGCGCCGCGGGTGGCGAGGAGTCCGCCGCTCCCAGCGACAGCGCACCTGCCCTCGAATCGCAGAGCACGGAGAGCTGAGACATGTTGATTCCCCGCAAAGTCAAACACCGTAAGCAGCACCATCCACGCCAGCGAGGCATCGCCAGCGGCGGTACGGAGGTGAACTTCGGCGACTACGGCATCCAGGCCCTCGAGCACGCCTACGTCACCAACCGGCAGATCGAGTCCGCTCGTATCGCTATCAACCGGCACATCAAGCGTGGCGGCAAGGTGTGGATCAACATCTTCCCCGACCGCCCGCTGACCAAGAAGCCCGCGGAGACCCGGATGGGTTCGGGTAAGGGCTCGCCGGAGTGGTGGGTGGTCAACGTCAAGCCGGGCCGCGTGCTGTTCGAGCTCAGTTATCCCAATGAATCGGTCGCCCGGGAGGCGCTCACCCGAGCAATCCACAAGCTGCCGATCAAGGCACGCATCGTTACCCGAGAGGATCAGTTCTGATGGCAGTGGGAATTTCGCCTGGCGAACTGCGTGAGCTCACCGACGAGGAGCTGACCGAGCGCCTGCGCGAATCCAAGGAGGAGCTGTTCAACCTGCGCTTCCAGATGGCGACCGGACAGCTCAACAACAACCGCCGGCTGCGCATCGTGCGCCAGGAAATCGCGCGCGTCTACACCGTGCTGCGGGAACGAGAACTGGGCCTGGCTTCCGGGCCCGACGGTAAGGAATCGTGATGGCAGAATCCAAGACCGCGTCAAAGGCCGCCCCCAAGGCCGCCAAAGCGGCCCCGAAGCAGGCTGCTGCGAAGGAAACCGCGTCGAAAGACAAGGGCCCCAAGCACACACCGTGCGCTCCGAAGACGCGTGGCCGGCGCAAGACGCGCATCGGTTACGTGGTGAGTGACAAGATGCAGAAGACCATTGTGGTCGAGCTGGAAGACCGTATGCGACACCCGCTGTACGGCAAGATCATCCGGACCACCAAGAAGGTCAAGGCGCACGACGAGAACAGCACCGCCGGCATCGGTGACCGGGTTGCACTGATGGAGACCCGTCCGACCTCGGCGACCAAACGCTGGCGGCTCGTCGAGATCCTGGAGAAGGCCAAGTAAAGGCCTAGTAGCCGGATAAACGCCCCGTGACCGTGTGTCGCGGGGCGTTTGCATTTACGTGCGCCGGTGAATTCACATTTTGTTCTCACCTGTCCGGTGTAGTCTGCACGCGACGTTCGGCTGTAAGTCCACTACGAGATGAGGCTGGCTAATGGCGAATGGGCCCACAGAGTCGACAGAATTTGGCGGCAAGATCGAGCTGGATATTCGCGATTCGGAACCAGATTGGGGGCCGTACGCGGCGCCGACCGCGCCGCCGAACTCGCCAAACGTCCTCTATCTGGTCTGGGACGACACCGGTATCGCGACCTGGGACTGTTTCGGCGGCTTGGTCGAGATGCCCGCCATGACGCGGATCGCCGAGCGCGGGGTGCGGTTGTCGCAATTCCATACCACCGCGCTGTGCTCGCCGACCAGGGCGTCATTGCTGACCGGTCGCAACGCCACCACCGTGGGCATGGCCACCATCGAAGAATTCACCGACGGCTTCCCGAACTGCAACGGTCGTATCCCGGCCGATACCGCGCTGCTTTCTGAAGCACTCGCCGAACGTGGCTACAACACCTACTGCGTCGGCAAGTGGCATCTGACGCCGCTGGAGGAGTCGAGTATGGCGTCGACCAAGCGGCACTGGCCGACCTCGCGCGGTTTCGAACGGTTCTACGGGTTCCTGGGCGGCGAGACCGACCAGTGGTATCCCGACCTGGTGTACGACAACCACCCGGTGACTCCGCCGGGCACACCGGAGGACGGCTATCACCTGTCGAAGGACATCGCCGACAAGACCATCGAATTCATCCGTGATGCCAAGGTGATTGCACCCGACAAACCGTGGTTCAGCTACGTATGCCCCGGCGCGGGTCACGCGCCGCACCATGTCTTCAAAGAATGGGCTGACAAATACGCCGGCCGGTTCGACATGGGTTACGAGCGCTACCGCGAGATCGTGCTGGAAAAGCAGAAGTCGATTGGGATCGTGCCGCCGGATACCGAACTGTCGCCCGTCAACCCGTATTTGGACGTGAAGGGGCCGCAAGGCCAGCCGTGGCCGCTGCAGGACACGGTGCGGCCGTGGGACTCGCTGAACGACGAAGAGAAAAAGTTGTTCAGCCGGATGGCCGAGGTTTTCGCCGGCTTCCTGAGCTATACCGATGCCCAAATCGGGCGGATCCTGGACTATCTCGAGGAATCCGGCCAGCTGGACGACACCATCATCGTGGTGATCTCCGACAACGGTGCCAGCGGCGAGGGCGGTCCGAACGGATCGGTGAACGAAGGCAAGTTCTTCAACGGTTACATCGATACCGTCGAAGAGAGCATGAAGATGTTCGACCACCTCGGTGGGCCGGAGACCTACAACCATTACCCGATCGGGTGGGCGATGGCCTTCAACACGCCCTACAAGCTGTACAAGCGCTACGCCTCGCACGAAGGCGGTATCGCCGACACGGCAATCATATCGTGGCCCAACGGTATTGCGGCGCACGGAGAAGTCCGTGACAACTACGTCAATGTTTGCGATATCACGCCCACCGTCTATGACCTGCTGGGCATGGCACCGCCGGAGACCGTCAAGGGTATCCCGCAGAAACCGCTGGACGGACTGAGTTTCAAAGCGGCCCTTGCTGATCCGGACACCGATACCGGAAAGGAAACTCAGTTCTACACCATGCTGGGTACCCGTGGGATTTGGAACAAGGGCTGGTTCGCCAACACCATCCATGCGGCGACACCTGCGGGGTGGTCGCATTTCGACGCTGATCGCTGGGAGCTGTTCCACATTGAGGCCGATCGCAGCCAGTGTCACGACCTGGCCGACTCGCAACCCGAGAAGCTGGAAGAGCTTAAGGCGCTGTGGTTTTCCGAGGCCGCTAAGTACAACGGTCTTCCGCTGGCCGATTTAGACCTGATGGAAACGCTGACACGTTTTCGTCCTTACCTGGTAGGCGAACTGTCCCGCTACACCTACTACCCGAACTGCGCAGACGTCGGCATCGGTGCCGCCGCTGAGATTCGCGGCCGGTCGTTTGCCGTGCTCGCCGATGTGACCGTGGATACCACCGGCGCCGAAGGTGTGCTCTTCAAGCAGGGTGGCGCGCACGGCGGGCACGTGCTGTTCATCCAGGACGGACGGTTGCACTACGTCTATAACTTCCTCGGTGAGCGACAGCAGCTGATTTCTTCGTCCGACCCAGTGCCGCTGGGCAGACATGTGTTCGGCGTTAGCTATTCGCGGACCGGAACTGTGGCGAACAGCCATACTCCGCTCGGTGACCTCACGCTGTTTGTCGACGACAAGGAAGTCGGCACGCTTGCCGATGTGAGCACCCACCCCGGAACATTCGGGCTGGCTGGTGCCGGTATCACGGTGGGGCGCAACGGCGGTTCGGGAGTTTCCCGTCGCTACAAAGCGCCGTTCGTGTTCACCGGTGGCACTATCGCCCAGGTCAACATCGACTTGTCAGGCCGGCCGTACGTAGACGTCGAAACCGAAGTTGCGCTTGCATTTTCGCGCGACTGAACCCGCCGAGCGCGACGCACACCGCTCGAGCGGGCCGACAGGCAGATCACACCGGCCGTAATGTTCTTGTCTATCCCAAGGATTCGCTGTACGACAAAAATCTCGGTGTGCTGACCACCGACGCGGCCGTGCGCCTGTATCCGGAAAACGATCTGGGGGACCTGCAGTACCCGGTAGGAAAAGCGCCGGCGCAAGTCAGCGCCACCATCGAGGCACAGGGCGATCCTGGTAACTGGCCATTCGACTCCTACAAAACGCAAGTCATCGCGGCCGACGTGTTCACCGGTAGCGGCCAGAGCCGCGAAAAAGCGCCCGCCCGTGTCGAAGTAACCGGAAAGCTGGATGGCTGGGACGCCACCGTCACCCGCGTCCACGACCCCGAGGATTCCAACCCCGATGTGCAGGACGACGTGACCATAACCCTGCACAGGGCCAAGGGCCCGCTGATCTTCGACGTCGGTATCTGCCTGGTCCTTATCGCCCTGCCCGTGTTGGCATTGTGGGTGGCCATTCCGGTGGCGTTGGGCAGGACCGCGTTCTTGCCGCCGATGACAACGTGGTATGGCGCGATGCTGTTCGCCATTGTCCCGCTACGCAATATCCTCCCGGGCAGCCCACCATACGGTTCGTGGATCGACCAAGCCATCGTGCTATGGGTGCTGATCGGGCTGGTTGGTGCGATGGCCCTGTTCCTGGTCGGCTGGTGGCGGCAACGGGAGCGAAGGTCGCCTAAGAAGGGCTGATACCCCGGATCTACTGCTCCGCGATCGGTGCCCCCACAGAGCTTATGGCGTCGACGGCGCTTGAGACCCTTGCCTGGAAGTCAGCCGACAGCGGGATGTAGCCGATTTTGTTGAGGTCGACCTGGCCGGGCCCAATCGCCGCCTGCAGGAACGCCTTGACCGCCTGGGCCACGTCGGCGGTGGGGTATTTGGAGCACACGATCTCGTAGGTGGCCAACACGATTGGATAGACATCGGGTTGGGCGGGGTTGTAGAACGACGAAAGATCGAGCACGAGGTCGTTGCCGTTGCCGATGATTTTGGCGCCGGTGATGGTCTTGCCCACCGTGTCGGTGCCGATGCGGACCGGGCGTAACGACCTACGGCTTGCCGGGGTTTTGATCTCGGCGGCGTAAAGCCCTTGCTGTAGCGCGAATGACAATTCGTTGTAGCTGATCGCGCCCTCGGTGGTCTTCACGAGCTGCGAGGTGCCATTGTTGCCGGCGGCGCCTGTGCCGACGCCGCCGTCGAACGTCTTGCCCACGCCCTTGTTCCAGGCTCCGCCAGAGGCGGCCTGCAGGTAGGACTGGAAGTTGTAGGTGGTGCCGGATGCGTCACTGCGGTAGATGACCCGAATGTCCTCTGACGGCATGGATGCGTTGAGCGCGGTGAGGGCCGGGTCGTCCCAGCGCGTGATGGTGCCGTTGAAGATCTTGGCTAGCGTGGGCGCGTCGAGTACCAAAGAGTCGACGGCGCTCAGGTTGTAGGTGATGGCCAGCGGGCCGAATACCGCGGGCAGGTTCCAGGCGTCGGCGCCGCCGCATCGCTGCTTGGCGGCCGCGTATTGGTCGCCGGCCAGCGGGGTGTCCGATCCGCCGAAATCCGTTTTGCCGGCGAGGAATTCGCTGATTCCGGCGCCCGAGCCGTTCGCGGTGTAGTTGAGCGTCTGCCCGGAGCAGGCCTTGCCGTAAGCGCTGATGAACCGGGTCATCGCGTTGGCCTGTGCGGTCGAGCCGCTGGCGACTAAGGCCTGCTTACCGCCGCACTCCACCTTGGCTCCGGCAGCATAGGCCAGGGTCGCGTGCGAGTTGCTGCATGCCGAGAGCACCATGGCACCCGCTGCCAGCAAGCTGATGGCGGCAGCCGATCGGTTGTGCTTCACGTTGATTGCCTCCTTCCGGCCGGGCCTGTGTGCACTCAGCCCGGCTTCGGCGGCGAGCTCGCTGTCGGGGCACACCCCGATTTCGACACACGTCGAGATTTACAGTGATCGAAACCAGCGCGCAAACAAACATCAGATGAACTGGTTGACTCCGCTTGATGAATGCCCGGTGCTGATTTCCCGAGGTCCGGGCATAGGCTGGCGTGGTTGACGGCTGGTGTCGTTCCGTCGCTTGCGGTCTTGGGCAGCAAACGGCTGACCGGCGGCCCCGTGGGTGCGTGTCATACCCTGAAGACATGCTCACCGAGCTGGTCGACCTACCCGTCGGATCATTTCGCATGGGCTCGACGAGTTTTTACCCCGAAGAGGCGCCGATCCATACCCTGACCGCGGGTTCCTTCGCGGTGGAGCGACACCCGGTGACCAACGCGCAATTCGCCGAATTCGTCGCCGCCACAGGCTATGTGACGGTTGCCGAGCAGCCGATTGACCCGGTGCTGTACCCGGGGGCGGATCCCAACGACCTGTGTCCGGGCGCGATGGTTTTCCGCCCGACGCCGGCCCCGGTCGATCTGCGTGACTGGCGGCAGTGGTGGGACTGGGCGCCGGGCGCGAATTGGCGTCATCCGTTCGGGCCGGATGGCCCGGAAAGCACCGCCGCGGACCGCGCCGACCACCCGGTTGTTCAGGTGGCCTATCCCGACGCTGCGGCCTACGCGCGATGGGCTGGGCGGCGACTGCCGACCGAGGCCGAATGGGAGTACGCGGCGCGCGGCGGAAGAACGACGACCTATTCATGGGGCGACGACGAGAAGCCCAGTGGTCAGCTGATGGCCAACACCTGGCAGGGCAGGTTTCCGTACCGCAACGACGGTGCGCTCGGCTGGGTGGGAACTTCGCCGGTCGGGGCGTTCCCGCCCAACGGGTTCGGCCTGGTCGACATGATCGGCAACGTCTGGGAGTGGACCGCCACCGAGTTTTCCGCGCACCACCGGCTCGATCAGCCGCCGAAAGCCTGTTGCACGCCATCGGGGCCGGCGGATCCGACCGTCAATCAGACGCTGAAGGGCGGTTCGCATTTGTGTGCGCCGGAGTACTGCCACCGCTACCGTCCGGCAGCGCGATCACCGCAATCGCAGGACACCGCGACGACCCACATCGGGTTTCGCTGCGTGGCGCCTTCGGCGTCGGGCTAGCAACGCTGCAGCGGGTGGACATCTCCGGCCGTCACGAGTCCCCCGTCCGGCACGTTAACACTGGGTAGCCGGCGGGTGACAGAACCCTATGCATACGTTCAGACGTGGGATTTCGCCGCGCAACTAGCACGGCCGTTCGCTAGCATCTGACCAGTGTTGCCTCACCAAGCTGGATTTCACCAGCGAGTTCTAGTCCGGCCCCAGCAAGCAGAGCAGCGCCCACTGCACGCCATTGCTCGCGGCGGCGACCAGTGACCACTGAGGCTCGGCCGACACCGTCGACGCCGCCGATGGTGGACGAGGCGGCACCGCCTCCGCCGCCTTCATCACCCCCTCCGCTTTCGCCACCGCAGAAGCCAAAGCCGTCGAAACCGCGCATCGCGATCGGCGTGAGCGTTGTGCTGACTATCATCGCCATCTACGCCCTATCGCTGCTCGGCGTCCACCTCCTGCAAAAATCAGAGGGTCCGCTCCCTCCACTGGACCTGAGCCAGGGCGGAGGCGATACAACGATCGTGCAGGTACAACTCGAGGAGCTGAAGCCCGTCGCAAATCGCCTCACGGTGAATGTGCTCGTTTATCCCGGGATTTCACAGTACGACAATCGCTTCGACGTGCTGGGCAACGACGTCGCCGTGCGTCTGTATCCCACGAGCGACCTGGGGGACCTGCAATACCCGAAAGGAAAAGCACCGGCGCAACTCACCACCACCATCGTGGCACACGGCGATCCCGGTAACTGGCCATTGGACTCGTACAAGACCGAGCCGATCTCGGCGGACGCGTTTGTCGGATCTGGCGACAACCGCAAAAAGGTACCCGCTCGCGTCGAGGTAACTGGATCGCTGGATGGTTGGGATATCAAAGTCAACCGCATCCACGACCCGGCCGCGCTCCCCACCTCGCGCGCCACCGACAACGGCAACGTGGTCATCACCTTGCGAAGGGCCAAAGGCCCGCTGATCTTCGACCTGGGCATCTGCCTGGTCCTCATCAGCCTGCCCACCTTGGCGCTGTTGGTGGCCATTCCGATGGCACTGGGCAGACGGAAGTTCTTGCCGCCGTTCGCAACGTGGTATGCCGCGAACCTGTTTGCCATCGTCCCGCTACGCAATATCCTTCCTGGCGCCCCACCGCCGGGTTCGTGGATCGACCAAGCCATCGTGCAGTGGGTGCTGATCGCGCTGGTGACTGCGATGAGCCTGTACATTTTCGCCTGGGTCCGGCAAGGAGACTGACGCGCGAGCCCGCCATGGGGACGACGATGAGCGACGATGAGCGGCCAGCCCGGGCCGACGGCATCAGCACCCCGGGTGCGACCCCGCCGCCGGGCTATCCACTCTCGCCCATGCATGCGCCGGCACCGGTCCGCGGCAAGCGCACGCCGTGGATCCTGATCGGCGCCGTCGCCCTGGTTGTCGTCCTGGTCATTGGCGGCCTTGGCGCCTGGCTCTTGCTCGAGCACCCGCATCAGCCCCGGCAGGTCGCGCTGCCGTTCGCCGGCGTCCGCGAGCCCTACGCTGTGGCGGTGGACACCGCCGGCAACGTCTACATCGCCGACGCCAACAACACCGCCGGCAACGTCTACCCCGCCGACGCCAACAACAACCGGGTGCTCAAACTGCCGGCGGGGTCGACCACCCCTTTCACGCTGCCGTTTACCGGCCTGAAAAATCCCTCGGGCGTGGCGGTCGACACCGCCGGCATCATCTACATCGCCGACGCCA